>Ga0364866_10259_pt1 | contig 38593 bp, 25 predicted proteins | sample ExccelAu500001D3_3_FD_206913 | JGI IMG/M metagenome (GOLD analysis project Ga0364866, IMG submission 206913) | Enriched cells from Trout Bog Lake Hypolimnion, Wisconsin, USA - BchlTB.Aug13.5000.01.D3 | ecosystem: Environmental > Aquatic > Freshwater > Lake > Hypolimnion/Profundal zone | place...
ATCCCAAAGATAAGATTTTTCTGGTCACCGAGCAAAATTGCGATAAATACTGTCTCCCATTAATCAGACAGACACCAGGATTTGATCATTTTAAAAAAGTAGTGATCCCTTCCGGGGAGGAGAATAAAAAACTCTCCTCCGTAGAAAAGATTTGGCTATTCCTGAGTAAAAACGGAGCAGACCGCAAATCATTGGTTGTAAATCTTGGTGGTGGTATGCTTACTGACCTGGGAAGTTTTGCCGCCTCAACAATAAAAAGAGGGATGGATTTTGTGAATATTCCAACCACTTTATTAGCCCAGGTTGATGCTTCTGTCGGAGGAAAAACAGGATTTAACTTTAATGGTTTAAAGAATGAGATCGGCGTTATTAATCAACCGCTTAGTGTTTTGATTGATACCCGTTTTCTTCATACAATCGACAGAGAGAATTTCATTTCCGGCTACGCTGAAATGATAAAACACGGCATGATTAATTCTGCGGAACATTTGGATGAAGTGCGTAATTTCAATTTGAAAAATCCCGACTTTGAGGCTCTTCGTGGAATGATCGCCCGCTCTGTTGCCATCAAGGATTCTTTTGTTTTCCGCGATCCCAACGAACGGAATATCCGGAAAGCACTTAACTTCGGGCATACGATTGGCCATGCCTTCGAAAGTTTTGCCTTGAATTCTCACCACCCAATCCTTCATGGATATGCTGTGGCGTATGGAATGATTGCAGAACTTTACTTATCACATAAGGTATGTGAACTTCCTCTGATCACCGTGACTGAATTATCAAATTGGCTAATTGATACTTATGGGAAATATTCGATTGAAGAGTGGCAGTTTGAGGAACTTTGTCAATTGATGACACACGACAAAAAAAACGAAGGAACGCGTGTTAATTTTACGCTGATCCCATCTATTGGCGAAGTGGCTATCAATCAGAATTGCGATAAAAAACTCATTCTGGAAGCATTGGATTATTTCAAAAAAATGAATTGTTGAGGAAATGCTATGCAACACATTATCACGAAGGCCGATAAAACGCTAATTGGGGAAATCACTCTTCCTTCCTCCAAAAGTATTAGCAACAGAATTTTGATTATTAATGCGTTAAGCTATTCGCCTTTTGAAATTGATAATCTTTCGGACAGTGATGACACCATAGTTCTGGAGAAAGTACTGAATTCCAATACCAACCATTTCGATATTGGCCACGCCGGAACGGCCATGCGGTTTCTTACCGCATTCCTTTCAAAAATTGCCGGGGAATGGACGCTGACCGGTTCAGAACGGATGCAGCAGCGCCCCATTGGTATTCTGGTAGATGCCTTACGGAAATTAGGCGCTTCAATTGAATACACCGAAAAGGAAGGATTTCCACCATTGCGTATTCTTGGAACTTCACTCAAGGGTGGAATCATTGAACTCGATGGAAGCATAAGTAGTCAGTATATCTCAGCATTACTGATGATTGCGCCAACCATCCTGGGAGGAATGACGTTGAGATTATTAAATCAACTGACTTCAAAACCCTATATCGATCTTACCCTTCAGTTAATGAAGCAATTTGGCATTCAACATACCTGGAATGGGAACGAGATCAGAATAAATGAACAACGCTATCAACCCCTGAAATTTTCGGTCGAAGCTGATTGGTCGGGCGCTTCCTATTGGTATGCAATGGCTGCTCTCTCAGATCAATGTAATCTGTTGCTAAAAGGGCTCCGCTTGCAAAGTCTTCAGGGAGATTCATATCAGTCTGAATGGTTCAACAGCTATTTTGGCATTCAATCGTTACAGGAGGGGAATCATGTCCGACTGACCAAAATAAATATTTCTGAGCCCAAAATAGTAGATCTGGATTTTATCGAAAATCCGGATATAGCACAAACCTTTGCAGTTCTGGCCGTTTGTAAGAAAATTCCGTTCCATTTTAAAGGGCTATTGACTTTAAAAATAAAAGAAACTGACCGTATATTAGCCTTAAAGGATGAACTTTCAAAATTTGGGGTTACTCTGACAGAACCAGCAAAGGGTGAGCTGGCATGGGATGGTGCTTTTGACCAGGATACGGCCACCAATACTCCGACTATCAAAACCTATCACGACCACAGGATGGCACTGGCTTTTGCTCCTGCAGCAATGACCCATTCCCAAATAATCATTGATGATCCGCTGGTAATTACAAAATCGTATCCCCAATATTGGGAAGATATGAAGAAGGTTGGTTTTATAATCCGGGAAAGTAATATTTAGGGTCTGCTGAAAAACTATTTTAAACCACGAGTGGTTAAATCTGAATAACCCCCGGTGAAGCTTGCGAAACCGGGGGGAATGAACGATAACAACAGCAGCCCCGAAGCGGGCTGAAAGTTAGGTTAAATTATTAATATTGAACCCTGGCAGGGTTCCTGTTTTCACTGGATTCTTAACCCCCAGTTTCGTTTCTCCTCACTGGGGGTTATTGAGATTAAATCCTTTAGCTTCGCTGACCGTTGATTCAGGATTTTTACCAACGTTGAGATATTTTGATGCATGAATTTTGCATTTATGATTCAATTTATTTTGCACTCCAACGAATAAATAAAATCATATAGATCTGAATATCTATTAGTTGCCCGTTTTTCAGCAGAGACCATTTAAAAAAGGAAACCAGCAGTTTACTACTGGCCACTCGCGGATATTGCCAATTAAAAGTTCGCCGGTCCAAAGCAACTGCAAGTCTGAATTTTTGAATATCTTTGTTATACATTCAACAAGATATGTCACTCCAGCATCTTATTCCTGAAGAATTTATCCGGTTCCTTCTGGTGGTAATCTTTTCCCTGATTATCGGCCTGGAACAACGACGTCACCACATTACCGAGAATGAGGCACAGTTGTTTGGAACTGACCGCACTTTTACATTTATCGGGCTATTCGGCTACGTATTATTTATTGCCGATCCAAAATCGTATCTCCCTTTTTTAACTGGTTTGGTAATTGTTGGTTTATTGCTCGCTATTCAATACTTCCATAAAATCCGTCAATACAACTATTTTGGTTTGACCAGTTCTATTCTGGCACTGTTGACTTATTGTCTGCCTGTTATGGTTTTTACTCAGCCGGTCTGGCTCCTCCTCTTATTTGTTGTAGTCATATTGATCCTCACTGAGCTTAAAGGGGATCTTATCTCAATTTCGAAGAAAGCATCTGAAGAAGAATTTATTACACTGGCTAAATTTATTGCTTTTGCAGGAGTGATCCTACCTCTTCTGCCAGATAATCCGATTTCTGATCAGATTCCGGTATCTCCTTACCGGCTGTGGCTGGCCGTAGTTGTCGTATCAGGAATTTCATATATTAGTTACCTGCTGAAAAAATTTGTATTCCCCGACTCCGGCATTTTGCTTACAGGTATACTGGGAGGATTGTACAGTAGCACCACCACCACTGTGATTATTGCCCGGGGGGAAAAAGAGGGAAATGGTGGCGATCAGGCTGTATCAGCGATCATGATGGCCAATGGGATGATGTACCTGAGGATTCTGATTTTAGCATTTCTCTTTAATCCGGCCATTGCATCCACTTTGGCTATCCCATTTCTTTCCCTTTTTGTGCTATGCGGAATACTTTCTAAATTATCCTATAGAAAATTTAATCCAGGTTCTCAACCCGAACTTATTGATTCAACGGTAGAGACTCACAAAAATCCTCTTGAATTTAAAACTGCGTTACTATTTGGAATGCTTTTTGTGCTTTTTGCGATGATTACGGACTATGTAATGAAATCCTATGGAAATGCCGGAGTGACATCATTGGCCTATGTTGTTGGAATCACAGACATAGATCCTTTTTTGCTTAATCTACTGCAGCATAAAATGGGAATTACTGAAATGACCATTGGGTTAGCTGTCATTAACGCTACAAACAGTAATAACATCCTGAAAATGATCTATGCGCTATCCATGAGTAGCAAACGAATATCAAAAAAACTGATCATTAATTTTTCAATCCTTATTATTTCGGGTCTGGCGGCTTCTCTTCTTTTTTATCTCGCGTAAAGATTTCTTTATCTCCTCTCAATTTTCAGCATTCAGGATAATTTTTTATATCCATTAAATCACATAGTAAATTTTTATTACATTTGCTTAAAATATTTACTATGGGTTAGATCATTCAAGTGAACCTGAATTACCTGGTAGATATTTAGTCTAATATAACGAACCTTTATCTGGAAATCTCAGAATAATGCCAATATAGGATCATGAAACCCGCTTAAACTTTCGGGCACAAAAGGAGATATTTAAAATTCATGAGGGTTCCACACGGATCAAAGATCTGATATTTAGTAATTTAATTTCATGCGTGTGAAAACTGGCAGGTACTTAATAATAATATTTTTTCAATTTGTTTCATTCCTGGCATTTACGCAGAACCAACAGCTTAGTTTTGAGCGAATCGGAACAAAAGATGGGTTATCAGATCTTAATATTCTGTCTATCATGCAGGATAGTCGCGGATTTATCTGGGTTGGGACAGAGAACGGTCTTAACAGGTTCGACGGTCATCAATTCAAGGTTTACTATAACGATCCGGCTGATTCAGGAAGCATAAGTAACAACTATGTTAAGCATATCCTGGAAGATTCGCAGGGAAATATATGGATTTCAACTCATGGGGGCGGATTAAATAAATTCGACCGCAAAAAAAACCGGTTTATACGATATATCCATGCGCCCGACAATCCCAACAGCCTATCAGATAATACAATCAATAAGATTCTGGAAGACCGTAATGGTAAGTTCTGGATAGCTACCCTCAATGGATTGAACATGTTTGATCCGGCTACAAATAGTTTTACCTCCTATATTCACCATAATGGCGATCCTAAATCACTCAGTGACAATAATGTGTCTACTATATTTGCCGACAGTCGTAACAATCTATGGGTTGGAACATTATATGGCGGATTGAATTGTTTCAACAGGAAGGACAATAGTTTCAGCTGTTATAAAAGTGATCCGAGTATTGAGGGATCAATTTCAGGTAATGAAATCTCATCAATTTTTGAGGATTCTGACCATCAGCTTTGGATTGGAACATCGGGTAGAGGTCTCAGCCGTTATGACTATAAAACAGGACAATTCATTCATTACAGAAATAATCCGGCTACCAACTCGATAGCCAACGACAACATACAATCAATTAATGAGGATGACAACGGGAACCTTTGGATTGGAACTGAAAATGCAGGGATTAGCCTTTTAGATTGTAAGTCGAAACTATTCAGGACTTGCATGAATGACGAAACGGATGATCATAGTTTATCAGCAAACTCAGCAGATGTCATAACAAAGGATAAGGATGGAAACATGTGGGTTGGACTATTTTCTGGTGGAATCTGCCTGCATAAAAAAAATGCCGATCAATTTAACCTGTATAAGCACAATGCTTCGCCGGGTAGTCTTTCAAATAACTTTGTCCTCAGCATTCTGGAGGATCAAAATGAGAATTTATGGATCGGAACAGACGGAGGTGGTTTAAACAGGTATGATCAGCGAACCGGCAAATCGTATCGGTATAAACAGAGCAATTCCGGAAACAGTATTTGCGGAAACTTTGTTCTTTCATTAGCTGAAGATTCCGGAAAGAACCTCTGGATTGGAACCTGGGGTGGTGGTCTGAGTAAATTCGATGTCAAAAACCACCATTTCACCAACTTCAAATATGACGAAAGCAATAAATCCGGGCTGAGCAGTAATAATATTTATGAGGTTATGATCTCCCGATGTGGCAAGGTTCTGATTGGCACTCATGGTGGGGGATTAAACATTTACGATGAACAAACAAATCGGTTTACCCATTTTAGGCATAACAGAGAGGAACCGAGAAGTTTAAGCAGTGATGAAATTAGTGACCTCCTTGAAGATAAGGCCGGGAATCTGTGGGTTGGAACATTTGACGGAGGAATCGATCTTTTTGAGCCAAAAACAAACGATTTCTTACGGTATAACAAAGAGAACGGGAATCTGAACAGCAACTCTGTCCACCAATTTTTAGAAACCAGATCAGGATTACTTTATGTGTGCACACTAAATGGGGGTCTCAATTATTTTGATCCATCAAAGCATCTGTTTATCCCGGTTGATAGTAAGAATAAATTTCCAAGCCAATGTATTTATGCGGCATTGGAAGATCAAAAAGGGAACATTTGGGTTAGCACCAATAAAGGAATTTCAAGATATGAACCAAAAACAGGAATAATAAAGAACTATTCAATAGAAGATGGATTACAGGCTGATATTTTTAAGCCTCATTCGGCATTTATTGGAAAGTCGGGGAAACTATATTTTGGGGGAATTAATGGCTATAACTCTTTTTTCCCTGACCAAATTTGTAAAAAACCATATAATCCACCCATTGTTCTTACAGATTTTCAAATATTTAACAAAAATGTTCCAATTGCTAAAGATACGAATGATCACTCTCCTCTCAGACAAGACATCTCTGAGACAAAATCATTGGTCGTACCCTATAATTCAAATGTGATCACCATTGGGTTTGCTGCTCTCGATTTTGCCTCTCCTTTAAACAAAGTTTATGCTTACAAGCTTAAAGGATTTGACAGTGAATGGAATTTGATTGGAAGCAAGAATTCAGCCAACTATACCAATCTGAACCCCGGAAATTATGTGTTCAAAGTAAAATGCCAAAACAGATCCGGAGAATGGTCCCCGGAGATCCATACCCTTAACCTGACTATAGTTCCCCCTTTCTGGTTAACCTGGTGGTTTAAAATACTAATTCCATTCTTCTTTTTAGTGGTTCTATTCGGACTCTATAAATATCGGGTGAGATCAATCAATCTTAAAAGGATAACACTTGAGAAACTGGTAAATGAACGTACTGCCAGGATCGCACAACAATCTGAAGAACTCCAGGTGCTCAATTCCGAATTAAAGAAGCAGTCCTCAGAGTTACAGGAACAAAAAATAATGGAGTAAAAAGCCAGACAGGAGGCAGAAGATGCAAATAATGCAAAAAGTACTTTTTTGGCAACCATGAGCCACGAAATACGAACCCCAATGAACGGGGTACTTGGCATGTCTACTCTACTGTCGGATACCCAACTAACTCCGGAACAAAGGGACTACAACGATACAATTCTGACATGTGGTGAAAACCTGATTTCGGTGATCGATGATATTCTCGATTTCTCGAAAATAGAGTCGGGGAATATGGAATTAGAAGCGGAAGATTTTGATTTAAGGAGCAGCATTGAAGAGGTTATGGACCTTTTCTCGCAAAAAACAGCCAGTAAGGGGATCGACCTAATCTTCCAGATTGAGAAAAATGTTCCTCTCCGGATTATAGGTGATACCTTAAGACTAAAGCAGATTCTTATCAATCTGATTAACAATGCAATAAAGTTTACCAGCCAAGGAGAAGTATTTCTAAGAGTATATCTCAATTCGCACGATCCGGCAACGAATAAAGTTATGCTCAGTTTTCAGGTCCGTGATACAGGCATTGGTATTCCTGAACATAAAATTGGAAGCTTGTTTGACGCATTTACTCAGGTTGATACCTCAACAACCCGACGGTATGGGGGAACCGGATTAGGCCTTGCAATTTGTGACCGGCTGGTAAAACTTATGGGGGGTGAAATCTGTGTCGTCAGTAAGCTGGGAGTAGGGTCTACATTTACTTTTTCGATTCAAGGTAAAATAAGCAACGTCAAAAAGTTAATACCCCAATCAGAGAATGTTAATTTACTGAAGACTAAAAGTGTTTTAATTGTTGTCGTCAATCAAACAACACTGAATGTTCTAAGCAGTATGCTGGATGATTGGAATTTAATAACATACAAGGCATCAAGTGCATGGGAAGCTCTTCAGATTCTTGATCTATCTCAAAATCAATTAATAGATCTTGTTATCACCGACAGGTATTTGCCGGATATGGATGGTATTGAACTTGCCAAACAAATCAGAATACGCAAAGTCCCTCAACCTATAATTCTACTTAGTTCTATTGGAGATGACACTCATAAAATATACCCCGGCCTATTCGATTCAATTCTGACTAAACCGGTCAAACAACATCGACTGCTTAAAAGCCTTCATTTAATATTTAATCCGCAAAGTCTTTATCCTCATCAGGAAGATCCCGCGGGAGGAATTCTGAATGATTCCTTTGGTATTGCATATCCCTTAACTATACTCATTGCAGAGGATAATTTGATCAATCAAAAACTTATTGAAAGGATTCTGAATAAATTAGGGTATCTAACCGACATCGTTGAAAATGGGATGCAGGTAATTGAGGCGCTCAAAACAAAAAACTACAATGTTATTCTTATGGACGTCCAGATGCCGGAAATGGGGGGTTTTGAAGCAACTCAACAAATTCGTCAAATGCCAATTGAACAACCTTACATCATTGCCATGACGGCCAATTCAATGTCAGGTGACCGGGATAAATGCCTTAAAGCCGGGATGGACGAATACATTTCCAAACCAATGCGGCTAAAGGTAATTACTGATATACTAAAGATCGCAGCTGAAAATTGGAGTAAAAAAAACAAGCCAAATTTTTAACAATTAAAGTATTCCAATTGATCCCAAAATGCCCTTTAACCCCTTATTTAGTAAATTATTTTACCTATTAATCCTTCATAAATTTATATGTAAGATTTTTTTATCCATACAAGAACATATTTGTAAATATTTTATTATATTTGTTCTGGATATCTACCGCTACTCAAATCGATGTTAAAATTGATTTGAATGCAGGTTGAAAACCAAAAACGCAATAAATGCTTACTCAATGATATCTGCACCCGGTAAAGTTTTTTTGCTAAGGAAAGTTCCCAGGTAGAAATTATGATGGGCACCTTTGCGGAAGATTATCCACTGGATATTCTTATTGCGGAGGATAATTTTGTCAATCAAAAGCTTATCGAAAGAATCTTAACTAAACTTGGTTATCAAACTGAGGTAGCTTCTGATGGCATTCAGGCACTCAACCTGTTTGATAAGAATAAGCATAATGTGATTCTGATGGATATTAGGATGCCCCAAATGGATGGGTTTGAAACTACACGGGCCATTCGTCATATGGAAGTTGAACAGCCATACATCATTGCAATGACTGCAAATGCAATGTCAAATGACAGGGATGAATGCCTGCAAAACGGAATGAATGACTATATTCCGAAGCCAATATCTCTAACCGATGTTATCAGTAAATTAAAAGTTGCAGCTGAATACTGCCACTGCAGAAAGTAGGAATCCCCTCCCACCCAGGATTAGTTTGCAGATACACCCTCCAAACTTTATTTTAACCATACAATACTGTTTTCAATAAAGTATTAGATTGCTTCCTCACTCACGATGTCAATCATTCCCCAAAAAGATTTTTCGGCGAGCTCCTCGGAATGACATACTCATTGAGTAATAAAAAGATTTGATTTCCACACTATTTTCAACTGTTCCTGCTTACAATCTCCTTGCTCATAAAACCTTTGCTTCCCTAGATCAGGCCTGCACATAAAAAAAGCCCGCCTGCTCGTATTGAGCAGGCAGGCCTTCTTATTCAATCAATCCATTAATTTTTTGTAACAGTTGCTTTGAGAGCTACAGGATCAAAAGTAACCGTATAAGTTCCATCAACATTGCCGGGAACGCCTAGATTATGGCCACCGGATCCTAATGGAGCCGTCGTTGCATTAGTGTAGTTATCTGAAGAACCGTCGGATGTCCCCAGTCCGCCATAGTTAAGATTCCAACCTTGGTTTGCCCTGAACTTAAAGGTTTTACCTCCACTTCCTGAGACTAAAGCTACTGTGACAGTCCAAACTTTATTGGCCGAATTCCAACTCATTTGCGTATCAGTGGACCAACCTCCGGGAGTTGCATCACCAATCAAACCCCAATTGGTAAGACTATAGGTATATGCATTTGGATGACTTAAGTCCATAACTATAGCGTAATCACCTGAATAAGCAACGCCAATATTTGTGCCACCTGATTCTAATGAACCATTTGCGCTATTATCGCCATAATTAAGATCCCAGCCTCCATTAGCCCTGAATTTCAGACCGTCATTTGGTGGCGTTTCTTTGGATAATGTTGCATAAACCGTCCAAACTTCCTTTGCAGGATCATAAGACATCGGGGTATCGTTGCTCCAGCCACCCGGTGTAGCATTGCCTATTATGCCCCATGTCGTAGCAAGGGCCGTGTAAGTCATTGCAGTTGCATCCGCATTTAATTTGTAGTAACCTGCTGCTGAAGCAATATTGTTTTTTGCATTTGGATCCAATTTACCAGGTTCCAAAACACCATTTGCATCATTATTGGCATAATTAGGACCATTCCAGTTAGGTTGTGTCGCAAACTTCCAGTTGTTTGACCCATTCGCCAAATAAACATAACCTTCCAGTTTGTCCCCTGCAGAAATCGTACTCATTACTTTTGGTGAATTGGCAGGATCCCAGTTATTAAAGGTAGAACCCGGATAACTGGCTGTAACATAATCTCCTGGAAGGTACCAGGTCAGTATATCGGCCAGTGTGGTAAATGTAACATCGGCACCATAGGCTGTACCTGCACTGTTAGTCGCATAAGCACGAACGTGATAACCGGTGTATTTTGTTAATGCTGTAAGATTACTAACAAAAGTGCCGGTACCCGTTGCAGGGTCAAGGATTACTGTTCCGGCAATAGTTGGATTGGCACTCATTCCCCAGGCAAGTCCCCTGGCCGTTATAGTACCACCACCATCATAGGTTACAGCGCCACCTGAAACTGCACTGGTTTTTGTAACAGCGGTCACTGCAGTAGTAGTAACAACCGGCATATCAACCAGAGTGGTGAAATTTACTTCAGGACCATAACCCGTGCCTGCTGCATTGGTTGCATAAGCACGCACATAGTAAGTGGTATTCCCCTTTAAACTGGTCAGTGCACTTGTAAATGCACCAGTCCCGGTTCCATCGGAAGTTTTGGTTCCTGAAATAACCGGATTATGCGCTGTGCCATAGGCAATACCACGTGCAGTTACTGCAGCACCTCCGGCAACTGTAACATTCCCGCCGCCGGCAGCTGCATTACCTGTAATTGCCGTGAAAGCTGCTGTAGTTAGCGTCGGAACAACAGGAAGCGTGGTAAAAGTTACTTCTTCTCCGTAAAGTGTTCCTGTTGGACTGATTGCATAAGCACGTGCATAATAAACGGTAGCATAAGCAAGACCACCAATTTTCACAGTATAGGTTGCTCCGGTAGTCGGTCCCGAAAAGACAATCTTACTGTTGGAAGTGGTTGGAGCTGATGAAGTATTATAAACTACACCCTCTTCAGTAAACCCTGCGCCTGCAGCGACGACAAATCCGACTACAGTAACAGAATCAGAAGTAACATTCTTAAACTGAGAGGTAGAGATCTTCGCAGCCAGCCTGGTATTCGAGGTTTCCTTGGTACATGCACCAAAAAGCATGGTCGCAATAACAAGGAGGGCCAATATTCTATTTATGGTAACTCTTTTCATAAATATGTTTTTTTTAAGATATTTCATAAAAAATTAATGTTTTACAGCCGTAAATTTTCCGGTTTGCAGTGCGTCGCTGATAATTGTTAATGTTATCTTGTAGTTGCCAGCGGTAATAGGAACATTACTTCCGTTATATACCAAAGAACTGCTATCTGAGTTATATCCCAGGTTCCATGCCCATCCATCATTCTTCCTGAATTTAAAGGTACCATCTATCAAAGTAATAGTGATTGACCAGGTTCCTGTCTTGGAATCATAATCCATTTTTTGATCGGGTGAGTTCCATCCATTTGGAGTAGCATCACCAACAAGACCAATCATATAAGGTGTAAGGGTATAACTAAGCCCACTAACACTTACACTTAAAATATACCATCCACTTGCTGGGGCAGTTATCCCTCCTCCATTCACAGCAAGTGCAGCACCATTTGCGCCATAAACAGTTCCGTTGTCAGGATTGCTCAGGGTGAAAGGTTTTGTAGCGTCTAATTTAACAAAGGCAGAGTAATTACCATCACCCAAAACAGATTCTATTTTCTGGGTGATCCCCGATCCAATCAAATCGAGGCGCGGTAAACCATAAATGGTAGCACTGGCTGTTTTAATTGCCGATGTATAAACCATTGGAGCAACACCTGTGCCGGCAGTAATTACCAGGGTAGAAATGATCCGGAAATCGACAGAAGAGGCAGCATCTGCGGTGAACTTTTTCAGTAAAAGACCATTCAGATCACTGACCGTAATTTTCATCTTGGTATCACTGGTTCCGGTAAGAATCACAAGAGGATCACTAAAATTGGTTCCTGCAGCACCTGCCTGGAGAACATAGCTGGCCGAAGCCTGGAACCCCGGATCAACAGCTGTACCCACAAATGTCAATGTGTCAGTGGCATTTGCCCTTTTAAGGGTCAGATCGGGCACAGTACTTAAAATTGGGGCGTTTGGAGTAGCTAACATAACCACTTTTGTGGCATCCTTGGAACAGCCAAACAAAAGTCCGAACAACCCAATGAAAGTTAGATATATAAGTAAATTCTTATTCATTGTTTAAAAGATTTAAAGATTAATAACCAGGATTCTGATGGATATTAGGATTGGCAGAAACTTCGTCGCCGGGAATTGGGAAGAGGTTTAAATGCTTATCCGTATTCACGCCGGCAAAAGTACCACCCTTCCACTGCCAGTTATAGGAGCCGTCGGTGAATTTTCCGAAGCGGACAAGGTCTGTACGCCGTTGAGCTTCATAATAGAATTCACGTCCACGTTCATTCAGCAAGAACTGATCGGTTAATTGGGCCGTGGTAATATTACCTGAGGCATTTCCGTAAGCGCGGGTTCTGACTACATTGATATCATTGACAGCGCTGGCATCGTCACCCAACCGGTGAAAAGACTCAGCTCTCATCAATAAGGCATCAGCATAGCGGAAAACCGGAAAGTCAGTAGAGGCGTAGGCTGTGTTATAATTCGCAGCCTGACTGCCATCCGAATTTTTAGCAGTAAATTTGAAAACGCCAATTCCATAGTCGCCACTAGAAGAAGGACTTGGAATATTCTCGCTCTTCTTAAGTCTCATGTAGATACGTTTATCTTTACATTGTGAGAAATAGATATCTGCTGCAGGAATGGGAGAGCCACCATAAGTTGCCAATGTGTCGATCGCCGAATTTAAAAATTGTAAACGGGCACGATTACCGTTCCAGTTGGTATTTGATGTCAAACCAAGGTCCGGAGCATTGATATAAGTTCCATCGCTGGACGATTCAATAATGAACGTGGTGCCTACATAACCTTCGGTATTGGTCCCATCCTGTTCCCATGCAAAAATCATTTCAGGATTATGTTTTCCGTCGTTATCTGCACTGAAATTTTGCCGGTAATTTGGGGCTAAAGAATAGAGTCCACTGTTAATCACCTTATCGCAATAGATTTTACAACTATCAAATTTGGCAGTTCCGGTCCAAACCTGGGCATTGAGGTAAAGCCTGGCCAATAACATCCAGCAGGAGGCCTGATCGGCTTCAGGATACGAAAATTTAGGCGCCCCAAGTTTTGATTCAATCGCATGCAATTCGGAAACCACATAGTTAAATAACTTAGTCCTGCCAACAGTTACACTCGGATCCATCTGCTTCGGGAAGAATTTACCAACACCGTCAGCTTCAGTTGTAAAAGGAGGATTTCCAAAAAGGTCCAGATCCCAGGTATATGCAAGTGCCCTTAGGAAGCGTGCTTCAGCGTTGTATCTGACAATTGTCGGATCCGTGCTGGCTTTGGTTTGCCCAATAAATAAATTGGCATAGGTTACACTTAAACCCAGACGTTGATACACCGCTGTAAGAAATGGATTCTGCGCACTCCAGGTTTGGGTATTTAAATCTGCAATACCGACATCCCCCCACGCACAAATCGCCTCATCAGTAGTTATTTCCTGCAAATTCCATAGTGCTCTGGTTGTTGTAAAAAAGTTACCATCGGAGGATGCAATATCATCACCCCCAATACTTCCCTGTCCGGATATAATGAAACTGGCATAAATCTTTCCAAGAGCCTCTGCCCTGTAAACAGCACTATCTCCCAAATTCCCCGATAAAATGGTATTCGGATCCTTTGAAACTACATTTAAATCTTTCACGCATGAATTGACAATCAATGCAGAAAGAACAATTCCTAATATTAAAATCTTTTTATTCATATCTATCGATTATTAGAATATTAATAGTTTATACTTACACCAAGCATGAACGTACGAGGTCTTGGGTAGAAATTATTATCAACGCCACCCGGAACTTCAGGGTCAATCCCTTTGTATTTGGTGATGGTCAGTGCGTTTTGTACCGTCAGACTAAGCCTGAATTTGAAATGTTCGCAAACATTATCGAAATTATAGCCTGCACTTACATTGTCCAGTTTGAAGAAAGAGGCATTCTGGACATAATAATCACTGGTAAACTGCCGGGAAACAAAGTTTGTTGCACTCAATGAGGTTGGCATATTTTTCCAATATCCGATCTGATACATTTGGTCTAATGAGGCACCCGATGCTACCCCATTGTAAACGTATCCGCCGAGATTAGTGCGGGCGGAAGCGGAAAGATCAAACTTCTTGTAGTTAAAGCGGGCACTTAATCCCATCAGATAATTAGGGGTAGGATTCTTGTATATGTATTTATCTGCGTTATTCCCACTTACAGTTCCCCCCTTCCCGGACAGGTCAACATATAATCCTTCAACGGGGTTACCATTAGCGTTATATACCTGTTTATTTACAAAGAAAGAGTAAGGAGCTTCCCCAACTCTTGTTACCTGGTTGGTACCGGTGAATGCACTTCCGTAAAGAATTCCGATATAGGTAGGATCATTTGAAATCAAAAGCTTGGTTACCTCTGTCCGGTTATAGGTGAAGTTAAATCCGAGGGTCAGGTTCATGTCTTTCTTGGAGATAGGGACCAGGTTCAGGTTTAATTCAACTCCGCGGTTATTCAGACTACCCACATTGGTTAACAGCGTATTGGAGAAATTACTTCCGGTAGGAACTGTAACGGTGTTCAACAGATTGTCAGTTACACGATAATAAACATCCAATGAGCCGGTAATCCGGTCTTTCAGGAAGCCAAAATCAAGTGCACCGTTATATGTCGTGGTTGATTCCCATTTAATATTGGGATCGTATGCATTCGGACGCAAAGTTGGCAGGTAGAGGCCTCCTATTTCATAAAGTGAACCGGCCTGAGATTTTATATAATTTGCCTGTGCGGGATAATCATTCCCGATATCCTGTTGACCGGTAACGCCATATCCTAAGCGGAGCTTCAAATCGGAAATTACACTGTTGTTTTTCAAAAATGACTCTTCCTTGATTTTCCATGCAAAAGCAGCTGATGGGAAAAGACCCCATTTGTTCCCTTTTGCGAAGCGGGAAGAACCGTCATCACGAATAGTCGCAGTCAGTAAGTATTTATTCATAAAGGTATAATTCACACGACCAAAAAATGAAACCAGGTAATTCTCGGTGGTAAAGAAGGTACTGTCCACTTTTTGATATGCATGGGTAGCATCTACAATTCCGCGTTTGTAATCATTGCCATTCCTAGCAAAGTGCTGCCAGGAATAACCTGCAGTTGCATCAATTTTATGATTCTGTCCTAACTCCTTCACATAATTCAGATAGAAATCAAGCAGATTATTATAATTGTTTCCTTTATAATTATCCAGCTGTCCATTCAAGGGGGCAGTAAGTACCGAAGGAGAGGTTACAGGACGATTGTTGTGTCCAGTTCCATGGGTATTATCGGTTGCCAGATTTAAATTGGCATGTAAACCGGTAATATAGGGGATCTTATAATCTGCCTGTATATTGGCCACAACTCTGTTTACTGTTGACTTATTGTCATCCATCATCAATTGTTCCAATGGATTCGCAGTACCCAAATTGGCCCCGTAATTACTCCACTGAAAATAGCCTGCAGACTTGGTCTGACCTAAAGTACTCGGGTCATAAACAGGTTGAGTAGGATCCATACTGATTGCAGATCCTACGGCTCCCTGATCGGAGAAATTCTGATTCGTATTCATCCCCTTCGCATTGATGTTTAACTTTAAAGTACCATCAAGAAGTGTAGGATTAAGATTAACAGCCCCTGTAAACCGCTGCATCTCTGTATTTTTCAATATACCATTCTGATCAGTAAAGCCGATGGAAACCCTGTAAGGTAAATTTTTTGTTGCACCGGATAAACTCAGGTTATGATCGTGAGAAAAAGCAGGGCGAAAAATCTCTTTCTGCCAATTGGTATTGTAAGATCCAAGTTTGGTATAGCTATCAGCGCTGTAAAGTCCCGGGTGACTAAAGGCAATTTGCCTTACCTGGTCTCCCGAATAAACATCAACATATTTGATTGCCTCACCAATAGAAGCATTCCCGTTATATGAAATTTTCAAAGGAGTGCCAAGTTTTCCACTTTTTGTTGTAATCAGAATGACCCCATTGGAAGCCCTCGAACCATAAATTGCTGTGGAAGAGGCATCTTTTAAAACGGTAAAGGTTTCGATATCGTTAGGATTAACGAACGAAAGAAAGTTTGCACTTCCTGCTACATTATTATTATCAAGGGGGACACCATCAATAATAATCAAAGGATCATTGGAGGCATTTAAAGAAGACCCGCCACGAATACGGATTGTTGCTCCGCTTCCGGGAGCTCCACCCGCGGTGGTAATAACAACCCCTGCACTTTTCCCAACAATCAGGTCTTGAGCCGAGGTCATTACCCCATTGTTAAAATCCTTCGTGCTTACCGTACTTACTGCACCGGTTGCATCAGACTTTTTAACAGTTCCGTATCCAATAACCACAACCTCATCAAGTCCTTTTACTTCAGTTTTCAAGGAAACGTTCAACGTAGTTTGTTGTCCTACCGCTACGGTTTGAGTCTGGTAACCGATAAATGAAAAAACAAGATTCGCTCCCGGAGCCGCCTTAATGGAGAATTTTCCATCCACGTCGGTAACTGTGCCGGTATAGGTTCCCTGAATCAAAACTGTCACGCCGATAAGTCCCTCATTGGTAGTCGCATCGGTAACTTTACCGGAAATTGATCTCTCCTGTGCCGTTACCGACAGGGTCAGCAGCGCAAATAGGAAAAACCAAATTGCTTTCATTTTTACAATTTCAAATTTCATGTGATTCAAATTAATGGTTCATAATTCTTGGTTCAAATTTTTCATCATTTAAGGCATTTTTAACATTTATGCACTTGAATATCAATTACTTGCCTTCACGAATGCTTTCCCTTACTCATTTTGGCATTACAAATTAATACAATTTTAACACAATTTTAACACACCCAATTTGCGTAAACCGCAAATATTATTATGCAAACGTTTGCGGTGACGTTTGCGGCAAATATGTTATACAACATGTTTTTAAAAACGGGTTAGAGACGTAAAATTTTGCGTCTCTACTTTCAATTGCGGATTAAACCAGTTTAATAAATCTTTATTAACTTTGTATCGAAATAAAGCATCTGATTTATCCATGAAAAGAAAGTTGATCTATTCATCGCATGTGGTTATTCAGATGTTTAAAAGAGGTATATCTCAGCAAGATATTGAACTCACACTGGACACCGGGGTAATAATTAGAGAATATCCTGATGACAAGCCGTATACAAGTTACCTTCTGCTATTCTTTAGTGCTAATATCCCCTTGCACTTAGTGTAGGCTCTAAATGAAGTTGGGGAGTATATTATTATTACAGCATATCAACCAGATAATTTAATATGGAAGGATGATTTCACCGTAAAAAAGAGATGAGTATGAAGTGCATGATCTGTAAAAATGGAGAAACTGCTAAAGGTAAGGCTACAGTAACCCTGGAGCGCGGGGAATCGATTATTGTGATTAAGGAAGTCCCTGCGAGCATCTGCAACAATTGCGTAGAATATTACCTTGACCAAAATACCGCAAAAGAAGTAATGGATAAGGCCAATGAAGCATATAAAAATGGAGCCGAAATTGAAGTGATCAAGCTGAAGATAACAGCCTGAAAGGGAGTCAAAATCTTTTGTATAATAATTTGCGGCATAAGCTTTAACTAATTTGGTGGCTATCTTGAATTTTGTTTTTGAGGTGTTCTTATTACCTACACCCAAGGTCATTGTACCAGAACTACTCTCCTTACCCTGGTTTTTTTAATATTGTCCATCCCAAATTAATTACTACTTTAGTAAAGTCATTTTACCTCCGAACTAAACAAATTAATGAACAGTCAGGTTACCATAAAAGACATTGCAAAAGCGCTGGGAATTTCTGCATCCACCGTTTCGCGTGCTTTGAAAGATCATCCGGATATAAGCAGGGATACTAAAGATGCTGTAAATGAACTTGCAAAAAAACTTCACTATAAACCCAATGCTGTAGCTCTCTCGCTTAAAAACAGTAAAACCTATACTATAGGGGTAATCATTCCTGAATTGGTTCACTACTTCTTTTCATCGGTAATCAGCGGAATAGAAGATGTTGCCTACGACGCCGGCTATAATGTAATGATCTGTCAATCGAACGAAAAATATGAAAGGGAGATTATAAATACCCAGGCACTATTATCCAACCGTGTTGAAGGGGCCTTAATCTCCATCTCCAAAGAGACAATGGATTTTTCTCATTTGCAACTGATTGAAGAGAGCGGTATCCCGATTGTTTTTTTCGACAGGATACCTGATGGCTTTGAATCTGACAATGTGATTATTGACGATCAAAAAGCCGCCTATAATGCCGTATGCCATTTAATTGAATCGGGATGCAAACGGATAGCCCACCTGGCTGCTCCAAATTCACTGGGAATAGGAAAATTCCGGCTGGAGGGATATAAAGAGGCCCTTAGGGACCACAACATGCCTTATCTGGAGGATTATGTAATTGTTGCAGATTCATTTGATCTTGCAGCTATCGCGACCCGTAATTTAATTCAGCTCCCTACACCGCCCGATGGTATATTTACGGTGAATGATCTGACAGCAGTAGGTGTTATGAAAACTTTACAGAAAATGGGGATTGCTATTCCGGATAAAGTGGCCATTATGGGATTTTCGGCAGGAAGCTATTCCGATATTACGACTCCCACACTTAGTTCAGTAGATCAGCACGGATATGAAATGGGGATAAAAGCAGCAACTATTCTTTTGGAGCGGATCGAGGGGAAGAGAAAAGGTCCCGGTGAAACTTTTTTCATTGAAACAAACCTTGTGATCCGTGAATCGACAAAAAAAATCTGATTCTTTACAACATTCGCAAACGTTTGCATACAGGGTTCTGAAAATAATTAACTATTATTTTGATCTGAAAGCAATTAGTTATTGCTTTTGAGAAATTTCCAACCTATATTTGCTGCCGAATATCACTTGTCTTTCCCCTTTACGAATCGTATTCCATTCCTGGATTACGCACTTACTTTTTGTACAAACAATGGATTAGTTATGATCGGAACCTATACTCCGATGATATGTTATTCCATAGGTGATCGATGCTTCCGGATTTTTTTCGGAGTATCGGTTCTGGCTAATGTGAACGTTAATGTTTGTCCAATTTATCTTAGATTACCAAACTGCAATTAAAAATTATGGAAAAAAAACCGCGTCTCTCTTTTTGGTCGATCTGGAATATGAGCTTTGGCTTTATGGGTGTCCAGATTGGTTATTCACTTCAAAATGGCAATACAAGCAGAATATTATCTGCCTTGGGAGCTGATGTCCACCATTTAAGTTACTTTTGGCTTGCTGCTCCACTTGCCGGGTTGATTGTACAACCGATCATAGGACTTTTCAGTGATAACACCTGGACGAGACTTGGGCGCAGAATTCCATATATCCTTTTGGGGGCAATTATTTCGGCGATGGCCATGTTTTTCATGCCTAATTCAGAATTTTTCGCCTATATTCTCCCTCCGCTATTCTTTGGTGCATTTATGCTCCTTTTCATGGATACCTCATTCAATATAACCATGCAGCCATTCAGAGCGTTGGTGGGCGATATGGTATCGGAGGAGCAGCGGAATCAGGGGTATGCTGTTCAAAGTTTTTTAATCAATGCAGGCGCTGTTGTCGGCTCTTTGCTCCCATTTATTTTAACCTGGATCGGTGTATCAAATATACCCGCCGCAGGGGAGAAAGTTGCACCGACCGTTATCTGGGCATTCTATCTGGGAGGTGGGACCCTTTTACTAACAGTGTTGTGGACAAGCTTCAGAACAAAAGAGTTTCCTCCCGAAGAGTATCGCAAATATGCGCAGCACAAACAGGAGGAAACAAGGAAAAGTTCCTTTTTAACCTTACTCAAAGAGATCCCAATAACCATGTGGCGATTGGCAATCGTCCAATTCTTCTCATGGTTTGCCCTTTTTCTGATGTGGGTCTACACTACTCCTGGGGTTGCCCAGAATGTTTGGAAAACAGTAGCCGGCGATTCAACTTCTGCCGGATATAACGAAGCTGGAAACTGGGTTGGGGTAATCTTCGCAGGGTATAGTTTATTCGGAGCACTCTTTTCAATTGCTATGGGAAGGCTGGCTAATCGCCTTGGTCGTAAAACAATTTATATGTTATCGCTTTTGGCCGGAGGAGCCGGACTGGTATCAATGATTTTTATCCAAAATCAATACGGGCTAATATTCTCCATGGTTGGTATTGGGATCGCCTGGGCTGCAATACTTGCAATGCCTTATGCAATTCTTTCTGCCGCACTTCCCTCAGACAAAATGGGAGTTTATATGGGAATCTTCAACGCAACAATCACTATTCCCCAGATCGCTGCAGGATTATTGGGAGGGGTGGTATTATCACTGGCTGGAGGTAAGGCAATCCTCATGCTGGGGGTGGCCGGTTTGTCCATGCTGGTAGCTGCATTATCGGTTGTATTTGTAAAAGAACACATTACTAAAGATTAAGGTTTGAAAATAAAAGCTTGCCTATTTGATCTGGATGGCGTTGTGGTCGATACGGCCCGTTACCATTATATCGCATGGAATAAAATAGCAGAAGAGCTCGGTTTTCATTTCTCAGAACAGGATAATGAGCGGCTTAAAGGAGTGAGCCGTATGGAATCGTTGGATATTTTGCTTGATTTGGGCGGAATAAATATTGATTCGGCTCAAAAGACTGAGTTAGCTGAAAAAAAGAACAACCTGTACGTTTCATACATCACACAGATGACGCCGGATGAAATTCTTCCGGGTGTAATCCGGTTCCTGGATGAATTGCACAAAAACAACCTGTTGATTGCCCTCGGATCAGCAAGTAAAAATGCAATGTTCATTCTGGACAAGATCGGCCTTGCACAAAAATTTGATGCAGTGATTGATGGGACTAAAGTCTTCCGGGCAAAGCCCGATCCGGAAGTTTTTTTAAAGGGGGCCTCAGAACTAGGTGTCAGCCCCGTAAATTGTCTGGTATTTGAAGATGCCCAGGCAGGCATCGACGCTGCCCGAAACGGAGGGATGTCCGTAATAGGTATTGGAAAAGGAGAAAACCTTAAAAATGCCGATTTCGTAATCCCGGGTTTTGCGAATATGAATATTGATCAATTAAGATCATGGTATTTGTAGGGACGTATGACATACGTCCATATATAACAAAATGACATCAATATGAAAGACTATATCATCCATGACGGATGGAAAATTATTGAAGAAGGTTTCCATCCTGAATATAACAAAATAACGGAGAGCCTCATGAGTCTTGGAAACGGACGAATTGGCCATCGGGCCAATTTTGAGGAAAAATTCACCGGGGAGACCCTTCAGGGGAATTATGTTGCCGGGGTTTACTATCCCGATAAAACACGTGTTGGGTGGTGGAAGAACGGTTATCCGAGATATTTTGCAAAAGTGCTCAATGCAGCAAACTGGATCGGTATAGATGTGAAAATCGGAAACGAAACACTTGATCTGAACAGTTCCAAAATTATGGAATTCAGACGTGAACTGAATATGCAGGAGGGTCACCTAAATCGCGAATTTGTTGCTCAACTCCCTTCAGGAAAGCAGGTAAAAGTGATCACGCGGCGTTTTATGAGTATTGTTGATTCTGAAATCGGCGCAATCAGTTACACCCTTACTGCCCTGAATTTTTCCGACAAAATCACCCTTACTCCCTTCCTGGACTTTGATGTCCGCAACGAAGATGCTAATTATGACGAAAAATTCTGGGACGAAGTCGATATCAACGTTAAACCCGGCGAAGGATATATTGTTGCGGAGGTACGAAAGACCCTGTTTCACGTCTGCTCAGGGATGAAAATTAATATCCTCCGAAACGGAACAAAATGTGCCTTCGCAGCTGATGTCGAAAACCGAACCAAATATATTGCCAATATTATCCCTCTGACTATCGGTGAAGGGGAATCAATAACGGTCGAAAAATTCGGAGTAAATGTCTCATCCGAAAATTTTCAGAAAGAAAAACTATTAAAAACTGCAGCAAAACATCTGAATTCTGCGTATCAAAAAGGTTTCGAACAGCTCGAATTGGAACATTCGCAAGCCTGGCTCGAAAAATGGAAGACCAGCGATATCATCATAGAAGGCGATGTGGCGGCACAACAAGGAATTCGATTCAATATTTTCCAGCTTCATCAAACCTATACAGGTGAGGATGAAAGATTGAATATCGGTCCCAAAGGATTTACCGGAGAAAAATACGGCGGGTCAACTTATTGGGATACAGAAGCCTTCTGTCTCCCTTTCTACCTTGCAACTGCCCCGGTTCAAGTAGCGCGTAATCTTCTGAAATATAGGCATAAACACCTAAAAAAGGCAATTGAAAATGCAGCAATCCTAGGATTCACCAAAGGAGCAGCATTGTACCCAATGGTTACTATGAATGGTGAAGAGTGCCACAATGAATGGGAAATTACATTTGAAGAGATCCACCGAAATGGGGCAATTGCCTTTGCAATTTTCGATTATATACGTTACACGGGAGATTGGGAATACCTGGCGCCAAACGGCTTCGAAGTATTGCTCGCCATATCGCGCTTCTGGGCACAAAGGGTAAACTGGTCTGATGATCGTCGCAAATATGTTATTCTTGGAGTAACTGGTCCCAATGAATACGAAAATAACGTAAACAACAATTTCCATACCAACAGTATCGCCCGGTGGACACTCCAATATACTCTTGAAGTTATTGAGTATCTCAAAGAGAATCACCTATCTGAATATAATCACCTGCTGGACAAATGGCACTTTGACGAAAAGGGCGAAACAGCTGAATGGCTGGAAATTATTGAAAATCTTCATTTTCCTTACGACGGGAAAAGAGCTATTTTCCTTCAACAGGATGGGTTCCTTGATAAAACATTAAAACCTTCTTCTGAGATACCCTTAGCTGAACGACCCATTAATCAGCATTGGTCCTGGGATCGGATATTGCGCTCGCCCTATATTAAACAGGCAGATACGCTCCAAAGCTTGTTTCTTTTTGAAGACCAGTATGATAAAGATACCATTAAACGGCATTTTGATTTTTATGAATCCTACACCGTTCATGAGTCTTCTTTATCACCATGCATCCACACCATATTGGCCAGCGCCATCGGTTATAAAGCCAAAGCATACGAGCTATATCTCAGAACTGCAAGACTCGATCTCGATGATTATAACAACGACACCGCAGATGGGTGCCACATTACCTCGATGGGTGGAACCTGGATGGCATTTGTGAAGGGGTTTGGCGGTATGAGAGTAAAAGATGGAAAAGTATCCCTCTCTCCATTTATCCCGGATAACTGGAGCTCCTACTCCTTTAGAATTAACTTTAGAAACACCATACTGAAAATAAATGTCACCAAAGAGAAAGTAAGCATTGAAAATCTTTCTGAAAAGGAATTAACACTGATACTCTATAATCAGGAACAGTTTATCGGCGCAAATAAAAAGGCCGAAGTTCAACTTAAAAAATAGTATAAATGACCACGAAACAAATTTCCTTAAAGAGAATCGCTTTTCTATCAATACTCTTAATTAGCTTGTTCCCGGTTCATGGAACCAATAAACCTATTCTCAACCGGGTTGAGCCCCCTTTCTGGTGGGCCGGGTTCAAAAATCCATCATTGCAGTTAATGGTTTATGGGGAACGAATATCTGAAACCAAACCGGAACTCAGTTATGAAGGAGTACAATTGGTTTCATCTTCTTCCGTTGAAAATCCGAATTATCTCTTTCTCGATCTGAACCTCTCTTCAACCGTAAAACCGGGGAAGTTTGAGATCCTGTTTAAACAAAACGGGAAAACCATCGTCAGTACAACATATGAACTAAAAGCGCGGGAAAATGGTTCATCCAAACGCATCGGATTCAACAGCTCCGATGTCATGTACCTCATTATGCCTGACCGGTTCGCAAATGGCGATTCGACCAATGACTCAAAAGCTGATGAACTGGAAAAGGCAAACAGGAAGGATCCTAACGGCCGTCATGGAGGAGATTTAAAAGGGATACAGGATCATCTGGATTACATCCGGGACAATGGGTATACCGCGCTCTGGGTCAATCCGGTACTGGAAAACAATATGGCGCACGTATCCTATCATGGCTATTCGACAACCGATTTTTATAAAGTCGACAGCAGGTTTGGCACCAACGCCGATTATCAGCAGTTAAGTGCTGAGGCTAAAAAAAGAGGGATCAAGATGGTAATGGACATGATTTTCAACCATATTGGCCTAAGCCATTGGTGGATGAAAGATATGCCAATGAAAGATTGGATTAACGGATATCCAAACTATTCCATTACCAATCACAAAAAAGCGACCGTTCAGGATCCTTATGGATCGGTTATTGATGCCAAAGAATTTACTGACGGATGGTTTGTTCCCAGCATGCCGGATCTTAACCAACGAAATCCCTATCTCGCCAATTATCTGATCCAGAATTCGATCTGGTGGATTGAGTATGTCGGTCTCGACGGGATCAGAATGGACACCTATCCTTACCCAGACAAACAGATGATGTCCAACTGGACCAAAAAAGTTATGGAAGAGTACCCAAATTTCAATATCGTTGGTGAAGAATGGAATATCAATCCCGCCGCAGTTGCTTTCTGGCAAAGGGGGAAAATAAATCCCAACGGATATACCTCCTATCTTCCAAGTCTTATGGATTTCCCGATGCAGAATGCCCTGGTCAAGTCGATGACTGAAGATTCGGGGTTCAATCCCCTTTATGAAACATTATCATTGGATTATCTTTATCCAAAAGCAGACATTCTGGTTATTTTTGCCGAAAACCATGATACAGAACGTTATTTTTCAGCCATCAACGGAGATATTCCAAAATCAAAGGCAGCAATGATCTTTTTAATGACTACCCGTGGAATCCCTCAGGTTTATTATGGCGAGGAAATTTTAATGAAAGGATATAAGCGGGATGGAGACGGATTACTTCGGAAAGATTTCCCGGGAGGTTGGCAGGGTGATCAAATCAATGGTTTTAATGGAACCGGCCTCACATCAGATCAGTTGGACTTTCAGCAATTCTTGAAAAAACTGGTCAATTGGAGAAAAATGAAAAACCTGATTCATAACGGATTGCTGAAACATTATTATCCCAAGGACAATATGTACGTCTATTTCCGGTATAATGATCAGGAATCGGTAATGGTTATTCTGAATATGAATAGTGAAGATAAAACCCTTAATACAGTTCGGTTTGCGGAATCACTTCAGGGATTTACTTCTGCGAAAGAAGTTATGTCGGGAAAAACAGTTAATGATTTGAATAACATCGTTATTCCAGCAAAAACCTCGATGATTCTGGAGTTAAAATAGATTTTCTTTCCGCCCTGACAGGATTTGAAACCCTGTCAGGGCAGAAAGAATTAAAAAAGAGGCCCGTCACCGGGCCTCTCTGAAAATATATAGGGTTGACAAAAATTATCCGCACTTGGAAGATCCGCAATCCTGGCAAATCAGACATCCTTCCTGGTATATCACATTTGCAGAACCACAACCTTCACATTTAGCATCTTCTGCCGCAGTTCCATTGGGAATATATTTCTTTAAGGCGCGGGCAACCCCGTTTTTCCAGGTATTGATCGACTCTACATCAAATTGTAGACTGGTAACCAGTTCAACCACTTTCTGAATCGGCATACCATGGCGCAACACACTTGAAATCAACTTTGCATAATTCCAGAAGATCGGATTAAATTTAAAAGATAGTCCTTCAATAGTTGTTTTATACCCTCTGGAGTTCCGGTATTGAAAATCGTAACGCGATTGGCCCAATTCATCGCGGCTCTTGATGATCCAACCTTCAGTGACTGAGCGCGGTAACAGAATACCATCTTCATCATCAGCCAAACCGGTGAAGATCTCATATGGTTTACCATCGATCAATCCAATAAAAGCAATCCATTTCTCTTTGTTATTTTGAAGTCTGACGATATCCGCATCAAGGATTTCGGGACGTTTTGTAGGGAAAATTCCATCCTTAGTTTTGTCTTTGGTAGAGATCAGTACCCCGGAACGAGATCCCTCCCGGTAAACGGTAACCCCTTTACATCCACTTTCCCATGCTGCAAAATAAAGTTTATTTACCAATTCTTCGGTAGCCTCTTCGGGCAGGTTGATAGTAACCGAGATGGAATGATCGACCCATTTCTGAATTTGTCCCTGCATCCGGACTTTTGATAACCAATCGATATCATTCGAGGAAGCTTTATAATATGGGGACTTGGCAACCAATGCGTCCAGCTCTTCGTTTGAGTAATTCCTTTTAAGCTCGAATCCATTCACTTCCATCCAGGTTTTAAACTTATGGTGGAATACCATATATTCTTCCCAACTGTCACCCATATCGTCTATAAAATCGACCCGGGAATCCTTATCATTGGGATTTACTTTTCTCCTGCGTTTGTAAACAGGCATAAAGACTGGCTCTATACCTGAGGTCGTTTGGGTCATAAGACTAGTTGTCCCGGTTGGGGCAATGGTCAGCAAGGCTATATTTCTGCGTCCGAACCGTGTCATGTCTTTATAAAGTTCAGGATCGGCCTGTGCCAGCCGTTGGACAAACGGATTATTTTTTTCCCGTTTCGAATCATAAATAGGGAAAGCACCACGTTCCTTGGCAAGCATTACAGAGCCGCGATAGGCTTCCAAAGCCACAATTTTGTGCACTTCAACCGAAAATTCAACCGCTTCTTCAGATCCGTAACGCAATCCTAGTCCTGCAAGCATATCTCCTTCTGCAGTGATCCCAATTCCGGTACGACGACCATCAACTGCCATTTTTCTGATCTTCTCCCAGAGATTGATCTCAACTCTTTTAATTTCTGCCTCTTCCGGATCATGGATGATTTTACTATAGATTGCATCAATTTTTTCGAGTTCCAGATCAATGATATCATCCATTATTTGCTGTGTTTGTCGGATGTGCTTACGGAACAGATCAAAATTAAATTTTGCATTCTTGGTGAATGGTTCATCGACGTACGAATACAGGTTCAGAGCGATTAATCTGCAGCTATCATAAGGGCAGAGAGGGATCTCCCCGCATGGGTTGGTTGAAACTGTTTTATAACCCAGATCAGCATAACAGTCTGGAACCGATTCCCTGATGATGGTATCCCAGAAAAGAATTCCGGGTTCAGCTGATTTCCAGGCATTGAAAACAATCTTTTCCCATAATTTAACCGCTTCAATATCCTTGGTATAGATCGGATTCGTGCTTTCAATGGGATATTTTTGATGATAGGTAGTTTTGCTCCGCACAGCCTGCATAAATTCGTCATCAATTTTTACCGATACATTTGCTCCCGTAACTTTCCCTTCATCCATTTTGGCATCAATAAAATCTTCAGAATCAGGATGTTTAATGGAGACAGAAAGCATCAGTGCACCACGTCTTCCATCCTGAGCTACTTCACGCGTTGAATTTGAAAACCGTTCCATAAAGGGGACTATTCCGGTTGAGGTCAGTGCAGAGTTCTTTACAGGAGATCCTTTGGGACGGATGTGTGAAAGATCGTGGCCTACTCCGCCTCGTCGTTTCATCAATTGTACCTGCTCCTGGTCGATCATAATTATTCCACCGTAGGAATCAGCCCCATTACCGACAACAAAACAGTTGGATAATGAACCCACCTGAAAATCATTTCCAATTCCGGTCATTGGTCCTCCCTGCGGCACAATGTATTTGAAATCCCTGAACAATTCAAATAATTCATCTTCTGTCAGCGGATTGGGGTACATCTTCTCAATCCTGGCAATTTCCTTGGCCAATCTGCGATGAAGATCATCAGGAGTCAATTCAAAAATATTACCGTAAGAATCTTTTAGTGCATATTTATTGACCCAAACCCGGGCGGCAAGATCGTCACCCTTAAAATATTTAACAGATGCTAAGAATGCCTGATCCGGTGTGTAGGTCGTGGGAACATCATCTTTTTGCGTGGGGGTGATCTGTTTTAATTCCATCGTTCTTATTATTAGGTTGATTTAATTGGATTTAATAATGATTATAAACCGACATTTCTGTTTAGGAAATATACAGATGTATTGTAGTTTCTGATTACAATTTTATTACAAAATATAAAAAGTTATCAACTTTATTGTGTTAGTTAACTGTATTTCAACCTACTAAATATTTTCAAATTGAAAAATGTTTACAAAAAAATAATTTTTAAAAATATCTGATTTTTCCGGAATGTAAAGATTACAAGACATTAAGCCATTCCGATCTAAGGAGAGGGAGAGAAGGAGAGACTGAGAGACTGAGAGACTGAGAGACTGAGAGGTATTGATTAATGAAACAGGTATTTCACAATCTCTTTTGATGCACCACGGTTTTTATTGACATAGCTGCAGGCGATATTCGATGCCTTGAGAAGCTTTTCCGGGTTTAAGCGGAAACTCTCAATTTGTGCCTCAAGATCTGCAGAATCATTTATGCAGCTTGCAGCTCCTAATCTCAGCATATCGTATGCTTCCTGAAATTTATGATAGTCGGGGCCGAAAATCACCGGGATTCCATATACTGCGGGCTCAAGGATACTGTGAATTCCAGAGGTAAAACCACCCCCTATATATGCCAACATTCCATAACGGTAAATAGAATTAAGATAACCATAGCCATCAACAATCAGGACATCGGCTTTGGACAACTCCAGGTTGGATGCGGAGGAATAAAAGGCGAAGTTTTTTTCCAGGGCATTGCAAATTCGTTCCAGCGTTTGAGGAGTCACTTCGTGAGGGGCAATAACGAATTTTAAACCTGCAGAACTCTTATTTACAAAAGGGATAAAGCGATCCTCGTCTTCCTTCCAGGTGCTTCCGGCTATGATTGCCTTTTGATCACCACAAAATATTTCGAGCTTTTCTAATCTGGGTGCAGCATCTGCAATTTCACCTACCCGATCCAAACGGGTATCTCCAGAGATAGAAACATTATTGAACCCATATTTATGAAGGATATCAAATGATTCCTGATTTTGCACAAAAATATGCTCGTAAGTAGCAATTGCCTTGAGATACCATTTACCCCAAGGTTTAAAAAAAACCTGGGATGGACGAAAAAGTGCAGAAAAAATATAGGTGGGAATTCCCTCTTCTTTTAATTGAGACAGGAAGTTGTACCAAAACTCATATTTGATAAAAAAGACTTTTTGGGGACGGACAATATCAATAAACTGAATGGCATTTTTTTTGGTGTCCAGGGGGAGATAAAAAACATAATCTGCGTAGGAATAGTTTTTTCGCAACTCGTATCCCGAAGGAGAGAAAAAAGTGAGTAAAATCTTGTATTCAGGAGAAAGATTTCTAATCGCCTCGATAACAGGCATTCCTTGCTCAAATTCTCCAAGAGAGGACGCATGAAACCATAAAATTGGTTCGCCGGGGATAATCGTTTCTCGTAACCTCTTGAAGATATCTTTGCGACCAGCGATCCATTTTCGGGCTTTTTCGTTTCGTATCGAAACGATCTTAACCAACAGGTAATATCCAAATATTCCTAAGTTATAAAGCCACCTCATTTTATATAGATTTTGCCAGACAAATGTATTTCATTTAGTGAAATAAATAAAACGAATAATTTTTTATTTATCAGGTTGATATCCAGAATCATCCAATAAAATAAGCTGTAAAGAAGCTTCAACTGCCAACTGATCGCATCGTTCATTCTCAGGAATGCTTGCATGACCTTTTACCCAAATGAATCTTACGCGATGCCTTCTGTATACTTCCAAAAATCTTTTCCAGAGATCACTGTTTTTCTTCCCCTTAAAACGGATTTTTACCCAGTTAAATATCCAGCCTTTCTCAACTGAATCGGCAACATATTTTGAATCAGTATAGATTGTAACCAGGCTAGGGATAACCTTAAGTGCTTCAAGCCCTACAATGGCTGCCATTAACTCCATCCGGTTATTGGTGGTTAGCTGAAATCCCTGTGACAGTTCTCTCCGATGTGATCCCGACATTAAGACAACACCATACCCTCCCGGACCGGGGTTTCCACGCGCAGCTCCATCAGTATAAATAGTGATTTCGGGTAATTCCTGTTGTCCCATTCTTTTTAAATAAAAATTGAAAGACCGGTTGATTTGCCGGTCTTTCATTAGAATTAGTTTTATTTATTGGTAAATTATCCTTTTCAACAATTTACCAGAATTTCAATTTCATTTTATGGTCGACCTGGTTAGCGGATCAGTTTCATCTCATTCACCAGCTGACCTGCACCTGCAAATTTATCGATAGTCCATAAAACAAACCGGATATCTACACAAATACACTTTTGTAAATCGGGCTCATAAGCTATATCGCAACTCATGGCCTCCCAATTGCCATCAAATGCAATACCAACCAGTTCTCCATTTCCGTTAATAACCGGGCTCCCTGAGTTTCCACCTGTAATATCATTATTTGAAGTAAAACAGGTATGTATTGAGCCATCCTTATCTGCGTATGGCCCGAAGTCTTTGGTATTGTACATATCGACCAACTTTTGTGGAAAATCGAAATCGACATCTCCGCTGATCCCCTTCTCTACATAACCTTTCAGAGTAGTAAAGTAACTATAATATGTGGCATCATGAGGCACATATCCATCAACAGTGCCATAGGTCAGTCGCATGGTGGAATTCGCATCGGGATAAACTGATTTGTCTTTGTTCATTTCATTCAGACCGGCCACAAATAATCTTCTGGCTTTTTCAAGTTTGGAAGTTGTCTTGCTAAGATCATGAGAAATCGTATTCATTGTTTCAAACATCGAACGCATTGCAGTGAAAGCCATATCCTTATCCAGCACTTTACTGCTTGGTTTATTCAGAAAGGATTCCAATCTTGCCTGATCAGCAAAAATTGTTTTTGCAAACAATTTCCGGGCATAGGCATTAAAATCTCCTCTAAATTTTGATTCTATCTCAGCGATAAAACCTGGAATATATTTTGAATTAACCTTTTGGGAATATAATTTCAACAAAGAGGCGACAATTTTTTGATCGGTATTTGAATCATAATCTTTAAAATACTCATCCAGTGACCCCCTTAGTTCCGTGACTGCGGATTTAATTTTATCCTTATCGGTACCTTTCAAAGCCTCATCGAGTGAAGAGGCCTTTGCTGCGAAAGCGAAGATTTCGGCCCCCCTGAGCAATGCCTCGCGGGAATATTCCAAAGCAATTTTTTCATCCCGGCTTGTAAATGCCATATTTATTGTATCAAGAGCACTACCATATTTGGCTTTTCTCTCTGGAGTCTCGTTCGCCCATCTCAGAAAATCTTTTTCAATATCCTGTTTCTTCCCGATTATATTAAGCGCTGTAAGCCCTTTGTTCTGTCCTATTGAATACTTATAATAGTTTGAACTTCTGGCAAACTTGGAAGCATATTGTATCCTGGCTTTCTGACTGGTAGCCATATAATCCTTGATAATGCCAAGTTTGACTTCCCTTGCGGCTATCCGCACCTCATTTACAACTTCCATCGTATACTTTACTTCATTGGATGTCCGGTAACGGGTAGTAGTACCGGGATATCCCATAACCATGGTAAAGTCATTTTTATCGATTCCCTTTATCGAAATAGGGAGGAAATATTTAGGGTGGAAAGGAACATTTTGTTTGGAATATTCAGCAGGTTTACCATCAGGAGCACAATATACCCGGAACATGGAAAAATCGCCGGTATGGCGGGGCCACATCCAGTTGTCAGTTTCTCCGCCAAATTTTCCAATTGACTGTGGTGGAGTTCCTACAAGCCTAATGTCTTTAAATGTTTGAGATACAAAAAGGAAGTATTTATTTGATTCGAAAAGACTTCTGACACGCGTTTCGTAACCCGATTCGCCTTTAGCTTCTTTCTCAATTTTTGCAGCTGCCTCTCGCACTTTGGCTGTACGGGTTTGATCATCCATGTCAGCGGTAACATTTTTAAGCACCTGGTCTGTAACATCCTCCATTCTAATCAGAAAAGTCACTGTCTTACCCGGATTTGAGAGCTCATCTTCACGTTTCATCGCCCAGAAACCATCCCGAAGATAATCATGCTCAACGGAACTGTGGGCCTGAATTTCTCCAAATCCACAATGGTGATTAGTTAAAAGTAACCCGTCGGCTGAAATTATTTCCGCTGTGCATGAGCCATGGTCAAGGGCTACAACAGCATCCTTTAAACTTGAGTGATTAATGCTGTAAATTTGTTCAGCAGTCAGTTTACATCCTAATGAAGTCATCTTCTGGATATTCAACTTCCCAACAAGCGAAGGAAGCCACATTCCCTCATCGGCTTGAGCTTTAATTGTTAAAACAACTACAAAAACAAGGAGTGCGATAAAACTGTTCTTCATTAGGATATTATTTATTAATGATCAATATAAGGACTAAGGAATTGAAATATTCAGTATTTTCCAGATCCTCACCAGGCGTTTATTCTGCAATGTTCATAAACGCGAATCAAGTGGATTTGTCTTAATTTAATTTTGCGGCAAATGTAACTTTATTTATAAAATTACCTATTGAATAAAACTCATAATATATCTGTTTTATTGAAACTTCTGCATAAATGTTAAGACATTTCTTTCCAGGGATGGTTCTCCAGACAAGGCTGTTATAAAAGCACTGCCAATTATTGCCCCATTAGCGTAGTTTGAAGCTCTTTCAAATGAAGCCTTATCTGAGATTCCAAATCCAATTAATCGTTTGGTGTTCAGTTCCATTTTTTGAATACGCTCGAAATAAGTGATTTGTTCATTGCCGACTGATTCTTTCGCCCCCGTAGTTGATGAGGAGGAGACCATATAAATGAATCCATTGGAGCAAGCATCAATTTTCCTGATCCTCTCTTCCGGTGTTTGCGGTGTAATTAAGAAGATATTACTCAAAGAATTTTTTTCAAAATAAACTTTGTATTCTGCTTCATAAATCTCCAGTGGAAGATCTGGTATAATCGTTCCATCAATTCCGGTTTCACTGCACTGCTTACAAAAATTCTCGATCCCATATTGCATTACCGGATTAAGGTATCCCATTAAGATCAATGGAATTGAAACACTCTTCCGGATCTCTTTCAATTGCTGAAATAACAGATGAATAGTCATTCCATTCTTTAATGCTATTTCGGAGCTTTTCTGAATCACCAGACCATCGGCCACAGGATCGGAAAAAGGCATTCCAATTTCAATCAGATCCGCCCCATTGAGCTCCAGTTGAGAGATAATCGCTTGTGTATCATTCAGATTTGGGTATCCCGCAGTGAAATACACAGATAGTATATTTTTGTCTTTTCTTTGAAAAAGTGATATAATTCGATTTTCCATGATTAATTGATTTTGACATACTGATGCCGGTAACGGCTGAAAATGAAAAAATTATTTAAGGGATTGGTAATATTTCAGATAGGTTTCCATATCCTTATCGCCACGTCCTGAAATATTTACCACTATTATTTCGTCAGGTTTGAACTCAATCATTTCAAGTGCAGCTAATGCATGTGCCGATTCAAGTGCCGGAATGATTCCTTCTTTTTGCGAAAGATATAATGCGGCCTTTAATGCTTCGTCATCTGTAGCACTCAGAAATTGTGCTCTTTTGGTTATAAACAGATTGGCATGCATTGGCCCGATTCCTGGATAATCGAGTCCTGCGGAAATTGAATAAGGTTCGATAACCTGCCCATCTGCAGTCTGCATCAGCAGGCTGCGGCTCCCATGCAAAACACCGGGTCGGCCGAGTTGGGTGGTAGCTGCTGATTCCCCGGATGCAACTCCTTTCCCGGCAGCCTCAACAGCTATCAACTTAACATCCGGATCATTCAGAAAATGGTAAAAAGCTCCGGCGGCATTACTCCCTCCCCCAACACAGGCGATTACATAATCCGGTGTCTCCCGACCGGTCTTAGCTTTCAACTGAACTCTGATCTCTTCACTGATCACCGATTGAAACCGTGCCACCATATCGGGATATGGATGAGGACCTACGACGGAACCAATAATATAATGAGTATCAACCGGGTTGTTAATCCAATCACGGATCGCCTCATTGGTGGCATCTTTAAGCGTTTTACTCCCGCTTTGAACTGACCGGACCTCTGCACCAAGCATCTTCATCTTCTCAACATTAGGTGATTGCCTGGCAACATCTACCTCTCCCATATAAACGATGCACTCCAGTCCGGCCCTTGCACAAACAGTTGCAGTGGCAACACCGTGCTGACCGGCACCTGTTTCCGCAATAATCCGCGTTTTTCCTAATCTTTTGGCCAGCAGAATCTGACCGATTGTATTGTTGATTTTATGGGAACCTGTATGATTCAGATCTTCCCGCTTTAGGTAAATGTGTGTATTGTAGTGTTCGGAGAGACGATCGGAATAATAGAGTGGCGAAGGTCTTCCTGCATAATCTTCAAGCAACTGTCTGAATTCCTGTTTGAATGTACTGCTTTCGATAATCTCCAAATAGCAATTTTGCAGTTGGTTGATATTTTGATACATCATCTCGGGAATAAAGGCACCCCCAAAAGTGCCATAATACCCCTTATTGTCAGATTGATAATTCATTATATTGATTTTAAATTTGATTATTTCTTAAATCATTAATAAACGATTTAAGTTGCAAAATATCCTTCATCCCAGGTTCTGCCTCAAATCCGCTGTTAACATCAACCGCATACAGTTTCTCGTGGACTAAGCTTTTAATGTTCGGTATATCGGATAGATGAATTCCTCCACTTAAAAAAAAAGGTTTGGTCCCCTGATACTGCTTCAGCTTCTTCCAGTCAAACTTTAGACCGTTTCCACCACTCAAAACTCCCGCTGTATCGAAAAGGTAGTAATCACAGGCATTTTCATAAGGCTGAACACTCCCAAAATCGAATTCATGTGAAATGCTAAAAGCCTTTATTACTGAAATATGCAGATCTCTAAGTCTTTGACAATATTCAGGATGTTCATGGCCGTGCAATTGCACCATGTCAAGTTCGCTTATCCTGAATTTTTCAATCAGACTTTCGAATGGTTCATCCACAAAAACGCCGATCTTTCGAATAGATTTCGGAATAAGCAACTTAATTTCATCTGTGATTTGTTCACCGATAAATCGTTTTGATTGCGGATGAAAGATAAAGCCAATAAAGTCAGGATTGAGTTTAGTCAGTCTCCTGATATTTTCAGGATTACGCATTCCGCAAACTTTTATTTTCAGAGTCATCTGATCCCGATTTATTTAAAGTTTTAACCTGGAGATAAAATTAGTGCAAGTAAGAGTTGGATTTTCTGTCTTCATGAAATTTTCTCCCATTAGAAAACCATTAAAGCCACGACTGCGCAAATAATCAACTGTTTCTGGGTCACTTAAACCGCTTTCCGAGATTTTTACGACTTCAGCAGGCAGTTGACTGAGCAATTTAAGTGAGCGATCCATATCTACTTTGAAATCTTTGAGATCGCGGTTGTTAATCCCGATCATATCTACATTTTTATCAATTTTATCAATTTCACTTGCATCATGTAACTCAAGCAAAACTTCCATTCCCAGTTCATGTGTAATTGAGGTGAAACGGGAAATCTCCTCTTTCCTCAAAACAGCAGCAATTAACAAGATAACATCAGCATTTAGAAATCTTGATTCAAATAATTGGTATTCATCCACAATAAAATCTTTTCGGAGCATTGGAATAAAAGGATTGGCGGTACGTGCTGCTATAAAATCTGCAATGGACCCGCCAAAATAGCGGCTGTCTGTAAGCACCGATATACCTGAGGCACCGGCATTTGCATATCCTTTGGTAACAATCTCCGGTTCAACCCGGTCATTGATCACCCCTATTGAAGGAGATCTTCTTTTGAATTCTGCGATTATACCACTACTCCCGGAAACTAATAGCCGGGCAGACAAGGAATTGCGATCAGCACTAAAATCGGTTTTAGACGCTATTTCGGTCACAGAATTAAGGTGCTTCTGCACCAGAACTTCTTTGTGCCGATTTGCAACGATTTCATCCAGGACAGTACTCATTGAAGGGAAATTAATTTTGTAAAAACGTTCAGTGCCTTTCCTCCACTCAAAGATGATTTGGCCTCTTCCAGGCACTGTTCCATCCCTTTTGCAGGGAAATAGGTCGAAAGAGCCATAGCTGCATTTGAAATAACTACAGAATTTTGAGGAATGGTTCCTCTTCCTTCCAGAATATTCTTAAAAATAGCTGCAGTTCCGGGAACATCTCCCGAGCCTGCCAATTCCTCCACCTTAACAGCTTTCATTCCCAAATAGTCAGGTGAATGAATCCTGTCCGATATATTTGTAAGGACCTTAAAATCGCCGGTAAGGGAGATCTCATCATAGCCATCTAAACTATGAATTATCGCGTAATTAACGGTGCTCTTCTGGTAAAGATAATTATACATTCTGGCCAACTCCAGGCTGAAAACACCGACCACCTGATTTTGAGGTCTGCTGGGATTAACCATTGGACCAAGCATATTAAAAAAAGTCTTGAGTCTTAAAGCCCGGCGAACCGACGCTACATTTTTCATCGCAGGATTAAATAGTGGAGCATGCAGAAACGTAATTCCACATTGATCCAGTTCGGTTCTTAATCGATCATGATTATTCGAGAATTTATAACCCAGATACTCCATAACATTGGATGATCCACAACCGGATGAAGCCGCATAATTACCATGTTTGGCTACTGTTGCGCCTGCTCCGGCGACTACGAAGGCAGCCAAAGTAGAAATATTGAAAGTATCTTTTCCATCACCGCCGGTACCGCATAAATCGATAGTATCAAAACCCGAGAAATCAACTGGAATAGCCGTTTTTAGCAATGCGTTCCGAAATCCTTCCAACTCGTCAATGCTGATTGTACGCATATTGAATACCGTGATAAAGGCTGCAATCTCGGCATCGGTAAGTTTACCACCGGTAATTTCAGTTAGGATATCTTCAGCTTCCTGTTTGGTTAACCTTTTGTATTCAAAAAGGTAATTCAGAATCTCTCTCATATTTATAAAATTGAAGGTTGATGCAATCTATTATTAAACTAATCATTAATTCTTCATTCTTTCATTTCTTCATTAATCTAATGCCTTACCCAGTTTTCAAGGATCTTTTCTCCAATCGGTGTCAAAATTGATTCAGGATGAAATTGAACACCCTGTATATCGAATATTTTGTGTTGAAGTGACATGATTCTACCTTCCTGATCTATACTGGTGACCTCTAGGACTTCAGGAAGCGATTCTTTTTCAACGATCCAGGAATGGTATCTTCCGGCATCAAAGGTTTCAGGAATATGATCAAAAAGGTAGGAATTGGCAATAACGGTTATGGGGGTAGCTATGCCATGAAGGACATCATTCATGTTTTGCAAAGTTCCGCCAAAAGTTTCTCCAATTGCCTGATGTCCTAAGCAAACGCCTAGCATTGGTTTTTTCCCGGCATATTCACGAATTACAGCTAGCATTGAACCGGCCTCTTCGGGTAAACCAGGTCCGGGAGAAAAGACAATTTTATCATAAAGTTCCGGTTCATCTTTAGCCAATTCATCATTCCGTCGGACTTCTACTGTTACCCCACCAAATTTTCTCAAAGCGTGAACAAGGTTGTAGGTGAATGAATCGTAATTATCTATAACTAATATTTTCATTTCCAGTGATTTTAATTTGTTTAATTTTAATCGGACTAGTCCATTACTTAATTTCCTTTGCCATTACTATCGCCTGCTTGAGAGCTGCGAGTTTATTGACAACTTCCTGCAATTCGCTCTCTTCGTCTGATGCAGCAACTATTCCAGCCCCTGCCTGATAAAAAAGGATATTGTTTTTAGACAGGAACGAACGAATCATGATCGCATGGTTGAACCCATTGTCGAACCCTATAAAGCCGATACATCCGCCATAGAATCCTCTGTTCTGATTTTCATATTTATCAATAAGTTCCATCGCCTTAAACTTTGGTGCTCCCGAAAGTGTCCCTGCCGGAAATGAGTCACCCATCACGCGCACTGGATTAGATCCTTCAGGAAGTTTACCGGTAACTTTTGAAACCAAATGGATAACGTGCGAATAAAA
>Ga0364866_10082_pt2 | contig 38138 bp, 41 predicted proteins | sample ExccelAu500001D3_3_FD_206913 | JGI IMG/M metagenome (GOLD analysis project Ga0364866, IMG submission 206913) | Enriched cells from Trout Bog Lake Hypolimnion, Wisconsin, USA - BchlTB.Aug13.5000.01.D3 | ecosystem: Environmental > Aquatic > Freshwater > Lake > Hypolimnion/Profundal zone | place...
GCGCCCGCCGCGCACCCACGCCACCCGCCGATGTCCCGCCCGCGCCCTAGGCCTCGCGCCAGCGCCACCGCCATGACGCCCGCCGCCGGGCCAGGAGGACCAGACGCTACTCGCGCCCCGCGCCCACGCCTCGGACCAGCGCCCCGCCACGATGATAACCGCCCGGGGGCCAAGACCGCCCGCCGGTGACCAGACGCTACCCGCGCCCACGCCTCGCGCCAGCACCCCCCTTCTGAAATCAGAGCCTCCCGGTCGGGTCGCGGAGCGCGCCGAGCGAGCAAGAAAGATCGCCCCGAGGTGTGGGCGTTCAGGGCCTGCATCCATCCCCCTCTCCGCTCGCCTAAAAATCCAAAAATCCTCCCCCTATTGGGGGGGATTACCCGGTTTGCCGGTGCTTTGGGTGGATGGCAATAATAATTAAACAGGCATTGCAAAAAGCGGCTTCACGCTGCGCGCTAAATACCGGGCGGCCGCAAGTGATCTATTGCGCTGCAAGGCTTGAAACTAGGGGCTGGAAAAGCGGCTTGGTTCTTCTGCTGGTTGTTACCGGCAGGCAGGCCGCTAGCAAATCGGTTCAACCAAAAAGCAAAATGAAAAGTTCAAATGATAAAATCAGCGGTGCGGGTGCGGGTGCGGGTGCGGTTAAACGGCGCAAGGCTGGCAAAGCTGCCAGCGTTCCGACCGTCCAGCCTGTTACCGTTCCGACCGTTCCGACCGTCCAGCCTGCAAGCAATCCTCTTGCAATGGTGGTTTGGGCGGGGTCTTGCATCTGGGGGCGGTCTAGTGTGGATCGGGCGCAAGCGTTGCGGCGGTTCCGTGTGGGGCGGATTATATGGCGGCAGCAGGCGGCGGCGGCGGCGGCAGCAGCAGCAGCAGGCCGCGCGGTCTTGGCGGCGTGGCAAGCTTCGCGGGTGGCGTTTTGGGCTGTCCAGCCTGCCAGCGTTCCGACCGTTCCGACCGTCCAGCCTGCCAGCGTGGGCGGTGGCGGGGGGCTGGTTAGCATGGCAGCAGGGTTTGCGGGTTTCGATTGTTCGCGGCGGGCTGCTGCTGTCGGGTTGCAATCCATTGGTGATTTGCTGCGGGGCTGTGAAGTTCCGGCGGGGCCAATTCTCAAGCAAGTCCAGCTAGATTTAGATTTGGCTTTGGTTCAATCGTTGGCGCACAAGCTCAACCGTAAAATGGTGGGCGATGGTCGCGAAAGCTGTTTCTTGCGCGATGGTTCAAGCGGTGCGGAGTTCGGCGCGTTTAGTTGGTCAGTGTCCATGCTTGAAGCGTGCAATGATGCAACGGCGGCTTTGGTGCGGTATCGGGCGGGCTATGGTCTAGGCCGCGATGATTCGGGCGGGGTGGTTCTCACCCTGGGCGATGATTTGGGCAACGCTTGCGGCGTGTGGATGAAGGGTTTCGGCAAAGGGTTTAAAGGTGATTTCATTCCCGCGATGGCAACGGCAAAACAATTTGCGGCGGCGGTTGAAAAGGGTTTTTCCGGCGTTGGCTTGGTTGCGGGTTATCGGTTCTCTGCATCGTCGGCGCGCATTGTGTGGCGTTCGCTGGTGGATAGCATCAAAGATGACAATCTAGGCACGTCGGCGGCAACGCAAGCGGCGGCGGCGGATTTCTACGCTTGGGCTGCTGCTGTGGGTGGCGATTGGTCGCAATTAAAGCAGGCCGTTTTGATTGAGCAAAGGGACAAGCGGCGGCTTGCCATTTTAGATTCTACCTTTGAACAGATGGCAGCAGGCAGGGGCAAGCGCAAAGGGTTTGCGGCTAGATCAAAGCAGGCAACGGTTTTAATGCTGTCGGGTATGCCCGGCGAGCAAGCTTGCGCTGCTGCTGGTTTCAAAGCGTCGGCGGGTCGTTCCGGTTCCGGTGCGGTATCGTCTTGCAATCGGTTCGCGGTGGCGTTGCGGCGGGCTGGTTATCCGGTTGTGTTCAAGCGTGGCAATTTCGCGCAAGATTGCCTAGAAGTGGATGAAGTTAAAGCAGCGCAAAAGCGGGGCGGGGCTGTCCGCGATTTGGCAACGCTGTTTTCATTCTCTGGCGTTTCTCGCGAGTGTGCCAAAATTGTCCATCCTCAAACATGGGGCGGGCTGTCGGGGGCAACGTGTGGGCGGTCGTGTATCTTGGCGGCGCGTGTTCGCAATGCTCTAGGGCGGGGGCTGCGTTCCGGTGATAGTCTTATGCGGCGCGTTGCTCGTCGTGTCCAGCCTGTTACGGTTCCGACCGTTCCGACCGTCCAGCCTGTTAGCGGGCGGGGGGCTGCTGCTGCTGCTGCTGTTCGTTCCGTCAAAAGCTAGTTAGCCTGTTAGGTTCAAGGCGCAACGGTTCCGACCGTTGCGCCTTTTGCTTTGTCGGGGGGCGGTCTAGGTTGTTCCGACCGTCCCAAAGTTAATGCGTTGCGCTTTGCTCTTATGTGTAAGCAGCAGGCAGCAGCAGGCAGGCAGGCAGCTTGCATCTTCCAGGGTATCTACAACAGTCTTCCGGCGCATAAGTTGAGACTTATGCGCTGCATAGACCGCTGTCGGTCTTTCCAAGCCGGGAAACCGGCGGATAAGGGCAACACAAGTGTAAAGTAGAATTGGGTCTTGCGCTGATTTCCGCTAGTTCCGGGCTGGAATAGCAGCAGCAGCGCAAAGTTAATGCGTTGCGCTTTGCTCTTATGTGTAAGCAGCAGCAGGCAGCAGCAGCAGGGAAAGCAGCGGCAGGCAGCAGTCTGCGCGGCAAGACGCCAGCGATTGTGAGCGCGCGAAAGTCTGCGCGTTCCGGGCTGGAATAAAGAATTTCTGATGTAGCGCAATGCGCCGGGAAACCGCGCGCTTTTTGTGACACAGCAGGCAGTATTTCGTGAGAGTGTTTCGCACGCTGACTTTGTCGGCGCGACTGAACGCGACCACTTAGTGTGGTGCGGGACGTTGCCCGGCAAGAAACGCAGGTAAGAAAGGAAACACCATGTCGAATAAAACCGATGTGAAACTCACGTTTGCGGAAATCACGGCAATGCCCCGTGGAGATCGCTATGCGCTCTTCACGGTCAACGTCGTGAAACCGTTCGGTCAGGTTGCCAAGGCCAAAGAGGCCGTGGACGACCACATGCACAATGGCATGAAACTCACGGCAAGTCTCAAGCGTGAGTATGCGACGATGTTGTTCGCGCGGGAAATCCCGCCGGACATGACGGAAGCGAAGTTTTTCACCCAGTATGCTGGGGGAGACGTTCCGCCCCGCGTCAAGGGACTGGCGACGTTCTTTAACGCCGTCACGTTGACTGGCGCGGAACCGCTGATCCCGGAGAAATTCATTGACGCCGCGTCAGTGACTTCGCTGGAAGCGGCGGCACCCATCATCGCCACCGAACGGAAGAACGCTGGGGAAGCGTGGATGGTAACCCCGTTCACACTGGAGGTCGTTGACGCCCTCAGTACCCCTGGCGAGGCCACCAAGAAATTGAAGGCCATCCGCAAACGTCAGAACCCCAAGGCCGATGACGCCGGCGGGGAGGAAACCCCGACCGCTGCCTTGCTGGCCCTGTTGCTCGCACGCATCGCGTCCGCAACAGACGACGAGAACGGCTATCTGCTGTTCACCGGCTGCCAAGAAATGGCAGACAAGTGGGGAACCCTCAAGGCTATCCCCGCAACCCGGTTCGCCGAATGGTTGGCGAAACGCGAGGCCGACGCGAAGGCCAAGGCCGACGCGGAGAAGATCAAGGTCACGCACGGCAACGACGGGGCACCCCCGCCGACCGCGCCGGCCGAGAAACCGGCGGAGAAGTTGGAACCCGCCGGTGCGGCCAGCTAACCGCCCCCACCCGTTCACGCGCTTATGACAGGTCATGCTATGACCGTGAACGGGCCAATTTTTGGTGACGCGCTTGCGCGAAACCGAGAAGCCCGGTGCCGCGCTTGCGCGAAACCGGCCGCTTTTTATGGACACAGAAAATGTGGCGAAAGCCACCATGATGAACCGCCTTCACGATGCCTTGACGGGCGATGAGTTCTACCTGATAGCAATGGCACTCGCGAATCTGGAAACCAGCTTTTCAGAGCAACCCGCGAACACCGTCGCTGGGTTCGGAACCCACGGCGAGACCGTTTACGACCGCATTATGCTCGGTCGCGAACCCGGCGTTCCCATCCCGCACTTTCGCGACTTGAACGCCTAACAACCCACGCGGGAAACCGCGCGGCCATTTTCCGCCGGGTTACCCGGTGGCCTGCCTTGCATCGTGCGCAAGTCGTTTCGGGTCAGCTTGAAACCCGCTTTGCAAGGCAACACTTTATGCAACAAGCACTCGCAGCACTGGCGCGCAAGCGCCGGCGCGTGAACCCGATGGTACTCGCCCGCTGGCTCATGCGCCAAAACCAAAACCGCCCGTAAAGCACAGCCCCGATGGCTATCGGGGCTCTTCTTTACAGACGATTTACGGCGTGAAACCGCCGGCACACAGGAGTTGTGGACAGGACACAGAACCGGCCTGTTGAAACCGCCGTCGCAACGGCGAACACGACCCGACACTTTTCCAAGTTATAGACGCCCGACTACTACAAGCGGGATGGCATAAGTGGCCACAGAAACCACGAAGGCAATCAGCTGGCGAACCCGGCCGCAAGTTCTGACTTGGGGAAACCACCCGCTAAACGCGGCAACGAAACCCGTGTCTGTTCGGATTGAAAGCCGACGACACATAAGGAAACCATGAAGAGCTGACCATAGGCGCAGCCCGCTGACCGTTGAAAACAACGGTGCAGGCGGAACCGCACGAGAAAGGCCCGGACGCTTCCCCACGGGGAAGTTCCGGGCCTTTTTTCGTTTCCTTTTTTTTATTTCGGGTGACGGGAAAACGCGCAAGCCAGAATCAGGCCCGCGTTTTTACTCTAAACCCAGGGCAATTTCTGACCCTGAAACCCGCGCAAAAATTTAACACATGAACATTGCAAAACCTCTCACCATGAACGTCCCTGACGCTCTCCGTCAGGAATTCGCGGACTTGGTTGCCCGCGTCCACTTCGAGTTCGAAAAGAACAAGAACGTGAATGTTGTCCGCCAAGTGCGCGGCATGATGACGCCCTGTCTCCTCAACTGGGGAGAAATGCGGCGCCTCATCGCGCACGTGCGGCGCGGCGCCGTGATCTACGGAATGCGCGAACCCCACGGCAAAACCGTGCACTGGATTTCCGTGCTGACCTCCTACGCTCCGCAGGACCGCGCACTCTGTTGTGCGCGGATCAATCACAGCGAAACCATCTCGTTCCATTTCATTTTGTAACTTGACAACCACGCCGCGACGTTACACTGTGTAGTACGTCCCGTAACCGATCAAACCTTTATGCCACTCAAAACTTCCGCCGGGGCCTACTGGTGCAACCATTGCGACGACAATGCCTTCAGCGAAATCTGCTGGCGCTGCCACCGGGAAGCCTCTTTGATTCCCGCCACCACCGGCACTGCGGCCACCGCCCCGGCCCCGGCGTCCGCCATCATCCGGTACGTCACCCCGCCCGCCGAATGGTTTCAGCGGATGCGCGCACAGATCGCCTCCATCAAATCATGAAACGCGCCACCCTTTTCGGCCTGACCCTGGGCCTCATTATTGCCAGTCCGGCACGGACCACGTTAGCCAGTCCGGCACGAACCAAGATCAGCGACCGCGACGCGGTGCGCGCCATCATCGGCGAAGGCGCCAACCAGTCCGACGCCGCCCTCGCCGGCATCGCCAGCGCCATCCACAACCGCGGAAACCTCCGTGGGGTGTATGGCCTGATGAATCCCATTGTGGACACCGCCAGCGACGCGCTTTGGGCGCGGGCCAGGCGCGCGTGGGCCACGGCCAAGAGCGTGGATGCCGCCGCCGGCTGCAAATTTTTCGGCTGTCCAACTGACGTGCCGTGGTTCCACAAGCATGGCTTCACCGCCGTGAAAACCATTGGCCAAATCACCTTTTACAAACCATGAGCCATACCTCCCGAGTCCTCGCGGCCGAGATCCAGAACGCCAACCAATTGCTGAACGGCGTCATTGAAGCCGTCATCACCACCACACCCGACGCCAGTATGCCCGGTTTCGGCCTCCAAGTCCGCCGCGGCAAACAGCTTTTCAACGTGTGGGTGGACTGCGACCCCGAGGGCAACGGCCCCGGGCATCTCAACATCGTTCGCGAGCAATAATCTTATGGCTCAGACCATCCTCCACACCGGAACCTCTTTCCGCCTCGTCATGCGCCGCACTGCGCGCGGACGTCGCACCGGCGAACGGCGCTACCTCGTGCAATGCACCGCCGACCACGCCAGCCCGCGCGGCCGGCGCGTCAGCGCCCAGGACACGACCTACCTGCTTTCTTGCGGCCCGTCCTTTGACGCCGCCTGTGTCATGGACTGCGGCGTCGGCATTTGGGCCGCCTGACAAGTCCAGCACGTCCAACCATTTTATGAAAATCATCGGACAAAAACACATTGACGATGCGGACCTTGCCGCCGGTCACTTCAACAACTGCCAGCACACCTTCTTGGAGCTGGAGTTTGGCACTTGGCAAACGATTTCCGTGAAACTGCCGAACGGCAAACACGTGACGTTTGCCTTTTGCCCGGCCTCCACGCCCGGTGAAGTTGAATGCGTGGACATTCACACGACGGCAGGGAAATCCATGCACCGCCAAACAAAGTGTATGGAATGGCTGCAAAGAAACGGTCATAACGCTCACCGCTCGGCTTCTCGTCCATCGTGACGTGGATGGTGCGGAAGATAGAACCCTCCAGTGTGATGCGCCGATTTGGATAACGCCCGCCTGAAAGACGTGGATAAACGGTATAACCGTGCTTGGCAGCAAAAGCGGCCAATGGCGCATCAATCTCGGTAAGATGTTCGCCGAGGCGGTCATAGTCTTCTATAGAATCCAGCGGCATATTTAATGGCGTGAGGTTTGCGCAAGCTTTCGATTCTTCCGCTCTTCGAGCGCACGAATCTCGGCCATAATGACGTCGGAACAGCCCAAACTCACCGCCTCTGGCTCGGTTGGTGTCTCATGTCGCCATTTGACGAAGGCAGCATGGCCGTCACTTTGACCCTCCGGTACAACGACAGCGCCGCCCAGGTGGACCATTTCAACTACCACGCCGGCCTTGGCTGTCCCTCTTTCATTGTCCTGCTCGTCAAGAAGCAGGCCCAAACCGAGAACCTCGCCCGCAAGGCGCTCACCGCCTGCCCCGAACTCCACACCCTTGACTGGTCGTGGAAATCCGAGAAGTACGGCGGCGGCCACGGCAATTATTTGATCAGTTCCGCCATTGACCTCCCGGCTGCCGTGACGCAGTCACTGACCGCCCGGCACACCTTCAGCGGGCAACCCGTCACCCGCGCGTGCTGGGAGATCCAATTTGCCAACGCCTGGCGCGGCTCCTCGCTCCAGCTCTGGCCACACAAGCATTACGGCGCCGCCATCTTGCAATCCGCTTTCAGCAACGGCCGCGATAGTGGCCGTGACGCAGTCACCTCGCCCATCACGGCGGCGTGGTGCTTGAACGAGCAACGGCGCGGCGTGGAGATCCACTTCACCCGCCGCCCCGACGATGCCACGCTCGCACCCCTGCGCGCCGATCGCGCGTGGAACTATACCGGCCGCACCAAATGCTGGTATGCACGCCAGACCGACGCCACCGTCGCCTGTCGTGTTGGGCATGCCATCGGATGCGGCTGTCGCCACCCACGCCATCTTGCCGTTCAGGAACTCTTGCACTTCTTTCGGTATTTTCGCCATGCATTGATGAAAGCGCACTCGCGAGTTTCTGTCAAAGATTTACAACGGAATTCGGCCAGACCGAGAACCTCGCCCGCAAGCCCTTTTGAATCCGCCTGCCGGAGCCTGGCCAACCACCTCCGCCTGAACACCTGATTTATGGAAACAACCTTGCTCCCCCAAATCGCCTTCGGCTACGGCCGAGTCTCCACCGCCAAACAGGGACTCTCCCGCGAAGCACAAACCGAGACTGTCGCCCGCGCATCCGAGTACCACACCGGCGCCGCGGCGCACGAAATGTTTTTCGACGAAGACACCAGCGGTGGCATTCCCTTTGCGGATCGCCCATCCGGACGGCTGCTGCTCATCGCAGTCAAAGCCGCCCTCGCCGCCGGCGGCAGCCCCACCATCATTGTCACCAAGGTGGACCGCCTGGGCCGCGACACCGTGGACGTGTCGCAGACCGTCACCCTCTTTGAATCCCTTGGCGCCCGCATCGTGTTCCTTGACATCAACGTGGACACCCGCACCGCCATGGGACGCGCCTTCATGCAGATCGCTGCCGTCTTTGCCGAGTTGGAACGCGCCCGCATCCGTGAACGCATCCAGACCGCGCTCGACCTCAAGCGCAGCCAGAACCTCGTCGTCGGCACCGTTCCCTACGGTTGGGATGCCCGCGACACCGGCCGCCGCAACAAGGCTGGCAAACCCATCCGCGAGCTGGTCCCCAACGAAGCCGAGCAAGCCATCATTTTGGAAATGGCGCGCAAGAAGATCGCCGGCGTCAGCCTCTGCCAGATTGCCAAAGACCTCAACCGCCGTGGCATTCCCACCAAGCGGCGCGGCGAACGCCTCAACATCGGCAACGTCAAAGGCGAATGCAAAGTCAAAGCCGCCTTCGGCATCTGGTCGCCCGGCATCGTTCTCAAGTGCCTCACCAGCAAGACCGTCCAAGCCTTTCTTTCCACCATGCAGCCGACTGATTTATGACCGAATCCATCACCATTGCCGGGCGTCACGCATGACCATCCCATGAAAGAGGATTTTGAAACGCCATATCTCCTGACTCCCAAAGTCAAGCGCGGCGCGCAAGCCAACTTCCGGCTGCTGCGCAACAAGACCAAGCCGACCATGCTGTTTCCCATCGGCGACAAGCCCTTCAGCGCTGGCGGCTCGCCGACCTGGTGGGTGCGGGAAGTCTCCCCCGGCGTCATCCAGCCCGCGTGATTTACGAAGCCTGCTGACGCGGCCGACACCGCCGCCGTCACCGACGCCTGCACCGCTGGCCAGCCGCCGCACACCCTACAACTCACTGATTCATTTACGGGCGAGCGAATGTCGCGCAACGCTGATTAAGGCTGCGGTAATCAATCCGCACGCGCATTCAGGAACGACGCGGTGCTGCCTACGGGCCACCGCCGGGCGGGTTCGAATCCCCCTCGCTCCACCACTTTACTCCGCGTGTCATGCCACAATGCCAAGCAGAGATTCAGTGCCAAGCCGAGGTTAGGCCGGCCATTTTTTCTTGCGCCCGGCGGCAGGGTGCTGCATAAGGAAAGGGCCAGTTTAAAATTAACGACCAGAAAACACACACAAACATTTTTGCGTAGCAAAACACGGCTACGGTCTTGTCAGAAAACCGCGAATTTTCAAAGAGAAAGACCCAGCCCAAGCGCGCGCCAATCGGCGCGGCTTGGAGCCTCTTTCTCTAGGCGCTTCGCGGTGCCTCTGACAAGGGTGCGACGAGTCCGCGCCCTTTTTATGTCCGCAGTTTGTGTCTGCCCAAAAATGGGAACACGAACGCATGAAGGCCCCCGGCAAACAGCAGTCAGTCCCCTCACATTTGGGGGACAATGCCACGTTGCGGTGGTCAAGTATGACATCAAACGCCTGCCGGAACCCAACCTCGTCCACCACTTTATGAAACTGAAATCACAACTAAATGTCCGCCTCTCCCCTGTGTGCATGGACCTGATCAAACTCGAACGCAAAAACATCCCCGGCTGCGCCAGCGACGGTGAAGCGTTGGAATCCATCATCTTCCGTGCCGCCACGTCACCGGAGGCCCGCCAGCTTATCACGCAAGCCGCCCTGAAAGAACCCCTCTACGCCGCCGCCCAGCTCGCCTGGGAGGCCGAACACGCCAAGCGCAAATCATGAAGAATCTCCTATATCGGAACGCGCCCGCCTCCTTCGACGGAGGGAGACCACCGAGAATGCCAGTTGGAGGCTGCACCGCGCATCAACCTATTTGAATGGATCGCAGGCTTGCCCACTGGGCAAAGCGCTTTTGTAACACTTCCGTCACGGAATCTTAACATGCCACAGCTTGAAAAAGCGAACGGTTAAACTACTCTGCTCCACCACGGCCGCTGAGGAGGTGGTGACAAGTTGAGTTCGTTAAATCGAGTTTTTATGGCCATACCTCTAAAAGTCAAATGGGTGGAACAATCCAGCCACCCCGAACTGCATCTGCGCATCCGGCAGATCGGTGGCGATTCGGGGCAAATGCACTGGAAGCATACTCAAACCGAGGCGGTCGAAGGCATCGAAAGCGGTCTCTTTGCCTATCACGTTGAACACAACGGACGCGCCTTGAGACTGGACGTCGCCAAAGACACCGATGGCAGGAAATACCTGACTGTTCATCCCGGGCCACCCAACGCGCTTCTCGAATTGCCAGGGCTTCCCGAATCCACTTTGCTGGAAGCGACCACAAATTGAACATTCTCACCGCCACAATTCAGAACACCGAGAACATTTCATCCGAGTCACCAGTCATTCCGACCTTGCAGGAAACGACCAACGTACTCTACCTTCGCGCCTATTGTCCGATCTGTGACAAGTCCGAAACGGCGAAGGTTGAGTTTCCTGGTCAGCCCCGCGACACCGTTGCGTCGGTTCTCAAAATACGCGAACACCTGTAACGCCTTCATACATGTCCACCCAGTAGCCCAATCGGTGTCCGTGGCAGGAAGGTTCGCCGTGGTAGGAAGCCTCGAAGCTTAACTGCGAAACAATCACAGCGACAATACCAATTACCCCAAGCAAAATGACGGCGATATATTCCCCTTTGCTCATGCCGTTAGTGTGTGCAAATTTGCCGATAAACCAGCCCCCGCTGTTCACTGTTCATGGAGTTGATTTGATTGAGGGTGATCTTTTAATAGCACCTCTGGAGCTATTTGCATAAGGGCATTGGTTGCTTCGATGCGGATCTCAACGTCTGAATTGCTACATCTGGAAAGTAGAAAAGGGACGGCGACGCGAGCGTCTTGACCATGCTTCACAAGCGCTGCCACAGCTTGGCCTCGAATGGCGGGAGGCAGCGAACACGCAAGAAAATTTGTGAGGGCAGGCACGGTTGAAGCTGGGTCGGAGAAGCAGAGCAAAGTAAATGCACATCGTCGAACAAAAGGATCATTGTCTTCCAAGCATTTTGTGAGAACTGGCGCAGCTCGTATGCTGTTGATTCGGAAGTTGGGGTCTTCATGGCCCGGAAGGTTCATCGCATTCGGGGGCCGAATGTGATCGGCGATCTCGCTACCTTGCATAAGTACACCACGTTGAGGAAGTCCCGGCGTTCCAATCACGTCCAAGACAGCAGCAAATCCATCAGGCCCTACATGATCCAATGCGCTTTCTGCTATTACACAGACATTCCCGTTGGTTGGATTAGCAACAAGTGCCTTTAGTTCTGAGATGTAGGCATTTGCATTTGTTCCGAGCGCCGAAAACGCTGCTGCCGCAAACCATGCTCTGTCCCACGTTCGTTTACGCAAATTTGTTTCGTCATTCGTACGGGACGGTTTGGAATCCACGTTCCCTATCCAGCACATCAGGTAAGGCACCGCGTTTGTCCCGATTACTGACAAAGCCTGCCTAGCTTTGGTTTTGCGCTGAGGAGGGGTCTCGAAGTTACCGTATTGATCAACCCACCAACTCAATCGGTGTCCGTGGTAAGAAGGTTCCTTATTTGGCCAGGAAAAAATCACTCCAAGGATTGCAATTCCTGCCAGCAAAACAATGGCGATCTGCTTTTTATGATTCATGCCTCTAGTGAACAAATAACCGGCGATAGACCTCGCCTCGCTGCGTCGTGTTCATGGAATTGACCTGCTTGAGCAAGTTAGTCTCCCAGGTTCCCTGGCCCAAGAATTTTTCTCCCAATTCTAACACCGCTTCAGATTTGTTCACGATTGCAAGCAGGGAAACAAATTCGCCGCGTCCAAGACTGGTTTGCACCATCTCACCAAAAAACGGCACACGCACAGAATTTGAGTCACCATATTTGATAATCGCAAATGGATAAACCACATCTTTCGACGTAAGAATTTTTATTTTGGAATCGCTCGCGACCGTCACGTCCGCATGGACAGCGTTCAGGTTCGGGAATTTTTCAATGTCGATCTTGGTATGCACATTGAACGAGTCCAAATTCATGCCGGTCATGGCTTGAAACGCCTTTCGCGCCATTTCGTCAACCTGCTGCTTATCCAACGGAGCCGCCGCGCCTGACCAGTCCATTGGCGGAATTTTGCGCGGTGAACGTCCCCAGGTTGGTGGGTTCAGTTGATACCTTTCGGTTCGATATGCGTTCTGAACCAACTGCATGGTAGGATGGATACCCCCTTCCACAACAAATTCAAGGGGGCCTTCAACGGCAGGATTCGGGTCAAACACGGCTTCGGCATGGAGTCCGACCGGCGCATCAGCTGTCACCTTTTGGAGTTTCAAGGCGTCCCCTGTCAGACCGGACGAGCCGTAAATTGGGATGCTCCCGCTTTGGATAAATTGTGTGATGGACGATTTAACAACATTCGTAGCCCATTCCAAAAATGCCTCATTCGTTCGCAATTGCTCTGCGATCAGCTCATGAGCAATCCCGCTTGTGATTGAGCTATGCGAATTGGTGGAATGGTAATCGTCAACCAAGAGTATATGAAGTTCTGGCAAGGCGGCATTCGTCACGCCACTCGGTTGCTGGGCACCCGGCGTGCCTTGCCAGGACTTCGTCTCTTGGTTGGAACGCACATGGAGCATGAGCAAGACGGCCATGCTGGCAGCCGCTGCACCAATCACAATCAATATCAGGATGTTATGCTTCATGCGCGCTAAATGTCACTGCGATAGTCCGTCCAGTGCCGTTCCCTGCTCGCCGGACCATAACACGCCATTTGAGCCGCTGCCGGGCGCATTCTGATTTGCCTGTGACACGGCTTGATCCAATGTGAAGTTAAAGGTAGAGCCGTTGTTCTCGGTTGCAAAGAGGGTAAAGTACGTGAGCCAATCGAATATGTCGGTGTTGTTGCGAGTGTCAATAGTCCATCCGAGACCGAAGCACGGTCTAATTTTTTGCGCCAGCGCAGTGCTAGGAGTAAATTGACCGGGTTGGCCGTTATCTCTTAAAATATATTCCATAAACGGGCTGTTCCCAATCCGACAACCTGTAAAAATAGCCATAGCAACGGCATTCGTTTGTTTATTGAAGCCAGCATTTTCAAGACTTGCTTGCGTAAGTTGGTCGTTCGCATTTGGACCTTGTACCCCCAACGCCACTCCGGCGTCGGTCAGGCCCCCGTGTCCATGAACCGCCAGGCCCAGTATCGGGCGGTCGGGTGTCTGCAACGGACTCATATTGCCGGGTGTGTAAGGCGAGTTCGCCAGACCGTAGTTCAAAGCCGTCCAGCCCCAAGGCACGTCTAGCGAGTTAGCCGTTGGGTTGTTGACCGTTTGCCAGTGACCGTTATTCTGAATATTTTCGATTTGATAAACAAACTCGAACATTTGGGAGACACCATCGCGCAGCACCTGAATGGCATACCGCTCATCGCTGCTGTCACCAAGTTCTTGAATAACTTGCAGGTCGTAACCCGTTATCGAACCGGCATTGGGTTTTGGAGGCAAGAGATAGACTCGGATTGTTTTTGTCTCAACTGGAGCAGGCGGATCATTCTGCGCTACTCGGGGCTGGCTGCCAGGCGGGTTCACAGTAACTTGGATGTCATAATAGGGGTCAGGATATACGGAATCAACAGTGCTGCCGTCATCGTAAATTATGGTTTGGCCGATATTCGTGACGTCTGCAGATGCGCTTTCAAAGAGATTTCCGGCAGGGTCATAGACATTCACTATCCATGTCCCATTGGTTGCCGTCGTCACGGCGCCAAAGCCGATACCGTAGCCACCGGCTGCTGCCGCTATGCGGTTGGTTCCGTCAGGCACCAGCGAAAACACTGGAGACACGATGCTTACCAAACGGTAATTGGTGATGGTGATGTCCGTGGCAGTTTGCCCAAAACCAGAATCAATTGCGCGAAATTCCAGGGTGTCCACGCCGGGCGACAGGGAGATTCCTGGGATTTCCAGCGTGCCGGTGTCACTTCCTTCACCAGCCACATGGCCAAGAAATTGCGGATTTGAGGGGTCGGTTACGTCGTAAGCCGCAACCTCAATGATTGCGCGGTCGGAATTGGTGTTGATTACATAAGGAACCGTGATCACATCCGCCTCGTTGAAATTGCTGCTGGTGAGAAAAAACTCATCCTGTGTGATCGGCGCAGGCAGTGCATAGTTCACAAATTGCAAGTTTGTTGCGACTGTCAACGCGAAGGAAAATAAATTGGATGCCCCTGCTGTGGTCGTCGTGCCGACCAGATAGGAATGGCCGTTTTGGTCATTCTCAACAATCACGTCGAATTCGTTTTCTATTCCGGGCTGGCTATTTGTCCACATAAGTGTCACACCTTGGTCGGTAAGAATACTGATGTTGCTTGCCATTAACGTGAATGGCATGATCTCCTCCGGATTATCGTTTGGGTCCAGTTGCGCGCAAATGCTATAGAAACAGATAGGTGTGCTTACCGGGTTGTAGGGCAGACTAAAATTGAAATTGCTAATGGCATTGGTTTGACCAACTGGCTGCCATTGCGCCATTGGGGTCGTCAGATTAGTGGAAGTCACCGCATACATGACGCCGAATGGAAACTGTTTGGCTATCAAATTGCCGTTAAAATCGAAGGTGGCATTGTCGAGAGATACATAAGTACGATTTGAAATGATTATTTGGTTGAACCACGCGTTTGATGATATTATTAATAGTTTATCCGCTGTAGCAGGGTGGAGCGGGCCAAATCGTTGCGGTGTGGCCGGAGACGCCATCGCGACAGCCGACAGGGCAAAGTTCTTGACATTCCGGGCGTCCACGACAAACTGGTCATCACCCATGGCATAAATGGATGCCCCTGCCATGTATTGAGGACAAAACGGGTAGGGAAAGGTGAGACCGTTTGGGCATTCCACCCAAAAAGTTCCAAATCGAGGAGCTTGGCTCCAAGCAATCGGTTGGAGCATGCTTGTTTCAGGTGCGGTTTGTGCAACTCTTGCCGTAGCTGAAAGCGCCACGAACAGAGCCGTTACCCCGACGAGTTTGCGAACGATTGTTTTCATAATGTATTTCTTCTGTTTTTGATTTTGTGCCCGAGGCAGCGAATCACTTTACCAGATTGCCACCAGAGCGAATGTTACGTTCCTGAAACATCTCATGCATCTCATGAGGTTGCATTCGCGAATCTTTCCTTGCAGGCCGCCTCGCGACTGCACCGATTTTACACACTGGCTGGCACCGGCTTCCTCTGGCATGTGGACCTGTAGGCGCCCGTTCAGTTCTTCGATCCAGGCGGAGGCTCCGCCAAGGGTCTACATCACCGCGCGGTTTTGCGCCAGAAGCAAGCGAATCAATTCCTGGTAATCTCCGCCGGACATGGCCTGGGCAATGCTAGCCAGCGCTGGCCCGAAGTTTGGTTGCCACCCCCAAACTCTGGTTGAAGAGGAGGTAGGTCAGGCCACAATGCCAGCCCGAGGTTCGGCGCCAAGCCGAGGTTCAGCCGGCATTTTTTCTTGCACCTGGCGGCAGGGTGATGCATAACGAAAGGGCCAATTAAAAATTAACGACCAGAAAACACAAATAAACATTTTTGCGTAGCTTCGGCTGCTGTTCGCAACGAAACGGGAAATTTCACCACAGAACAGCGTTTGAAGACGCGCCCAATCGGGCGTGTCTGAAAGCGTTTCTGTGGGGCATTCCCGTGCCTGTTGCGGAGCGTGAGTAGGTCACGCCCTTTTTTTCCGCAGTTTGTGTCTGCCTCAAATTTTGGGGACAATGCCACCTTGCGGTGCTGATTAAACGCCTGCCGGAACCCCGCCTCGTCCACCACTTTATGAAACTGAAATCACAACTCAACGTCCGCCTCTCCCCTGTGTGCATGGACCTGATCAAACTCGAACGCAAAAACATCCCCGGCTGCGCCAGCGACGGTGAAGCGTTGGAATCCATCATCTTCCGCGCCGCCACGTCACCGGAGGCCCGCCAGCTCATCACGCAAGCCGCCCTGAAAGAACCCCTCTACGCCGCCGCCCAGCTCGCCTGGGAGGCCGAGCACGCCAAGCGTAAACAATGAAATAATCTCCAACTCCCAGCGCAGATTTGAATTCTTGCTTCTGCTTTGAATCAGGCGCAACATTGTGTTCATGGACAACGATGAATTGTCTCTTGGTTCCGTCCGTCGCCTTCACCAGCACGGAGTTGACTTATATGAGGCTGGGCAATACCAGGAAGCCGAAACGCAATTGCGTCGCGCGTTAGATGTTTGGGGGAAAATCGGTAGCAACCCTCAAGAGGAATATTCGGCCACTCTCAATAATTTGGCTCTGGTTCTAAAGGAGACAAAGCAACTAAACGAGGCCGAAACGCTTTTGAGACGGGCACTTGAATGCGTCGAACAACAACACGGCCCAAATCATCCGGCTTCAACCACAACACTCAACAATTTGGCCGGGGTGTTGCATGACCTGAATCGTCTGGCAGAGGCCGAGTTTTTTTATGGCAGAATTTTGGCAATTGATGAGAAACATCTCGGCCCAGAGCATCCAAATGTTGCAAGAGATTTGTCCAACTATGCAGGATTGTTGCAGCAAACAAACCATATTCCGGAAGCAGAATCGCTTTATCGGCGCGCGTATGCTATAGACCAAAAGGCTTTCGGCTCAGATCACACTGAGATTGGCAACGACCTAAATAATCTCGCTCAATTGTTGGACCAAAGAGGTAAGCACGAAGAAGCTGAGCCTCTTTTTCGAACGGCATTGCAGAATTATGAAAAGAATCTTGGACCGAAACATCCGTCCGTTGCTGCGTGTCTTAATAATTTGGGATTGCTGCTTTGCAAAACGAATCGGATGCCTGAAGCTGAAGCCTTATTTCGACGCGCAATAAATATTTCCAAAGACTGTTTTGGGAAGAATCACGAAAGCGTCTCAAGAAGTCTCAGTAATTTAGCAGCTTTGTTGCGTTCAACGAGGCGTATCCCGGAGGCAATAGCGCTTTTGCGGCGCTGTCTTTCAATAGATGAAGCAATCTACGAGCCAGGGCACATTGAATTGGTCACGACCTGCGCCAACTTGGGCTACGCATTCATGGCCAGCGGACAGCTAATTGAGGCAGAAAAGTTTCTTCGACGTGCCGCTAATGGTTGTCTAAAGTTTGAAGTCATAACTGGTTACGATTTTCCAAGAAAGAATGAACTATTGTATGATTACCGGAAGCTTTTGGTCCAAATGCGTCTTGGCAAAACCGAAATCGAAGCAAAAATGAAAAGTTTGAGTGGGCTTTAGAATGACCACTCCTTTTGAGGCCAATACGTTGGCTACGGCAGGATTATTTTGAGCGGTCGAAAGCCATAGCCACTTGTAGCCTTCAACAAAATTTGTCTGACGCCGATGCGATGCCAAGGCATGTCAAAACGCGGCAAAAGCGGGTCTGCCTGGTGCCGAAACAGCCTTGGGGTATTCGTTCGTGCCCGCGCATTGCGATGTTCATCTAACGCAAAATCCGGGAGCCAGATGGGTTGATGGCGTAGGAAAGACGAATCAGGCCCGGTATCTGGTCGTTGTAGGGTGCATAGAGATCGATGCTCATCTGCCCGTATTCCGCACCATCCTTTAGTTTCAGGTAGAACAGCCGGTCTCCCGTCTCACCATACTGTCCGCCTTTGATTTGTTGCTGCAATTGAAAAGCAGAGGCATAGCCATCCGTCGGAGCAAGGTACATTGCCGTGCCTACCGATTGCTCTACAAGACCACCATTGACGGCGTCCACTTCGCAAGACCAATCATAAACCTGCCCCCGTGTGGTTTGGGGCGGGTACCTAATCCAAACTTTCAGATCGCCGGAGCCTGATTCAGAAATAGTTCCGTCCGTAAGGTTTATAAAAAAAGGTCGTCCGTCCGGGGTAATTGTAAACTTCTTCTCGCCAGCAATCAAATGTTCATGAACATTCGTGCTCCACATTCTAAAAACGACAGGTGCGACATAGCTGCCTCCGTTTGCGCCAAAACTACGCAGGCCAGGTTCGGCTTCATATCCTTCCTTTTGAATATATTGTATGTCAAAACCATCTCCAGTTGTGCCGGTAAGTTCAAAACGTCCATCTGGTCCAGATCTCTGTTCAAGCGGTATATCCTTTGAGCCAGCCAAGGTAACGGTAGGGTTGGGCATAATCCAGTGACGGACGATCACCTTTATGTCCACACCAGATAATGCATTACTGTCTTGATCAACAAATTGACCATAAAAATCAACGGGAACATTATGTCGTTCCACGTATTGCTGGAATGCCCCAGGCCTCCTCAGTGGGTTTGAATATATATTTGTTAAGAAGGAAGCTGCGACTGGCGTTGTGACGGGGTTGCTCGGCGTAGCACTCGCGTTTGCTATCGGAACCCAGTTTGTGGATTGAACTTGCGCTTGCGGTTTCTCCGCCTTGGCTGGTGTTTGTACCGGCCTGAGCCAGAACGCTACCGCCAAAATTATCAACGCCAAAATCAAGACGCATATTAAAAAACGTGGTCTCATATCATTTAATTTGAACCAGCACTTGATTCCAAAATTGCCAACGTTGTTCATTATCCGACCGAAATTCACCGCTATGATACACATGTGTGTTACCAAAATTATAGGGTGGAAGCCTCAAATCAACCTGATGGGTTGTTGATCCCACTCGAAATACGCCAGCAACATTCGTCTGCGCCCCGAGCGCCAAGCACGGAGCCGGGTCGCAATACGAGAATATGGTGTATCTGTCCCCTGGAAAATATAGGTAAAGCACTGTGGTTGGCGGCCAGACACCTGTTTGGCTTTGAAAATAATTGGTTCCGTCAAATCCGTATAAATCGCTTTGGTCGGGTTTAAAATCCTGATCTGGTTCCCAAAGCGTTACCAAAGCCCAATCATTAGTGTTAAAAAAGTTCACATACGTTGCCGCTCCGCTGGAACCATTGAAATAACTCGGCTGTCCAGCGAGCCAGTATTGCGCATAGGAATCCGGGATGACTGGTGAATATCGGTTGGGTGTGGCCGGATCGTAGGAGTGAGCGGGAACGGCCGCTTGCATGGCAATGTAAGTGTTTACAACACGATTGGCCCCAGCCTGCTTCAATGCCTCGCCAGCGACCACGTTGCCATGACTGTGAGCAGTCATAGACACATTACCTGGATATTCAGCATTAAGCGCATTCAATAAGTTAAGCAACGCCGGAGCCGAAAGCCACGCGTTATATTCACTAATGTCAAACTGCCTTGCCTCGTAAGCAAGGTTCGTTAACGAATTTCCTTGTATGGTTGTCGGCCACCGAAATAAACCAAATCGGCCCTGATAACCTTGCCAATAAAGCCGCTTAAATTCGGTTTCAGCGTAACGATCCTTTTCCCAAGTCTCCATATTGTATCCGTGCACATGAAGAATGTATGGCGTATTAGTGTTTTGCGGCGCAGGGTATTGAAACGGAACCACAATAGGATTTGAAGGCAAATCATTACCCGCCAAAGTAGCGATACTCGCAGGAGGCAAAAACTCGTTGTCTCCAACCGTCCAGCGCTCATACATTTGTTTGATATCGTTGACTTGGATATAAGTTGTGGTCTGGGCCAGCGTGTTGCCGTTGCCATCGGCAATCGTTAGTGTAAGCCCGCCGGTGCCGTTGCTCACACCGCACCAGATAAAGTAATTCCCAAGCCAAGTGGGATTGCCGTTGTTGTCAAAGGAGCTGAGCGGAATACTTTGACCTGGGCCGAGCCGCCCAATGTATGGACATTGCACGGCGTTGATTTGTGTGGTAGCGACTGTTTCATTGGTCTGATAACCGATGCCACCGTCGGAATCAGCCGCTTGGAACAAATCAATTGTGGGAGCACCGGAGTTTGGATTGCCAGCCCAGCTTAATGTGACAGTGCTGCCAATTGGCAACGCCGCCAATAAATTGGTGGTCAGGCCGCAAACCCACAACCGCGTGAAGTCTTCAAGGTCACGCGTACACGGAATGGCACGATAGCAGTAACCGTCGACTAATTTATTTGAATAATTGCAATCCGGCGTAGGTATAGTCGGCGTCACCGGAGAGAAGCCCACATGTTGGTCGTCCTGCTCAATATCCGTATAAAGCCCAAAAAACCCTGAATTCGTTGCCACGCGATCGTAATTATTATTTGCCCAAAACACATAGGGATTGTTGGCAGATGTATTGTCTGGCCCATTACCAGACAAGTCCATTGTTCCATCATGGTTTACGTCCAATACAAGTTTTACCACTTGAACAATTCCAGTGCCTCGTTCATTGGCTCCCCAATTTGCCATTGTCACTAATGCCACAGGCCCGACAACGGTTGCCACAAATTGTCCATACGGCGAAATTACTCCTGCGCTGTTGGTTGTCACATTGCCATTGCTATCAATCTGATATGCTTGGTCAAAATACTGACCTAAGTAAGAATAAACATTTGTGTAGCCGTTCAGCAACGCCTGCTTGGCGTATCCGGCAAACAACGTGCTTTGACCAAAACCCGCCACGAGATTGTTGGTGTTATTTGGAAGGTCCGTTGAAAATGTGTACTGTCCTGGCAGCGGATACGAAGCTGGCTGGGCGAAATAATAATCCACCGTTTTCAATTGCGGTATGCCGGTCTGTGAGAAAAAGCCGCCATTTGTAACACCAGAAATGGTGCCACCCTCATTCAGAACAGGTGTCTGAAACGTGCCATTTGCATTGTACGCGAAGCGTGCCGAAAGGAATGGCAATCCGAAGATGTTTGTGGCTGGGGTGGTCATCGCATAGTTGCCGTCAGAGCCACTCACACCATAAAGTGAAGGCGAGTCAGGCCAAGGATACCCATAATCTGTCTCCGATTGAGGAAGGAAACAGGTCCACACTGTTTGTGTCGGATCCAAAATAGCAGGAAAGGTTGTAGAATTCGTTTGCCACAGTTGGAATTGATACGTGGGCTGTGCGGACATTGTGACATCAACGACAGTTATATTTTGCGCAGGCCATGGTTCCGGGTCGTATGACCATACGTTCTCACCAAGGCCGGTCGTCAAGTATCCCATTGTTGGGTCGAGGTCGTTCGTTGAGAAAACAAAATTGTGGAAAAAGTAGTTTTCAACAAATGGTCTATATTGATCTAAATTGTTATCTACATTCGGGTTGTTCATGTAGTCACCGCTGATGTATGTCACGTCATAAAGTCCGGCATAACTATAAGTGGGATAATAGTAATAATAGCCCCAATAATTAATCCCTGGATACACATAACTCAACGGACCGTAGTCATTAGCTACTCGAAGGAGAAAAGTGGCGTTTTGAGCAAGCTGTTGGCGTCCGTCTAGAAACGGCAATGGCGATTCGCTTCCTTGGTACCATTCGAACGAACCCGCCGGGGTCATGTCGCTAACACTACCATTACTGCCAACCGTTTGGACAAACCAGTCTTCATAATCATCCACAATTCCAAGAGCATCAAACCAGTCATCAGGTAAAACAGCAATATTGTTGTTCAGGAAGCTTAAAGGCACGTTAAAAGTGGTCTCCGTATAAGTCCACGTATCCTCATCAAAATCACTGGACGTCAGCAGCAGGTTTGTAATTCCAGCCGGGACCGGGCCTTGCACAAGCAATTCATTGTGCCCTTGTGTACCTTGTACGATTTTGGCGGAAACGGCCGTACCGGGGTTGAACATCGTCAGCGTGTTGGTGGCAGAATAGCCCAGGGAATAAGTGGCGTAGATCGTGTAGGTCGGCTCACCGTATTCCGGTACAATGAATCTCACCGGCGAGCTGTCAACAAAGCTTGTCGTGTTGGTTGGCAGGCCCCAAACCGAATACCTATATTCGTATGAATCAAACCGTTTCAACGTGTATCCGGTGACGTTTCCTTGTGACGGTTGCCAGCTTACTGTTACGTTTCCGGCGGTGCTATTGTAGAATACCGAGAATCCAGGCGGCGCGGGAGGGGTGACGAACTTATTTGGATCTACACCCATCTCATACTTCTGGTAGATTGTATAGCCGTCGCCCGCTGAATCCTGTGCATCTGGATTTACAGTATTTGTGCCAAAATACAAGGCTTCCCACCAATCAGGCAAACCGCTCCCGTCACTGCTGAGTTCCGAGCGTAACCGGATGAAAAGATTCGTCCGGTTGTTTTGCGGCACGCTCAATGGTGTCCAATTTGTCAAATCAGAGCCGACGATCGTTCCTTCATACTGCCACCCATTGGGAATATGTGTCAGGTCCGTGAAGGATTGTATGGTATAAGAAACGCCACCAAGGGTATTGCTTCCGATGCCCGTCAGGAAGCCGGAGGCGACGGCAGTTTGCGCTATCCAGAGATTTGTGCCGTAGTTGGGAGGCGAAATGCTGTTGGTCCGATCATCGGGGCCGAACGTGCCGCCGCCGCCAAAAGTGACTGGGCCGTTTAATCCGCTGTGCATCGCGGTCATTCCCATCGAGCTTGCCGAGAGCGCATTGTAGTCGAAATTTAAATCGTCGAGCAGAAAGCTACCATCCGCCATTTGCCACACATTGACGCCAGCCGTGTCCGCCGGCAAGGGTGCCATCTCTTGGAGAGACCAGAATGTTCCTCCCATTGCCAACCCTCTGCGATTTTTGGGCAGGTCCACAAACGGGATCGTAGGCACTTCGTCGAGCGCACCCGCCAAGATCGCCAATTGGGGGTCCGACCAGGTACGGAGTGTCATAAAGTTGGTGCCACTCAACGGAAGCACCCCGGTTTGGTCCGAAAAGGCACCAAGGTTGATGCTGGAAAAGGTGTCCTGGGATTGTCCAAAGACGCTTGTTTCGCCAATCAAAATGGCCGCGAGGATGAGCAGTCGGACGATATCGCGTTTGAACGCATGTAGAAACTTATTCTCGCAGTTAGTTGTGTTCATAGTTAGATTGACTGCTAAGACCGAAATACTAATGACCTTCGCGCTGACTTTACCGGCTGACTGAAAACACGCAAGCACAATTCAATTATTTCTGAATTCACTCCTGGGCCTGGAGGAAAGCGTATCGCTCTACCACCACCGTCTTCGTCATTTCACACGGGCGCAAATACTTGCACCGGTAAAATCCCTCCAAACTGAAAGTTGACCCGATACAGTCGCACGTTTCGGGTCGGCGCCGAGCGGGTGCAACCCCCGCCTCGCTCCACCAATTTTTCACTTGTCCGCAAACCATACCCACAATGCGGATTACCCGCTTGGCACACTTTATGAAAACAGCCTTTTTCGCCCTGAACCGCCACAACCAAACTGTGGCCCTCCTCAACGAATTTCCGACCTGGGAGGAATGCCAGATGGTGTTCCATGTCGGCATTGCGATGCCTGACGGCGAGCGCGCCACCAGCATCGGCCGGTGCCAAGACATGCACGATTTTGCGCGCCGGCTGCCCCGGTGGACCTTTCTGGAATCGCCAGCGCGCCGGGAATTTCTGATTGACCATTTCCAAAAACGCGGCTGGCTGAATTGCAGCCACAAAAGCCAGGTGAGGCTCGAATGTGAATACGAGGCCTACCGTCGCGGCACCGACAAGCACACCTTGCGCGCCGTCAAACTCTTCCATTAACCACAATTTATGCAAACCAACCAACTCCTTAGCCTTGGGGCCTTGACGCTCAAGGCACACATCCTGGACCAGCAGGCCCGGGAGATCCGCAACAAGCTTCGCGAGTATTCGCGCGGTGGCTTTTGGACCAGCACGTCGCTTGACGACCGCCTTACCAAGTTGACCATTTCCCTCAAATTGCCCATCTACCTGCAATTTGCGCCGGAAGACCTCAAACCCAAGTGCGTTTTGTTCAGTGCCAGCGAAGGCGCCGGCCAGTCCCAAGCCTACGCCCGCCTGCGTTATCCCGAAATCGAAGTCGGCCTGATCGGCCCCAAGAAAACCACGCGCCTCTTCATTGACGCTTGGAGCGACCCCTTTACTCCGCCCGTGATTCCCGTAATCGAACCCGAACCCGTAGCCGAACCCGTAACCCCCTACAACAGCAACCAATTACCGACCGGATGTGATCTATGAAAATCACCGTCAACATTGACACCTATCAGCAGAAGGAATGTAGTTAACCGGAAGTGAAGCGGAGCGAGATATGGGATAAGTGAGGATGCCCTGCCGCTTCACTTCCGGTTAATTGCATTCCTGGGTTGGACGGAGGCGCGTCAGAGGTTCAGAGGGTCAGTCGGAAGGAGGTCTTCCCTTGCGGTTTGTTTTTAGCGCCACGGCGGTGCGGATGGGCGAACTGGCAGTATGGGTCGGCACTGTCGGTGAGCTGGTCCCAGCGCAGCGAGTTGAGAAGGTGGTTAATCCGTTTCTTAGCGACGGGTTGGGTTTTTTCCGGGCGGAATTTCGCATTGGAGCAGCGACCAACTGCGGGCGAGTGGTGTCGTCCTGAACGAAAGTAACAACTGGCGGCCAGGGCAGAATCATGGCGGTTTTTTGGGCCAGGGCATGGCTTGGCCCGGTCGCCAGGAACCGACCCGCCGCATCTTTTGATGGCACCGCGGACACAGGGGTCCGCACGGCTCGCTGGGGGGCTGGTCGGGCGTTGGTTCCACCTGCGACGTCAGCGGCGGTTGCCAGGCGGCCTGTTCTGCCGGCGTCAGCACCGGGTTTTCTCCCAGCAAGGCCCGGACCCGGTTGGCCCGCACTTTGGCCGCCGGATGCAACCAGCCGAAGGTCCGCACGCGGGCGAAGCCGCGCGGCAAGACGTGTTGCAAAAAGCGGCCCATCCAGACAAGGGGATCGAGCGTGATCGCAGCGGGTTGGCCGGTTTTGCTGTCCCGATAGTCCCAACGCACCCGGCCGTCGGGCCGAAGCAGCACGGATTTATTGCCGGTGGCGCTCTTGAACACGTACCGGGCCAGGTAACGCAGGGCATTTTCGCCCGAACCGGCGGCCTGGCAGCCGACGTTCCAATGCCAGCGCCAGACTTTGGCTGGGACTTGTTGGAATAGGGCGGGCTGCTCCCGCGCAAGCCGGGCTTTAAACACGTTGCGGCAGCGGTCCCCGAGGGCGCGGTGGTGGAGCAGGAATTTTTTGGCCGGCACCCAGCGGCGGCCGTCGGGGCTCAAGCCGCCGCCGGGCACGAGGTAATGAATATGCGGATGATAAATGAGCGTGCGCGACCAGGTATGGAGGACGCCGAGCATGCCCAGTTGGGCGTCCAGCCGCCGGGGATTGGCGGCCAGGTCTTGCAACGCCTGGGCGCTGGCGGCAAAGAGCAGATCCAACGTGATCTGCTGGTGCGACCGGATCAAGTTCCGCAGTTCCTCCGGCACGGTGAACGTCACCAGAAAGTACGGCACGGGCAGGAGCAGGCGCACCCGCTGGCGTTGCAGCCAGTCGTCGGCGTCGGTCTGCCCGCACAGCGGACAATGGCGGTCGTTGCAAGAATGATAGCGGTAGTCAAAGTCCGCACAGTCCGGACACTGGAACAGTTCGCCGCCCATGGCCGGGGTGCGGCAGGAGAGGAGCTTGCGCAAAACCTGGCGGTGCCGTTGGGGCATGGCCGGGCCGAATCGTTCCAAGTATGCGGGAGCCAACTGCCCGAGCAGTTGGTGCACCGTGCGGCTGACACCACCGTCTCCGGTGGCGCCGGACCTCACAGGTTGCTCATGAACTCATTGAGTCGTTGCTGATGCTGCGTCTGGCACAGGCTGGTCAGATGCGTGTAGATGGCGGTGGTGTTGGGGCTCTTGTGGCCGAGGTTGACCTGGATCTGGCGAAGGTTCTCGCCTTGCTCGAGCAAATGCGTGGCGTAGCTGTGGCGCAGGGTATGCACGTGCGCGGCCTTCTTGACGCCGCTGGCCTGGAGGGCGTCGCGGAAACCACGTTGCAGCGTGGTGCGGCACATGGGCTCGCTGGCGGTGGGGGCCCCCTGGCCACCGTGGCCTTTGGCGGGGAAGAGCAACGTGGGATGCCGATGTGTTTTCCAGTGTTCCCGCAGGCGTTCGAGGGTGCGTTTGGGCAGCGGCACGTAGCGGTCCTGATTGCCCTTGCCACTGCGGATGTGCAGGAGCATCCGTTCGGCATCAATGTCGCCAACTTGGAGGCGCAGCCCTTCGCCCAGGCGCAGGCCGCAGGAGTAAATGAGCAGCAGACAGACGTGCTGATCCGGCGCGGCCACCGCGGCGAGCACGCGGCGCACCTCGGAAGCGGAGAGCACCACCGGCAATTTGAACTGGGGATTGGCCCGGACCAGTGCCATCTGGTGGGGCCAGACACGCTGGAGGGTTTTTTCCCAGAAGAGCTTGAAGGCGCAAATCACCTGGGTGCTGGTCTGGCGGGCGACCTGCTTGTGGGCCTTGAGATGGATGCAATACTGGCGGAACTCCTCGGCGGAGATCAGCTCCGGCGATTTGCCGTAATGCTCACTGAGCTGCCGGACACAGGCGAGATAAGCTTCGCCGGTGCGGAGACTCAGCGGCAGGAGCGCCAGGTCGTCGGCAAAGGAATTTAGGCTGGCGTGCGGGGAACTTTTTTTATATGCATGGGACTGTTGGTTAATGATGGACGGTTAAAACGCGGTGCCAGCCCGTTAGCTGGCATCGCCTTTTACCAAGGTCCACGAAAACCCAATCAAAACAAACCACTAAAACGCCCAATCATGCGAAGCCTGACAGCCTCATTCCTCCGCCGCGCAGCGGCTTCGTCCAACATCCCGACGCAGCCATCGGCCTCAAATGGCAGATGCCCAGCGCACCAAAGGACGACGGCCCCAGCAGCCTCTACCTACTGCCGTCCGAACTGGTGCCCACGCAACACCCCCACGCCGTCAAAGATATGTCGCGCGTCGCCGTGTTCTACGAGGAGCACTTCACCTTGTTTTACGCCCCGAGCAACAGCTTCCGTTGCGATCACGGCAACGAACACGCCATCGCCACCGCCCGCGCGGAGGTGATTTACTGCGACACGTTCAAACTCTTGGACGTGGTTCGCAAGCTCCACGCCAAGAGCACCGTCGCCGAGACCGTGCTGGACACCGACCGTTTCCCCACCAGCCGCCCGACGTCCCCCGTCCTCACCGTCACACAGCTCGCCGCCCATCCCAACCTGCGGAACCGCGACCTGCTTGGCAAAACCCTCCAACACTTTCGGGCAGTCCTAACCCAAGGCGCGAAAGAAAGCCGCGACCGCTGCCGCACCTTTACCAACCTCATGGCCGACCTCTCGCACTATGTCCGCGGCACCACCATCCTCGCCGCCATGGGTGACAAATTTTACTTTGACGGCCGTCGCGCCGGCGGCTGCGGTTTCAACGGCGGCATCATCCCTCACACCTTTGACAACTCCTACGGCATCCACACATGAAAAAACCATTCATCGCCCTCTACACCGAAACGCCCAATAGTGGCAATAGTGGCAATAGTGGCGGTGACGCAGTCACCGCAGTCACCGCGGCCTTGTTTTTGGTCTTCGCGAATCGCGATGCCCAAACGCCCTCCGACGTGGACGGCACCAAAGTCAGCCTCGAAAGCCAGGGCGAAGGCGTCCACGTCCGCGAGTTTGATTTCCTCCGCGAAGTCCCCGACGTGTGGGATCTCCAAGCCGAAGCCGCCGCACGTGCCGAGGCTGACCGAATCATCGCCGCGCGCATCGCACCTTCGCCCGCAGGAGCGGGAGAAGGTGGCTGCAGGCCGGATGAGGGTCGTGGGGAGCATCCATCCCTTTCTGCCGAGACCGTCGGAGCCATCCACGAGTGCCTGCGCATCCTGGCCGGCTGCTGCGACCACGCCCGCCGGATTGACGGCGCCGGCTTCAACAAGATGGACGCCGAATTTGGCCACTCGCTGGCCAACGCCCACGCCTTGAGTCCCAAGCAGGCCGCCAGCGGCCAGAAGCTCATCCGCAAATATCACCGCCAGTTGCCCGCCGAAATTCTCCGCGCGGCGATCGGCAGCATCACTGCCGACGACCTGCGCCAGCCCGACCCGACCGTCCCGCTGGACGATGAAGGCAATCCCGACGAAGGATTGCTGCCAGCGCCACCGCCCGAAGCCAATGAGAGCGTTGTCAATACGCCCGCCATGCTGGTCAATCGCAAGTACCAGGGCAAATCCGGCGATGAAGTCGCCCACAACGGTTGCGAAGAATGGTACGGCGACACCTACCAAAACGGCGTCAAGCCCGGAGCCAAGAAGCTCGCGCAATTCCGCGAAGTTCTCGAGCTGACCGGCACTCCCAAGCTCTACGCCCAGGAAGGCCTTGGCGACGGAGCCATCGTCCACGTCAAACTGTTTGACCCCTGCGGCAACTGGACGTGGTTCATCACCGAGTTTTCCGAAACCGCCCCGGACGGCTACAAGAACCTCGCCTTTGGCCTGGTCAACGGCCACGAATGCGAAGCCGGCTACATTGACTTGGGCGAGCTGTCCACCGTCAAGGGCCGCATGGGCATCGGCATCGAGATTGACATGCACTTCAAGCCGCAAACCCTCGCGGCCTGCCGCGAAGCTGTCACCGCCTGATTTATGACCCGCCGACATTTGCAAAATGCGCTCCTCGATGGCACCGTCGAACTCCCCTACGATTGGAACTTCCACGCCGAGCGCAACCCGGAAGACGATTGTCTTCATGGCGCGACCCTCCGCTTTTACGCCGGTCAAGAATGCGTGCCCATCCGTTTGAGCCTCAGCCGGCGTGCCTTGCTCGTCAAGCTGACCGAGCAGTCCATCAAAGGCCAATGGACCACCGCCCCGAACACCGCCGGCGGCGGCGGCATCGAGCGCCACTGGTTTTCCTGGCTTCACGCCGATTGAATTTATGAAAAAAAACTGCCCGCGCTGTCAGGTCCGCATGGACTGGCCCGACCCCAACCGCCGCCTCTGCGCCAATTGTGAAAGCGAATCGCCGATTAAATTTATGAAACAACTACCCTACCGAGTTGACCCTGACGGCGACGAACTTGACCTCTACGTCCATTGCTATCGCCACCGCCTCACGCACGAAGCTGCGGAACGCGGCCTGCACGCCAACCAAGCCAAGGATGCCTACGAGCGCGCCACCATCGTGTTGCGCCTGCTCCTGGGTGAGCGCGAATGGGGTGACGGCTACGAACGCCACCTGGACGATTGTTTTGAGATGAACGACGGCAACGCCGTCTGCGGCTGGCTCATCGAATTTGCCGAGCATGACGAACGCATCCGCGAGCTGCTCAACCATCACGACAACCTGCGCATCACCGACCACACCCTGAAGTTGACGTCCGGCGGCAGCACCATCCTCAACCATTGGAACGCCAAAGGCTGGCGCAACGCCCATCGCGCCGACGAACTCGCCCTTAAAATTCCGGGGTGATATTATGCAAAGCGATGGCTGACCGCTGACGGATGTAGCCATTCGTGCTTTGCAGCGCACTTCGCAATGTTGGAATGGCGGGTCTGGCAGCCGCACCCATCGTTCCAAGAATATCAGCGGCCCAAAAACTGTTGTCGTTTTCCAACGCGCTGATGAGAACAGGCAGCGCTTCGTCCGTTTTCCCCGTGATTTGCCACAGGGCTTCGGCCGAAAAAACGCGATTGCCGAGCGAAAACTTGCCTGCGTCGTTCAGCTTCCCGCGCAAAATAGCGACCGCATCTTGGGCCGGCGCACCAATGCTGCCCAATGCTTCAATCACAGTGCGCCGCAATGCGGTTCCCAACGGTATATCTGGCTCAACCGGTCCATCCGTTGCCGAAATAAAAGTTCCATCATCGTTCCGATTCTCCAAAGTCTGAATCAGATCAGGGACTGCTGGTGCTGCTGATGGCCCGGTTTCCTTTAAAGCCGTGGCTGCGACTACCGCTGAATTTAGATTGGTTTCGAACCGCACCAAATGTCCCAACGCTTTCATCACCCGCTTATCCGAAGATCTGATTTTGTACAAAGCAAGTACCGTAAAATCACGAACCCTGCTGTCCTGATCGGTCGCAGCTTGCAGAAGGATTGGCAAAGCTTCAGTGAGAGCCGGGTTTTCCGCCACTGTTACGGTAATTGGCGAAGTCCAAAAATTCGCCATCGCATTTCTTCGAGCTTGCTGATCTTCGTTCTGCAGCCCTTCTTTCAAGTTCGCGATCGCAGTCTTGGTCTCCTCGGCAAAATGATTTGTCTTCGCAGAATGACCGCGTGCGTGGGTAAATGAGCCAAAGGCCAAAACCAAAATCAACAGCGCGGTCATGGCGCAAACCGTATTACTTGCGTTCCGATGATTTTTGATCATCAAGATTCGCCTTTTGATTTCCTTCATACTGCTGATGACGGGGACAGCGCCGGAAAAAACCGGGCTTCCCGCCGAAAAGCCATCCATCAACTTGAGCAGAACTTTGCCGTAACCGAGGCGTTCCTCCGGTCTGACTTTTTGCATCACCATGGCGTCACAAACCAGTTCCCGGTCGGCGCGCAGCCGATGGAGCGCCAGCCAGACAAGCGGATTGAACCAATGCAGGAATTGGACCGCCATCAACAAATAGTTTAGGGGAATATCCTTCCGTCGCACATGAGCCATTTCGTGCAGGAATATCATACGCAGTTCCTCGCCGTTCAATTGCCGCAACGCGGTTTCAGGAAGCAGCAGGCGGAGCCGGAACAGCCCAAAGACGGCCGGGCTGCTCAATTGCGCAATGGCAACCAGTTCCACCGGGCTGCGAATCTGCATCGCCTGCCGTGCATTATTGAGCAAATCGAGCAGTCTTGGGTCGGAAATCAGGTGACCCTCCCGGATCAATCCATGCCACTTCCCAAGGCGCCATCCCGCCAGCCACAACAGGCTCAGGCAACCAAACGCCCAAACGATGCCCAATGTCCCTGACACCGAAACGCGGGTCGGTTTAACTGCGGCCGACACCAACGGCGATGTGACATTGGGCTGCTGGATCACAGTTACATCCTTGGCTGGCTTATTGGAGATGGGCAAAATGGCGACCGGGCTCGAAAGTCTGGCTGCCGGCGGAACAAAGTTCTCAAAACTCAACACACTGGAAGGCGTTATCGGGAGCAAGAGGCGGATTAGAACCAGCAGGCTCAAGGTGTACCGCAGCCGTGGCGTCAGCCACTTGGCCAGGATCATCTGCAACACGAAAACCAGCACGATCAACAGCGTCGCATAGAACGAGGTTTTCCAAGTCCACTCAAACGCCGTTTGGGTCAGGCCGCTCAACAGGTTCATGGCGTCCTCCCTTCCAAAATGGATTTGAGCTCATCAATCTCCTTGCGGGTGAGCTTCTTGCGTTCCAGAAAGCAGGCCAGGAAAGGCGCAATTTCCCCGTCAAACACCTTCTCCAGGAACGAACGGCTGGCCGACTGGCGGCACTCGCGTTCGGTGACCAGCGGCTTGAACACATATTCCCGTCCCGGCTTTTCCGTGGTCAACGCCCCCTTCTGCACCAGCCGGCTGAGGAGGGTGTGGATGGTTTTGGGTTTCCACTGCGATTCATCCTTGAGTTGCTCCACCACTTCGCGGGCGGTCGGAATCTTCAATTGCCAGACTGCCTTGAGGACCGTCCATTCCGCATCGGAAATCCTGGACAACCCCTTTCCTTCACTTTTGAGTTTTGTCGCGAAGCTCATGTTTTTCCTTACGTTTGTAAGACAACAGTATCTGACACCTGTAAGATTGCAAGCGCATTTTTAAAAAAATCTTCAAAAATCGCTAGCCCACGCTTTCGTGTCGTCTTTTGGGTTAAGGTTCCTCAATTTGACCCGTCATACGGAAACTGCGGCTTTCGGCGATCACGGTTTCCCCATTGCACTTTATGAACAACACTCCCTCCAAATTCATTCCCACCGCCGTCTCCGACTTTGTCGGCCACGGCGATTTCGGCGCGGCCACCGCCGCGCGCAGCATCGAGGCTCTTGTCGCGCAATCGCGTGCGAACAAGAACGCCTCCATGGCCATCCTGATCAACGGCCGTCCCGGCATCGGGAAGAGCGCCTTGGCTCGCTGGCTCCTCTACGACGTGCTTGGCTGCTCCAAATTCAGCATCACGAAATACAACGGCACCCGCGTCAACCTCGAACGGGTTGAGGACATGGCTGCTGGCCTGCCCTACCGCGACCTCTACGCCGACTACAAAGCGATTTGGATTGAGGAATGCGACCTCGTCACCCGGCCCGCCCAAGGCGGCCTGCTGACCCTGCTGGACGACCTCAACGAAACGCCCGGCACCGTCATCCTCTGCACCAGCAACTGCGCCCTTAAAGATTTCGAGCCGCGCTTCAGCAGCCGGTTCACCGTGTTTGAACTCCAGCCCCCCAGCAGCGACGAAATTGAAACGCTTCTGCGCCGCTGGCTCACCACCGAAGGCGCCATCAAACAGATCGCGCAATTTGCCTGCGGCAACGTCCGCACCGCCCTCAAGGATGCCGACCTCCAATTCGCCGCCGAACAACCGTAATACGCCTTGCCAAAACCACACTACCCAACGACCTTATGGCGATGAAATTGCCGGAACACATCGAACGAATGCTCACCTCGGTTGGCGAAGTCCGCCGCAAGGCATGGCTCGCCAAGTTCGAGGCCATGACCCTCACACAGCAAGCCGCCGCCCTTGAAGCGGCGCAAAAATTCGAGGACCGGTACGGGGAGCTGCCCGACGACTGGGACGTGCCGATCACGGAAGCCGAAATGCAAGAAGTCAAAGACGCAGGCGACCGTGACCAAGCTCGCCACGCCGCCCTCGACCAATCTCGCCGCAACTGCCTGAATTAGCCACAAAATATACCTACAAATATACCTACGGTCGTAGGTAAAACGGGAAGAAACCAGAAGAAACCAGAAGAAAGGCAGACATGTCAGACGCAAACTTATTCAATATCCATGGGCTTTCCAAGCGTTTTTGATGATTTTACGATAACGGCTCGTAAATGATGTGTCTCTTTTTGGCTCATAGGGGCTGTTCTATTATATAAATTGGGGGCGTTCGTCAAGCACGCCTGTCGTTGTCGTCGTCCTCGTCCTCGAATTTTGCGGTTTTCGATTGCGGGGACGAGGACGAGGACGATTTGGCAGCAGCAGCAGTCCCTCTGTATCTCTGCGCCTCTGTGGTTAAACCGAGCATGTTGATTGCGGCCCCCCGCGCAAAATGCAGCCACTGGATGTTGAGTGTTGGATGTTGGATGTTGCAAATCATTTTTGATTTTTGATTTTTAATTTCCCGTTCTTCCTTCCAGAATCCACCCATGCCGTCTGACTTGGAACACCTGCCGCGTATCAGCGTGATCATGCCCACGCTGAATGCCGGGGCGATTTTGGATAACTGCCTGGCCTCCCTCGCGCGCCAGACCTATCCGCGCGAAAAAATGGAGATCATTCTCGCCGACGCACATTCCCAAGACGATACCCGACAGATTGCCGCCAAATATGGAGCCATCGTCCTCGACGACAACGGCAAGAACATGGAAGAAGGCAAGCGCCTTGCCCTCCGCCATGCCACCGGCGACTACATCGTCTTCGTGGACGCCGACAACGAGATCACCCATCCCGATTACCTCGAACTCGCCATCCGCGCGCTCGCCGCCAACCCCCAGGCGCTGGGCGTGGAAAGCTATTATCCGCCGTCGGCCAAGATGAGTTCGTTCTGCGCCTATCTCACCGCCCTGCTCCACATTAGCGATCCCCTCGCCTGGCTGATGAGCGCCAATCCACGGCTCGTCGCCCGCGACGGCGAAACCGAACGCTGGACCCTGCCCGGCCAGTCCGTGGCCTACCCGCTCGGCGCGAATGGCTTTGTCTTCCGCCGCGCCGACCTGCAATCCGTGCAGGCCAATGAAAAATTCCAGGACACCCATGTGGCCCTGTTCCTGATGAAGAACGGCCAGCGCGAATGGCTGCGCATTCGCGGACGCGGCGTGCATCATTATTACATCCAGACTCTCTGGCTCTTTGTCCAGAAACGCCGCCGCGCCACGGTGCATTTCCTGCGCGTCCAGGAGGAAATGCAGGTGAATTGGATGAAAGAGAAACCGCCCGTGCCGCTGTGGCTGGCCGCCATTTACTGCGTCACGGTTTTCGGCCCGCTCTGGCACACCTTGCGCGGGATCATTTGCGACCGCGACCTGCGCTGGCTCTGGCACTTGCCAGCCTGTCCCGCATGCGTGCTCGGCAATGCCTGGGGCGTCTGGACCTATCGGCGTCGGCGAAATGACCAGCCTGGCGGCGGCCAAAGCCTGATTGCAGAATTGCAAGTCAAGCAGACCCTCAAAGAACCCTAAATACGCGCACTCAGCCCGTCCTCTTTTTCCAGAATGCGTCCTGCCAGCGCTTTTGCTTCTCGCCAGCTTCCCGCAAAAATGGCGCGAGCGCGCCGAAACGCAGCAGCCGCAGGTTCAACCAGTGAAATGGCTGATACAACGGCCGGGCGAAGTCCACGAACAATACCACGCGATAGCCACTGGTGTCATTCCAGACCTCATGGTTGAAGGTGTCGTCGAAGATCAGGCCCTCGCCCTCGCGCCAGGAGTAAAAATCATTGCCGATGCGGATGCGCACCCGCTCACGCGGTTCGGGCACCATGAGACCCAGATGAAACCGCAGGATGCCGTTCCACGCGCCCCGATGGGCGGGGATGTGTTTGCCCGGCGACAAAATGCTGAAAAATGCCGTCGTCAGCCCGGGAATCTTGCCGAGCAACCGGACGGTTTCCGGGCACCGCCGGCGGTTCTCCCCGCAGTCCATGCCGATGCCGGCCAAAAAAAAGGTCTTCCAATTATTGTCCGACTGGATGGGGCCGACCTCCTTGAGAATGTCCTGAAAACTCGGCATCTGATCCCGAAACCTCATCACGGTCTCGAGTTCCTCGCGAATGGCCATCCATTCCCGCTCGATTTCCGGAACCCAGGGAAACTGGCGCGACTCGTAGATGTGCGGATCCCCCAGCGGCGAAACCCGGGCGACGGCCCATTCCAAGCCGCTCTGTAGCGCGATGCCACATCGGTCAAGGAAAGCGGGGTTGGCATTAAGCGTGTGCCGGCGATGGCGAAGATCCCCGGCTGTTGATGGCATGGTCGGTGCTTCCGCGACGGTGTTCATTGGTGTCTCCTTTTCGCGGCCAATGTTCACTGGAAGCAGGCAAAAATCAAGTTTTGCGTGGTTTCAGCCCCGCCCAAAATCCTTCACCATCACGAAATCGTCCATCACAAACCCGCCGCCAATGTCTGTCACCACGGATTCAATAATGGCAAAACCGTTGCGCTGATAGGCAGCCAGGGCGCGGGAATTCCGCTTATTCACCGCCAGAATCAAGCGCCGCGCGCCGAGCTTTGAGGCTTCCGCTTCGCAATGCCTCAAAAGCAGGCTGCCCAGCCTGCGCCCGTGCAATTCCGGCAGCAGATAAAGTTTGTGCAGTTTCATCACAGTGGCCGCATCAGTCGGCCCGATGGATGCAAAACCGGCAAACCGCCCGCCCATCAGCAACCGGTAGTACCGGATACCCTGCGCCAGGATTTCATCACGCAAGACGTCCGGCGCGTACATGCGCGCCAGCATGTAATCAATCTGCGCCTGCGTGATGATGCCGGGATAACAAGCCCGCCAAATAACCCCCGCCAGTTCGGCGAGGGCCGGCAAATCCGCCGCGGCGGCGGGAACGATATTGGGAAAATCGGTAAATCTCGTCCCTAATGGTCCTTTATCAGATTCAAAAGCGATTCCATGCATTCTTGGCCCACGATTATTCGGCTATCCGCGGCCAAGCTCCTTTGACGCTGCCGTAATGACTTGAAGCACCTAACGGCATATTTCAGCGACGACTTGATAACCTCTTGCGCCACCATAATGGCGAAGTTCACGGATAATCCAGGGAATGTCAGCCTCCGTGATCTCGGCGTCCTCGCGGTACGACCAGAAACATTGGGCGTAGAAATCCCTGAACGCGCGTCGCGCCACTTCGAGGCGGCGCTGCCGGACTTCTTGAGTTTGTTCCATCAGGCTCACGGCATTGAAAGCTAACCTCTTTTCCAGATGCAAACAAGCGACGGTTTCATGTCCATTTCATTATTCTCTCACTTGAACAAATCGCCAAAAGCGGGCAGCAAATTGTACTTCTTGGTCCACGGCGTGTACATGAAGCCGCGCACATTTGGCAATGGCCTGGCCTGGGCCATCCAGCCTTTCACGTCCTTCAAATCATCCGCATCATAGTAGCACGCGACGAGCGTGGAGAAACCTTGCGCGGCAAAAAATTTCAGGCTTTCCTCCCGTGGCGCTCCACCCCAAACAGACATGATGACATCTTTCGGCACATGATTCCAGGAACCGGTGAAATCGCCCTGCGCCAGATAGTAGTTGGGATGCGCATTGTGATTGGGATCGAACATGTCCGACCACACGTAAATCCTGGCACCCGGCGAATAGCGGCGGATGGCGGCGGCTTGATTCGTAATGCATTCGCCAAGCAATTCCCCCAAGTCGCGCCCTGCGCACGCCTGGCAAGTGCCGCCCATGCGGATTTCATCCATGCCCAACATCACCGCGCGCGGATGGAGGTGCGCGGCGAGCAGTCTGGCCTCGTGATCAAAAATCTCATAAACCTCCGGCTCGGCCATGCAGACGGTCACTTGGGAATCGTTAAGGAGCAGTGGATGATACCAGCTGACGCGGAGGTGCTGGCCATCCCGGATGCGCCCGGCAGGCCGAAGTTTGAGCACCGCCGGCGCCGAGTCGTCGTGCCAAACATTGAAACCGGGCGATTTCAACGGCTCATAGTCGCGGCCTTCCGCATAGGTCATCGCCCCGTCATCGCTGCGAATAGTCACGGGCGCGCCGGGACGGTGCAGCACATTGACCGGGCCGGCATCTTCCATTTTCCAATCGTCCAGCCAGACTTTGCCGGCTTGGCCCTCCCATAGACCGGCGTAGAGATTCACCCGGTCGTGACCGAGACTGTTGAAAAGAAAACTGATCTTCCGCCAATCGGTCGTGGCCGGCAGGTTGAATTCGCGCGGCGCCAGCTCACGGTCCCCAGCCAGGACCAGGCAGCGAAACGCGCCGGCGGGCTGCAGCCCTTCGGTCTTCACCCAAAGACTCACCCGGTAGCAGCGGTGCGGCGTGACGTGGACCGCCTGCATCACCCGGCCGTGGCCATGCGGATCGGAAGCAAAATTCTCCAATCGCAGCGACGCTCGACCGCTGTGCTTCACCGCTGTGTCCACAAAACTGATGCCACCGGGCTGATCACAGAAGTCAAAGCCGGGAAACTTGTTTCCAGAAAAATCCTCAAAGCCGCCGTTGACCAGGCTGGCCGTGGTGTCCGGCACAAACCTGGCCTGATCTCCGGCCACGACAAACGGAGCATCCGTCACCGGCAGACCTTCGGCCAGATTGGGATTATGCGAAAGAATGCCGCCACCGTAGCCGATGGAAAAAACGGCGGGAATCAGCTCCAGCCCATCCCGGGCGCAGGTTTCCCGCACCGCTTCCAGCCGGCGAAAATAAGCGGCATCCTGCTTGCATAATGTGTCCAGACCAAAAGAAACCACCGCTCCATTGAGACCGTGCTGAGCCGCGCTGTCCAGCACTCGGTTGATGTTGGTTACTTCGCTGTCATTGCCCAGGCCCCAGCCAAACACCCACACGAACCGGTCAGGATACCCAGCCGCGAAGGATTGCAGCGAAAGCAACATCAGCGAAAGCCGGACGCACCAAGCTCGCGCTAACCCGGATATTTCACACCACGGCCCGCCGCGTGCCCTCACGCGGCGCTTTGTCGCCAAATCAGGCTCAGGGTGTAATGTCCAGGCTAACGCCTTCCGGAAATTCACAGGTGATAACTGCGTTGGCGAATCTGCGACCAAGTCAGCCCTGCGGCAATCCCAACGGGATTGAGTCCTCCAGCCCAGGGTTGCGAGGAACGAGCTACCCTGGGAAAATGTGCCCAAAATCCACAACCCCAACGGGGTTGCGGCCTTGCGGCACAAACGCGCCACAACCCCTTTGGGGTTGAAAACGTCTTTGCATCCTACCCAAGGTAGCTCGTTCCTCGCAACCCTGGGCTTTGCGCCGGAATCCCGTTGGGATTCGGTCTGGGGATTCCCGAAAAG
>Ga0364866_10260_pt1 | contig 38040 bp, 31 predicted proteins | sample ExccelAu500001D3_3_FD_206913 | JGI IMG/M metagenome (GOLD analysis project Ga0364866, IMG submission 206913) | Enriched cells from Trout Bog Lake Hypolimnion, Wisconsin, USA - BchlTB.Aug13.5000.01.D3 | ecosystem: Environmental > Aquatic > Freshwater > Lake > Hypolimnion/Profundal zone | place...
CCTTAATGGACCACTAATTGCTAGGGTATTGACGCCTATTGGTGCAAAAGAAGCTGCAAGTGCCCACTTGAGATCACTTCATTGCAATTCCTATTCTTTCTTTATTCCCTGGATGGTGTTCTCGAACACCTTCCATTGCGCATCGCTTACGCCGCCAAAGAGTGAAACTCCGGCCCCACCTTGACGGTGAACGAGCTCAAGTGTGTGCTTAAACGCTGCGTCATCACCAATGTCAGGCATATAAAGTCCAGCGAAAACGGGAAACGTAACCGCGTGAATATTCTCAAGAATGCAGTCGCCAATCCAGTCGACGCCTTCATCGTAAAAGCTGTTGTAAGTCATTGGACAGACCGCATCGAGTGGCCATTTATCCCAATCTTGGCGGCAGATTTTTCGCGCCATTCGCGGAGTCGGAAAGACGGCGGCTGTGATCGGCTTATGGTGGCGGTGTACGACGTCGGCAAGCTGTTTCACCAATTGCGTCACTGAGTCGTACCTGAAGTGAAGCCATTGCTGGTCGTGGGCGGGACCTTTGATCTCTAGCGGATCTCGGCCGCAAAATGCTTCGAACGCCCTTCGGGTGTGCTCGCTGTAGCAGAAATCGTATTCCGGCATTTCGTTCGTCTGGTCAAGGCCATATTTCCTCCAGAGGCCCTTCGGAAGAATAACGTCTGGATATCGCACGTAATCCAGATGGACACCAGAAATCGCAGGGTGGCTCGCCAATTCCTCGGCTCGTTCCTTCAAGTAGTTCTGAACTCCGGGGATTACAGGTGAAATCCACTTGTAGTAGCCGACGTAAGGTGGATGGTCGTGGCAAGACTTACCGGTTCGGCTGACCATGTACCAATCGGGATGGTGCTCGCCGATCCAAGCGTCGCCTCGATTGGTGGTCCACATCCAACTGTGAAGTTCGAGGCCAGCTTCCCTGATGATGTCGAACTCGCGCTCGTCGATTCCGCCTTCTAGGAAAATGGCTTCAATGCCGTGTTGATGATATTTGGCGTACATCGCCTTGAGATCGCTGCTCGATGCATTCTTGTTGATCCCAACCCAGGCCCAATACTTCGGTTTAATCACGGTTTTTCGTTTTGCGTCCGGCATCCTTGCGAGCGTTTGGGCAGCGGCGAACTGGATTGCTGATCCTGCAAGAGCTGCTGCGGATGCGCCGGCGACAAGGAACTCGCGTCGGTTCACTTCACTATTGTGACGCCGAGCAGAAGATTTCACAATCTTGGACGGTGGGCCTTTTTCAAAGAGCATTTCGGATTGCAGTTTCACTAGACTGGAACCGATGATCTTCCTTTCGGCGGTGCTTGCGATCACAACTCAAAACCTATCACTCGATCTTTCGAAGCATTTCATACGGGGTAGCGAAACCCAAGGTGTCCGACTCAAGGTTGAGCGCAAGAACGGCGTTTACCAAAGCACTTTGACTAACGAGGGTTCCATGGCGAGGGTAGACGAGGTCGTAATTTGCGACGTCCCGGTCGAGATGCCTGGGGACACTTCACTTTACGGTGAGGGATTCACGATGCTCTCCCAGACAGGCGGAACGATCGCCCACCCCTCGAACATCGGCGCCTATACCGACCACGGGCACTACAAAATGGCCGTTCCAGCGGGAGCCACTACTGTCTACAACGTGGTTGCGCTGACTCCTCCCGGCAAACCAACGCTGCTCTTGGGTTTCACGACATGTCGGCGATTCTCGGGGCACTTCAACATCTTTCCAAACCACATTGAAGTCGTTATCGATACAGAAGGCTTGACGCTTGGAAAAGGTGAATCTTGGCGGCTTGAGGACCTCATGGTCGAGGTGGGCGATAGCCGCCCCCAACTGCTCAGGAGCCTTGGCGACAGAATCGGGAAGACCGTCGGCAGATTACGATTTAAGCGACCGCCGACCGGTTGGTGCAGTTGGCAATGCTTCGGTCCCGGAGTCACCTCCAACGATGTAAAAGCAAACGTCGGCGCAATCGCTGACAAGCTGCCTGAGCTGAAATACGTTCAAATCGACGACGGATATCAGGCAAAGACCGGCGATTGGCTTGAGACGGGTACCTCATTCGGGGGAGGAGTTCGTCAGGTCCTCGATCAGATTCGCGCTTCCGGTTTGGAGCCGGCAATCTGGGTAGCTCCGTTCGTAGCCACCGAGGACTCCAAGCTCTTCAAGGATCATCCCGATTGGTTCGTGCAGGACGATCAGGGCGAGCCGCTTCGGTCGGACCGGGTCACTTTCGGCGGCTGGCACAAACTGCCCTGGTACGTCCTCGATGGAACCAATCCAGGTGCCCAGGAATATCTCGAGCATGTCTTCCACACCATGCGGACCGAGTGGGGCTGCACGTATTTCAAGATGGATGCGATCACTTGGGGGGCGATCAAAGGAGGTCACTTTCACGACCCGACGGCAACTCGGGTCGAGGCTTTCCATCGAGGGATGGATGCAATCAGGCGAGGCGCCGGCGATGGGTTTCTGCTTGGCTGCAATCACCCTATGTGGCCGTCAATCGGTTATGTCGACGCTCAAAGGAGTGGAATGGACATCGATCGATCGTGGGATAGCTTCTCCAGCACCGCACGTGAGAATCTCAGTCGCGCGTGGCAGAACGGAAAGCTATGGTGGAACGACCCGGATACGCTACTTTTGACCGGCAACCTGCCGGCCAACGAGTTTGAGTTCCACGCGTCCGTCATTCTCGCAACCGGCGGCCTCGTTCTATCCGGCGACGACGTTCCGAAGCTCAACATGGCTCAAATCGGAACGATCAAAAAACTGCTCCCCCCTTCGGGCGTTGCCGCGCAATTCACGGATGGCGCGTTCTCAGTAGGGACAGCAGTTGTGAAAGGTCAGACGCGAGTATTTCTCCTCAACTGGACCGATAAGCCCGTTACACGAACGTTCTCGATGAAGAACATGGCCGAACTAACCGACTTTTGGAGCGGAGAGAAGTTAGGCGTGAAATCGGGGGATGTCCAGTTAGAACTTCCACCGCGATCCGCTAGGGTCCTCGTCTATCGAGCGAGGTGAAGTAGAGTCACGAATTTCGAGAGCGCCGCACTTGGACGATCTCAGCCATGATGCTGAGGGCGATCTCTTCGGGAGACTTGGCGCCGATATTCAGGCCGATCGGGCCGTGAATTCTGGCGAGGTCCTCATCGGTGAATCCAAGGCCTTTAAGCAGTTCCTTTCGCTTAGCCTGAGTGACTCGGCTCCCGAGGGCGCCGATATAGGCGACAGGGCTCTTGAGGAGAATGGCGAGGGCAACGTCGTCGATTTTTGGGTCGTGGGTGAGAACGACGGCGAACGTGTCGGGAGTTAGGCCGATCTGCTTGAACGCCTCTTCGGGCCACGCAACTACGATCCTGTCCGGCGATGTAGGGTAGCGGTCGGTTGAGGCAAAAGCACTCCGGGGGTCGGCTACAACCGTTTCAAAGCCGAGCAGCGATGCGAACTTCACCAAGGGGACCGCGATGTGGACTGAGCCGACAATGAGAAGCCTCTCGCGAGCGGCAAGCACATTTAGGAAGAAACGTTTGCCCTCAACTTCTATCTCAGAACTGCTTCGACGTTGATAGGCATTCTGGACTGCTCCTCCCAATGGATCGTCCTCTCCAGGCGACCAGATCTGTTTGCCCGGTGGATCCAGAGACGTAATCAGAACGGTAGGATCGTCGGCTGTGACACGAGCGGAAATGGACCTCCACTGCTCGGGATTCAGTCCAACCGGATCAGGATCGACCCAGATCTGAATTTGACCTCCGCATGATAGCCCGACTTCCCAAATGCTGTCCTCGGAGATCGCCTCGAATTTCAACTCTCGCGGCTTCCCGTCACTTAAAGCCGCAATCGAAGCCTCAATGACCGCGGTTTCAACGCAACCGCCGCTAACCGACCCGCATACGAGCCCATCCTCGCGGACTCCCATGACGGCCCCAACCGGTCGAGGCGATGACCCCCATGTCTGAGTTACCGTAGCCGTCGCAAATCGACGACCCTCAGAAATCCAAGCTTCGAGAGTAGGGAGAACGTCGCGCATGACAATCGGAATATCGGTTTTAGGTTGGAAATCCTGTGGAAAAGGGCGTTTCGGAATTGCGGCATTTCGGTATTAGGGACGCTGCGCACCCGAATACCACAAGACCTCAATACCACAATACCGAAACACCCAATTTTCCGCGTGGCAGCTAAACCAGTTCTTCCAGCCGTATCGGGAACTTCCTAACACGCTTGCCGGTGGCGGCGAATAGGGCGTTGGCTACGGCGGGGGGGACGGATGGGTAGCCGGGCTCGCCCATTCCGCCTGGATAGTTGTCGCTGGGGATGATGTGAACCTCGACTTTTGGCATGGCATCCAGTGTCATCCATTGGAAGTCTGGCCAACTGTTCTCGACGACTCCGCCTTTGTCGATTGTGATGGCAGCGCGCAATGCAGTCGCAAGACCGTCGGTACACGCACCCTGCATCTGGGCTTCGACGCCCTTCGGATTGACGGCGACGCCGCAATCCACGACGCAGACGGCTCGGTGGAGCTTGATCTTGTTGTTCTCGACGCTCAGTTCGATGACGTGGGCTGCGAACGACCCATATCCCGCAAAACAGGCGATTCCGCGCCCGTGACCCGCCGGCAACGGAGTACCCCACCCAGCCTTGTCAGCAGCCGTTTCAAGAACGTGCTTCAGCCGATGCAGGATCTCCTTTTCGCCGTCGCTTGCCTGGTCGTTGACCAGAAGACTTCGGCGGAACTCGAATGGGTCCTTGCCGGCAGCATGTGCAAGCTCATCGACAAAGCACTCGTTGGCGACGCTTTGGATCGTGTGTTCGACCGAGCGCCATGCGCCGGTTGGTACCGCTGTCGGAACTCGGGCTTGTCTTTGCCCCTTTCCGGGAATGTTGTAATGGAAGTCAGGTGTATTCCCGAACGCGCTTGCTCCGCCGCCGCCACCGCGTCGTCCGCCGCCTTCCGCCGTAATCGTCTGATGACTCCAGCCAACCGGATTGCCCGAAGCATCGACGGCGCCCTTGAGGGCAGCGTGACAAGTGGTGCGGTAGTTGTCGTGCTTCATATCGTCTTCGCGCGTCCACATCACCTTCACCGGCTTTTTGACGAGCTTCGAGACGCTGACTGCATCCGCGACATATTCGTTCGAAAGGCGGCGGCCAAATCCGCCGCCGAGCAGCATGACGTTCAACGTGATCTGCTCAGGCTTCAGGCCCAGCATCTGGGCCGCTTGCCCAAGCGCTCCCGTCGGTTGCTGACTACCGGTCCAAATGGTGCATCGATCCTCATGGACATCTGCGACTGCGTTCATCGGTTCCATCGTCGCATGAGATAGATAGGGGAAGTCGAACGTCGCCTCAATCACCTTGCCGCCCTCGGGCATCTCTTTGTGGGGGCCGACTGCGCCCTTCAACTGTTCGAGAATCTTCGCGCTGTTCAGGTCTGCATTTGGCCCCATATCCCAGTCGACTTTCAGAGCTTTGCGGCCACTGATGGCTGCCCACGTGTTCGTTCCGACGACGGCGACACCGCTGCCGACTTTCACGACGTCGATGACGCCGGGCACCTTTCGGGCCTCCGAGTCGTCGAAGCCTTTGAGGGTTGCGCCGAATGCGGGAGTCCTCGCGATAACGGCATAGACCATCCCAGGGACCTTCACGTCGAGGCCGTACATCGCTTTTCCGGTAACGACGTCGGGGTTGTCGACTCGAGTAGTTGCCTTGCCGATGATCTTGAAGTCTTCAGGCTTCTTGAGGACGATTTCGGTTGTCGGCACAGGCATCGTCGAGGCGACTGCAGTCAACTCGCCATAGGATAGCGACTTCTTGCCGTCGGCACTGTGAACGTGTCCTTTCGAGGTTTTGAGTGACGCAGCGTCGACGTTCCAAGTCTTTGCCGCCGCCGCGACAAGCATCATGCGGGTCGCAGCGCCAACCTTACGAAGAACGGGGAACTGCGATTTTACGGTACCGCTTCCGCCAATCCCTTGATAGCCGTACAGGGTCTGATTCGTTTGGGCCTGGACGACCTGGACCTGATGCCAGTCGACATCCAATTCCTCCGCGACGAGCATCGCCAAAACAGTCCTGGATCCTTGGCCAGCGTCTGGGGCGACGATCGTAACGGTGACCTTGCCGTCTGGGTCTACTCGCACGAGAGCGTTTGGCTCGAACGCCACTCCACCCTTCTTGTCGGAAGCGGACTTACCCTTTAGCTTGTCGTCGACGTCGGCACATGCAAGAGAGGCAAAGCTCCCAAGCACGAGGCTGGCGCCGGCCCCTCCGACGATTTGGATAAAGGAACGTCGGCTGACATCTTTACGATTGCTCACTTTGCTCCTCCTGCAACTGCCTTAACGGCATCTCGAATTCTTTGGTAGGTACCGCACCGGCAAATGTGATTGCCAAGGACGTCTTCGATATCCGCTTCGGTCGGATGAGGGTTCTTGTGAAGGAGAGCCGCTGCAGCCATGATCTGCCCGGCTTGGCAGTAGCCGCATTGTGGGACGTCGTGTTCGATCCATGCCTTTTGAAGAGGATGCTTGCCATCCTTTGAAAGCCCCTCAATCGTGGTGACTTTCTTCTTGCCGATGCTCGAAATCGGCACCTGGCAGCTTTGCTGTTCGGCGCCGTCCAGAAGCACCGTGCACGCACCGCAAGCGCCGATCCCACAGCCGTATTTGGAGCCGGTCAGGTCCAATAAATCTCGCAGAACCCAGAGTAGTGGCATATCTGGAACTGCCTCGACAGATCGCTCCGAACCGTTAACGTTAATTTTGAATAAAGCCATGGATCTCCTCGCCAATCATTCTAACCGAGTAATGCAAAGGCGTTCATAAGTGCATAAGATAGAAAAGGGTGAGCAGTTCTCCTGCTCACCCTGCAATTACCTTTAGGAACTGCTAGTTCTTGTAGTGGATTCCGCAGCCGTAGGGCCTACTCTTGGTGGTTGTCACCGGTTTTCCGGCGAGGGCCTCATCAAGAGCAGTGGCTACATAGTTCTTTGCCGAAGCGATGTCTTCGGGGTCCGGGGTTGCCTTGTCGTCGATTCCGCCCATGTAAGCGATATGTCCGTTCGGGTCCACGACGAACATCGTCGGTGTGTTTTTAGCTCCGTATAACTTGCCCAGAATTCCGTCAGGATCGGGGATCAGCTTGGAACTCATCTTCTTTTCAACGCCGAGTTTAGTTAGCTCAGCAGGCGGATAGTATCCCTGCTGGCCCTCGGCTGACGAGAAGATCGTTAGCCACACGACACCCTTTTGGGTGTACTTCCTCTGCAGTGCCTGCATGTTGCCGCTGTTGTAGTGCTTTTTGACATAGGGGCAGCCGAAATTCGACCACTCAAGGACGACATATTTGCCTTTGTAGTCTTCAAGCCGAACAGCTTTGCCCTTTGAATCCAATGTGTCGAACGTTGGAGCGGACGCACCAACTTCAACTTTGCTGGATACGCCAAAGGCGAGTGCGGTGGCACCCAGAACGACCGTTGCCAATACTAGAGAACCAATCTTCATCGTCTTACTCCTTTTTGAATTCTTTGGTGAAAAAGTATTATACGACGCACTTTTCAACCGAAAGTTAATGTTCCGTAACCTGAATGTCGATCCAATGGGCGCCTTTTGCGGCCCCAGAGGGGATGACTAGGATTCCCGTAATACGCCTCGGGATGCCAGGCGAATACTTAGACAAAGGAACCCGCAAGCTAATTCCCGAACTGACCGATTTGATCTCCGACACATCGGCGCCGAAGTAGGTCGGGTCGGCGGGAAAGAACTGGGCTCCAACAAGATCTGGCGCAACTACGGCAACCTTCACTTCCGCATGTTTGTCGACAATCTTGGCTTGGCCAATAAGAGTGGGCGACCTTGACGGCTGGGCGGAAACGACTTTGGCAAAATCGGGGTTAGGGTTGCCCTTGGGACCCGTTCGCAGCTTTAGCTCAAGACTGGACTTCTGTGGCACGCACGCTTCGCGGCACAGAAGCCAAGATGCCGTCGCACCCAACCTAACGCTCATTCCGGACCGGAGGTTCTTCGGTGGTGTGATTGTCGTTATGAGATAGACATTGTCCTCGTAAATGAACCCTGCCACATCGCCGATAACCTTTCTGATTGGCACGGGCCACAGAATAGGCCCTGCTTTGAAACCGGGAGGCAGCTTCCATTTGATGCTGGTGGCCTGGCCGCTTTCCCCCGGATTGATGTAGTAACTGTGCCACTGGGGCGCCATTCGTATCTGTAGAGCAACACTGAAAGGCTTCCCAGGTTCGATAACCGAGGTACTCGCAACAAGTGCAGTTTTGGCTTGGGGAGCCGAGAACTGCATGCCGATTGCAGCAAGGCATACGATGATCGGAAGGGTCACGACCTATTCTAACGCCCAAATCCATGGGATCGTTCTCAACTGGCTTCGCTCATTGAGTCACCGGATAGAGGCCTTTTAATAGCCCTAAATAGGCAATTGTCAGGGATTTGGCGTCTTTATGCCGTGTTTGCGGTACCGGGAATCCGTTGTCCCGGATTTCCGTGACGGAACAAAATTGCGATTCGGTGGACAAGTCCGGGGCCGTCGTTTTACAGGACTTTTTTCGGAATTACAATCCAACTTAAGATGCGCATAGAGTTTCCGGATTCAGTGAAGCCATGGCGAAAGCCGATGGCGATCACGAGCCAAGAGGCAAAAATCCTGGATCTCGGGGGCATGGGCTATACCGATAGTAGGATCAGTTTTGAACTGGGACTTGCCCGCGATGTCCTGGCGAGCAACTGGAAGAAGATCCTTACGAAACTCAATGCGGCAAGCCGGAAAGAGGCGATTACTCGGTACTCAGAGCGTAGAGCGAATTCGAAGCTCGGGGGCGCTCAATCCAGACCGTCCGCCCGGGTAGACGATTCGTCCGATGCCATAGGCGACGAGACTCGACTTGTCGCTCAACAAAGTCTTCTCAATGCCATTTCAGACGCCTCGCTAAGTTACATCAACGGTAGACAGAACGTCCGACACGTTTACAGCCGAATGCTCGATGCGCTGCTTGCGCTGACTCAGTCGCAATACGGGTTGATTGGAGAGGTGTTCCAAGAAGCAGGGACTCCGTTCCTGGGAGCACATGCGCTGACCAGCACCGACTGGGACGACGTTATGCAGGCTCAGCAGGAATTGCGCACGAAGGATCACCTGCTGTTCCGAGATTTGGACGGTCTTTTTGGCGAATCGATCAAGACTCGCGATTTTACGATCGTCAACGACAGTTCCATCGATGGACGTAGCGGAGTTACCCCTCCCGGACACCCGGAAGTCCGCACATTCCTGGGTATCCCCGTCTGCAATGGACTGGACGTTGTCGGAATTATCGGTTTGGCGAACCGCCCAGGTGGATATAGCAAGGAGACTGCCGATTTCTTGAAACCGATCGTATCCACTTGCGCGAATATCACCGTTGCATGGAGACTTGAAACACGCAGAAGGATCATGGAGCGGGAACTCGACCAAGCCAACTGCATGATGCGGACTTTGATCGATCGCACTCCTTCGGCAGTTTTGTATGAAAACGCCGATCGACGGCTTGAGTTTGTGAATTCAGAGTTTGGCGAACTTTTCGGAATAGAGGCTGCGCCTGCACAACTGGTCGGCATCGACGCCTCGCTTGTCGTAAAGCATTCGGCGCGTCTCTTCTTGGACCCTGTGCGATTCTTCAACCGAGTTGAAGACCTGATCGCCGGACAAGAGTCGTTCTACGGTGAACTCATCGAGATGACCGACGGTAGGATGTTCCTACGGGACTTCGTGGTTGTTCGATCTGCCGCGAGTTTATGCGGATACTTCTGGCACTACCGGTCCGTCGCGACCCCTTTTGACGAGTAATCGCGACGGATAGATTAACAGCCGGAGTCGCGTCTGCTAGTCCTGGCGGTTGAACTTGTGGTACTGCTTGCCGCCCTTCCACACCGTCTGGCGGACGTATGTGTGGCCCTGATGCTGGAAGGAGCTATGACGATAGAGTTCGGCTCGCGCTTGCAGGTTATCGTCGTGGCTGCGTCCATCTTGGTCGGCACGGTACGCGGAGTACAGACCACCGCCGATTCCGGCGACGGCCAAGTTGTTGTTGTGGGTGAGCAGTCCGACTGCACCAATGACTCCGCCTGCGATTGCGCGGTCTTTCCACTGATTCCGCTGTTCGGTCCGATGGCGGCTATTGTCTCGCGACTGCGCGTTCGCGATCATAGGGGCGGTTGCAAAGACGGCCACGGCGCAAAATGCGACGAGGGAAGGTGCGATCTGTTTGAGGTTCATGTTTTGTTTCCCGGCAAGAAGACCTGGAAACAGCACGGCATGTTCAGCCAATCTGCTGATTAACCGTCGAACCGAAAGTACGTCTAATTCATCGCCCAGACTTCAAGGCCAGTCTTTTTGGCAATTCTCGCGATATCCAGTCCGGCTGGATCGGAGACTCTGCCGGGCGAAACCGTCATGTGGCCAGTGATGTATTTCAGGGCTGGCAACGATCCTTTTAGCTCTTTAATCAGCCATACGCATGCGTCCAATTGCTCTTGGCTGTAGAGGTCACCCTCCTCATTGGTGTTCACCAGACATAGACCGATCGAATACTCGTTGACGCTGGTCATGTCGACGAAGTTATGGTTTGCATCCTGCTCTTTGGAAATTCCTCGGGCCAACTCGTGTGGTCCGTAGGAGTTTCCCGCATGAAAAGCAACTGCGGAATAAGGCACACACTTATGCGGCAAGCCGGCGCGATCGATGATGTAGTGGTAGCTGAAGCCTTTTTCCTTCAGCTCGGATAACTTTTGCTGCAGGTCTTCGTTGCACGTGGCGTGCATAACAATCGTATCCACCACCGTCGCACCGCGGCGCGGACGATGTGCCAGCCAAGGCTGAATACACTCGACGCTCATCTAAGATCTCCTTCGACCGAATAGCAATTACATTATTCGCTTAAATCTTTATGCAGGTGCTAGTAATCAATGCAGATATGATCGATTCGTTTTCTGGTGTCGGGTAAGACAGCCATATCATGCAACTCCAACGTATAGCAAATACCGAGTTCGACGTGGCGCGGCTCTCTTATGGATGCATGCGAATCTCCGGAACGTGGGATCCGGATGAGGTCACCCAGGAACGATGGGAGATTGGCGAGAAGGCAGTTATCGCTGCCTACGAAGCCGGATACACCTTGTTCGACCATGCAGACATTTATTGCGCTGGGCGCTGCGAACAGATCCACGGCTCGGTTTTGAAGAAGATCCCGAGCATGCGCGACGAGATCGTTATTGCGACCAAGTGTGGCATTCGATTCCCAGGAGATCCGACTCCAGAATCGCCCCATCGATACGATTTCTCGGCGGAGCACATCGTGGCTTCATGCGACAAATCGTTAGCCCGGTTGGGAATCGATACGATCGACATCTATCAACTCCATCGCCCAGATCTGTTGATGAATCCAGGTGAGGTGGCAAGCGCATTCGAGAAGCTTCATGCTGCCGGCAAGGTTCGCTATTTTGGAGTCAGTAACTTCCTTCCATCGTTCGTGAGCTGTCTGCAAAGCGGCCTAAGGGCGCCGCTTACGGTGAATCAGGTCGAGATCCATCTTGGGCGGTTGGATTGTTTGAATGACGGAACTCTCGATCAGTGCATCGAAAAGAACATCACGCCACTCTCGTGGTCGCCACTCGGAGGCGGATGGCTAGGAACGGGAGGAACAACCACCGACCCTGTACGCCAGAAACTGCTTGACTTGCTTGATCAAAAGGCAGAGGAGTACGGAGTGACCCGGACAGCGATCTCGCTGGCCTGGCTCCTCAAACACCCTGGCAAGATCATCCCGATCGTCGGTTCAACGAAGAAGGCGAACATCGAAGCTGCCACAAAAGCGGACGCCATCGACCTCTCGCGCGAAGATTGGTATCGAATTCTCGTCGCAGCGAGAGGCAAAGGCCTGCCCTAGCGGAAATCGCTCGTCGGTAAGAACTGACAACTCCCCTGGAGGTTCTTACCGGCGAACGCCTTAATCGAGAACTTGCCCTGTCGAACGGGCGTTCGTACGAGAATGGAACCGACCCCCATCTCGGATTCGGCGAAATTCTCACCTGCGATTGTCGCTCCCGATACCTCAAACCGGATCGGACGATGGTCGCCGGGGTTGATCCGACCCAGTTTGTCGACAAAAGCGGCTCGGATAAAGACAAGGTCGTTTGCGGTAGGCGCTACTCCCAGATCGTCGACCCACACCTTCAAGTGGTCCGGCGACAATGCCGACTCAACTGAGTCGTGGGCGACCGGCCTTCCGTTTTTGAATCCAACGACGTGAAGCGCGCCTTGCTCAAACTGAACGGATCTGAAGACGATCGGTGGATGCGGCAGATTAGCCGTGTTCGACCCGTCAAACGGCTTCGCTTGCCCGTACGAGGTCGCCCCGCCCTTTTGCGGTCTCTGAATTGCGACCAAGCGTCCGTTGATTGAAAGTCGGGCCTCATCGCAATTCGTAAACACGACGATATCGCGCTTAGCCGGACCCGGTTGCCATGTTGCCGCGATCTTGACCATCGGATCGACCGCTGATTGGCTAGCGAAGTACCAGAAACTCGGCTTCGGCCTTCGGAAGAGATCGGAGAGGCCGCATGCGGAGACCTTGAACTCCCAAGGAACATTCGTGTCGAACATCTCCCAGGTTCCATTGCCCATCGTCCACGGGTATTGAGGGCGGAACTTATTGTCGGACCACACGTGGTTCCAAGTCTCCTGCAATAGCTTGTCCATCCCCTGACCGATCGTGACGCGGCTCGAGCTATATGCGCCGCCGAACTCGTAGTCGCCATATTCCCGGATGTATCCCGGCTTATTCGGCGATGTGTCTTGAGGACGGGACAGATCGTCCTTCCACTGGTTATACGCGACGTCCCACGGCGCACCCGTTGCCGCATCGCCGGCGGTAAGCATGCTTCCATCGACAGCTTCGGATTTCGCTACGCGATCCCATTGCTTTGCTATCGCAACCGGAGGATACGTCTCGTTGAGGCTTGTTTCCCAGAACGCCGCGCACGGATGGTTTCGGTCTCTGCGAATCAGCTCTCGAATGTCCTGCGCAACCCTCGCCACGAATCTCGGGTCGCTGTTCATGAACTGCCATCCAGGGATACAAGGGATCGTCAGTAAACCGATACGATCGCATTCATCGAGAAAGGCCGACGACTGAGGATAGTGAGAGAGGCGAACGATGTTATGACCGGCCTTTCGAATCTGCAGTGCGTCTCGAGCATTTGCCGCATCCGAAAGGGCGGGACCAACCCAAGGATAGTCTTGGTGCCGATTGGTGCCGATCAATCGGATCGGTTTGCCGTTGATGAGCATCCCTTTTTGACGCGAAACCTCGATTCTCCTTATCCCAATCGTGGTTGAAACTCGATCGATTGTTCGACCGTGAATCGAGAGGACTGTGACGAGTCGATAGAGCCGTGGTGTGGACGGCGACCACAGTATCGGACGGGAAACTGCCAGGTTATCGACTACTTCCTCAGCGGCCTGGCGATCGAGGAAGCTGCTCCTTTCTGTTGAAGAAGCTAGCGTTCCATGGTCGTCAACGAGTTTCTGTTGGATGGTGAACTGGGCGGCGCTGCTTCCCGAGTTTCGGATGTGGGACCGAACTCGAAGCGTTGCGTGCTCGGAATTCACCTCGGGATACGTGACGTAGATTCCGCCGCTTCTCGGCGCATTTTCCAAGATCGGGTCGGTGATGTGCAGCTTGTCGGAGACCGTCAACGTGGCGTTCCGGAAGAGCCCGTTCCCATACATAAAGTCCAGGTCTTGTTGAGGTTTCCCGGGGGGAATCAAAGGATTGTCTCGGTTGTCGACGCGAACGAGTAGTTCGTTCTGATCCCGTACACAACCTGTGACATCGACGACAAGGGGCAAATATCCGCCACGGCGTTCGGCGAAATGCTTGCCGTTGAACCATAGGTCCGAACTCTGCATCGCGCCCTCAATCGTCAGGACGAGCAGCTTTCCTTGGCTCCCAGTCGGTCGAGGCAATCGCTTCCGGTAGTAGGTCACTCCCTGCCAGATATCTGCCGCCCCGAGAGGCCGAATGTGCGAAGCGTGAGGCAAGGTCGCCGTCCCCCACGCACTGGTACGGATAGCGTGGAGCTCACTTAGTTTTGCCTTCTCCAAAGCAGAGCCTTTAAGATCGAACTGATCGCCGCCGACTTGGACCGACGCGATGTTGTATTGGGTCGTCCAACCCTTCTGTGACTGCAGGTCGAGTTTCCGTATTAGGCCAATCTCGGAGAGGGATAGAAATGGTTCAGGTTTATGGCTCGTCTTGAAGACAAGCCGCATATAGCGACCTTGAGTCGGATTGAATCCATGGGAATAGAGTCCGATCGAATCCGGAACCGAGTCGCTTAGGACCGGTTTGCCCCATTCGTGGCGGTCGTTCGAAAAGAAAAGTTCGAACGCGTTCGGGCGCCCATTGTTCGGAGATGTCTGCCTCGGCAGTAGGCGCAGCCCAACCGCCTCAACTCTGGATCCCAAGTCGACTACCAGTTCGTGGGGATAGGGAGCCTGTCGCTTGCTCCATTCGGTATGCCATATCGTCTTGGGATTCCCGTCGAAAGCATTAGTGGCGCGCCCGTTTTCTCCGTCCTTCTCTTCGCTCGATACACTCAGGACACGCCAAGAGCTTGTTGGTACGGCATCCGCACCTGCCCATATCGAGGGAGGCGTCGGAACTCGGGCGAATTCCCAACCTGCATCGAGATCCAATATCTGTCTTCCGGTACCTTGGACCGAAACAAAGAGAGCAAGAGCTAGGAGCACGAATCCGATTATGAAGTCGATGTCTAAAGCCGCCCTAATGGATAGGCGGCTCTAGGCAAAGCATGCTTCTAACGACGAGCGGACTGCTCAGTCGCAACCTGTTTCTGAACCGACTCTTGAGCTTTGGCAGAAATGCCCATTCCAGATAGGATCGAATGCGCCATGACTTTATTGCCTTCGGCGTTCATGTGAACTCCGTCGACAGTCAAAAAGTTGTCTCGGCCGCCGGTGCTGTTTTGGTACTCCTTGATCAGTGCCCGAAACGGCCTCTGAAAATCCACGAAAGCACAGTTGTGCGCGTTCGCAAGGTCCCTGAGGACAGCGTTATATTTAGCCGCCTTGCTGTTTTCAGGGCTCTTGAGGTTTTCGTAAATCACGGTCGTTGAGAGAATTACGACCTTGATGCCAAGACTTTGGGCCTGAGTTACCATCGACTCGACGTTCTTCTTGTAGTCGTCGATATTGACACCTCTGGGACCATCTCCTTTCGGATGGTTGTCGTAGAACCCGTGCCAGACGTCGTTAACTCCGACGCTAATGGTGACAAGGTCCGGCTTTCGGTCGAGAACGTCCTTTTGATACCGGGCGATCATGTCCGTCGATTTGTGCCCAGAGATACCGGCATTGATCGTTTCGATGTTCTGGTCCGGATAGAGATCCTTTAGGTAATGGCGGACAAGCCAAACATAGCCGCCTGGTCCCTCACCACCTTGGGTGATGCTGTCTCCAAGGCAAACCACGCGATGGACACCTTGGAGGATGGTCGGAACCGGCTCAGGGGATTGATATGGCGCCCCAAAGCCGGTTGAAAGGAAAAAGGATGCTGCGAAAAGGCAAAGACCGAATCGGTTGAGACTGGACGTTTTCACCACGATGGTGTTATTACACCACGGGAGGAGGCTCGGCGCGCGTTACTACGACTGTGAAATCGGCTGCATAGGTTGCGATTGCCGCAACGGCGGCGAGAATCGGTACCAAGACGAGGCCGATAATGCCGATCGTGATTGGGAACTCGACAAGGATATGTCCTTCGGAGTTCTTGACGACGATGTGGTTCACGTTTCCTTCGTGAATCAGCTTCTCAATTTCGCTGAGTAGGTTTTCGCCGGTAACTTTTAGTTCTTCTGTCCAAGTTTTGTTTGTGTCTGACATATTGTAAATCCTGGCTGTCTCTAGAACGGACGGATACCGTGTCCGCGAGGTTCCGCTTCGTTTCGATCAATCGGTTAAGAGTCGGTAGCCGATCCCCGGCTCGGTCGTTATGTGCCTAGGTCTTGCGGGGTCGACCTCCAATTTGTGTCGAAGCTGGCCCATATAGACACGGAGGTAATGAGTTTCATCCGAATAGGCTGGGCCCCACACCTCAATCAAAAGTTGCTTGTGAGTCAATACCATGCCCGCGTGCTTCACGAGCATGGCGAGTAGCTTGAACTCTATCGGGGTGAGGTGCACCTCTTTGCCCTGGACAAATACGCGCCTCATGGCGAGGTCGACCTTAAGCGTTTCGGACTCGAAGACTGGGTCTGGCTCGGGGCCCTTGGACCTTGCAACGTGTCGAAGCGTCACGCGGATTCGGGCCTGCAATTCGCCTACGCCAAACGGTTTGGTGAGGTAGTCGTCTGCTCCCGCATCCAGCGCTTCGATTTTATCCTTCTCGCGTCCTCTCGCCGAGAGCACGATGATCGGAACTTGAGTCCACTCGCGAAGCTGACGGGCGACGTCGATTCCATCGATATCCGGGAGTCCGAGGTCAAGGAGGACAACGTCGGGATTTGAGCGTGCAACCAAACGCATCCCTTCCTCGCCGTTCTCCGCTTCAAGCAACTCCGTCTCAACCGGATCGAAACATGCCTTGAGGAATCTCCGCATCTGGATTTCGTCGTCGATGATAAGGACTTTAGGGCGCTCAGCCACGTGGCACCTCTGGCGCATCCTCTCCCTTTGGAAGAATCATCATGAAAGAAACACCCCCCTGCTTCCGATTTCGTGCCCTAATCGAGCCACCGTGAGCTTCCAATATCGCTCGGCATATTGTTAGTCCCAAACCAAAGCCTTGAGTTGCGTGCGGCGACGGATGATAGAACTTCTCGAAGATCCGATCCTCCTCTCCTTCGGTCAAACATGGGCCGTCGTTTGCAATCTCGACAACTACAGATTGTGGAAGGTTCTTGCCCGAGATCGTCACCTTCGTTCCGCTCGGCGTGTGCCTGGCAGCATTTTCAAGCAAGTTGACGAACGCCTGTTCGAGGAGGACGCCGTCGACGGACAGCAAGGGAAGGTCTTCCGGAAGTTTGACCTTCACGATATGATCGACGAGAAGCTTTTCTGTTCGCAGTACCGCAGATCCGACCAGTTCCTCTAGCGACTGCCAACCTCGATTGAGCTCTACCGATCCTGAATCGAGGCGCGTCATGTCGAGCAGATTACGCACCTGCCTCTCCAGCCGCTCGGATTCGGTCGCGATCGCATTTGCCAAATCTTTGTCTCTCGGGTCAGTGAGGTTTGCGCTTGCACGGAGTCGGTCAGCCGAACCTGAGATGACGGCAAGTGGCGTTCGCAAGTCGTGGGATACCGAACTGAGCAGGCTGTTTCGAAGGCGCTCTTTCTCAACTTGGATCATTGCCTCGTGAGAGTCTTTCGCCAGATTGGTTCTCTGAACTGCGATAGCCAGTTGATTTGCAAATGTATCCAGGAAGTTAATCTGGGCTGGATCGCGAACGTTGTCTCCCTCCAGCTTAACGGCGAGAACACCGACGCATCCGCTCTCCGTATTAAGGGGAAGGTAGGTGCCCTCTGCTCCTGGCAATGTATCGGTACCCTTGCCTGCCATTTTTCCGTGGTCGAGAACCCAGAGAGCAACTGCATTCTCATTCGGCTTAAGTTCGAATTTGCTTTCCGATTCAGGTCCGGAGAACAACTTTCCGGAAGCTCGACTTTTGATCAATACCGCGACATCGCATCCAAATACCTCTCGAACTTTGGCAGCAGTAAACGTCCCGATCTCGATTCTGCTTCGCGTTGCGGAAAGCTTCTTGCTCAAATTGTAGAGCGCAGCGGTACGTCGTTCTCGAAGGGAAGCGGCAACGGTCTGTTCGCGCAGCCGCGCAGTCAGTGTGCTCGTGACCATTGCGACGACGAGCATGACGCAAAGTGTGAAAATGTACTGAACGTCCGAAACGGCAAAGCTATGTCGGGGCGGAACGAAGAAGAAATCGAACGAGCCAACGCTCAGCACAGCGGCAAGACTTGCGGCCGATCGGCTTTTTCTGCTCGCGACAAACGTCACTCCGAGCATAAAGACCATCACTAAGTTGATCCGCTCGATATGCGGAATGCAGGCGTACATGATCGAGCAGATAATCGTCGCCAAAACGGAAACGGCAAAGGCAAGGCCATAGCCCTTCCAATCGTGCTCTTGGGGCCGATGCGTGACGATCTTCTGAGGTGTTCCGGCGTCGTCTAGTCCGGTGATGACATGGACATCGATATCTCCACTTGCCCGTACGAGAGTATCGACCACCGAGCCGAAGACGATCTCGCGCCATCGAGGCCTAAGCGGCTTACCGACAACGATAGTCGTCACATTGCGCGTCTTGGCAAAGTGCATGACCTCGGCAACGATATCCTGCCCGCTGAGAGTCACTGTCTCGGCGCCCATCTTTTCTGCTAGTCGAAGACCTTCTACTGAGCGCATGCGATCGGCATCGGAAAGACCTGCTTGTCGAGGGCTTTCGACACTAACAGCGATCAGTTCGGCATGAAGCGCTCCTGCCATTCTGGCGGCAGATCGGACCACTCGCGGGCCCATTTTGTTGGGAGCGATGCAAACAAGGATCCTATCCTTGGTGTGCCAGGGTTGGGACGAGCCTTCCGCCGCCCGATAGGTGCGGACCTGGCGGTCGACTCGTTCGGCTGTGTGCCTTAAGGCCAATTCGCGTAGTGCGGAGAGATTGCTCTTCTTGAAGAAGCTCGTGAGGGCTTGCCCGACCTTGTCGGGTACGTAGACTTTGCCTTCGTGGAGTCGTTGGATGAGTTCTTGAGGGGGAATGTCGACTACTTCGACTTCATCGGCTTCATTCAACAAAGCATCGGGAACCGTCTCGGTTACAACGACGCCGGTTATCTGGGCAACGACATCGTTGAGGCTCTCGACATGCTGGATGTTGACGGTGGTGTAAACGTCGATCCCGGCCTGAAGCAACTCCTCGACGGCTTGCCAGCGCTTCTTGTGGCGACAGCCGGGAACATTTGTGTGTGCGAGTTCATCGACCAGAATCAGCTTTGGCTTCCTGGCTAGGGCTGCATCGAGGTCGAACTCGGTTAACTTGACCCCTTTGTAGTCGAAGGTTTCTAGAGGAATCCGCTCAAGTCCCTCAGCCATCGCCTCGGTTTCGGCCCGCCCGTGGGGCTCAAGATAACCGATTGTAACGTCTTCGCCACGCCGTTTGGCTTCTTGAGCATCGCAGAGCATTGCGTAGGTCTTTCCGACGCCTGCGGCCATCCCCAAGTAGATCTTGATTCGACCTCGCCCGTTGGGGCGCTCGTCCTCCTTCATCTGCGCCAAAAGCGCATCGGGATCGGGTCTTTCCTGCATGTTTACGGTCCAGCTTAGTGTGACGCGAACATTAACGTAGGTTGAATACGGTTGGTATCAAGATTACGTCAAGAATCGGCTATTGAAGAGACGTTGAAGATTTTAAGTAGAGATTTAGGTTCTGGCGAACTACTCCGGCCATTGTTGGGAAAATGAGGACAAGCGATTTCTGAGTGAACTACTAATGAAGAAACTCCTTTGGGCTATTGTTGCTGTCTCGTGCTTTGGGATCGGTTCGGCGGCTTGGTGGAAGGCACATCAGCCTCAGGTCGGACGGCCTTCCAAGGATGGGATCATGGTTGCCACCGGCCAGTTTATCAAGCCAGTCGGCGCCATGGCGATCCTATCGGGCAGACCGGTTGATCTCGTCGTTGCGCCAGACAATCGATATGCCTACCTAAAGGAGACCGCCGGCTTGACCGTCGTCGATTGTCAAACGATGACAGCGGTCAAGCAGATCAAGATCTCGGGAGGAGACTCTTTCTTTGGACTCGCCCTAAGTGAGGACGGCAAGACCCTTTGCTATACAACAGCGACCGACAAAATCGTTATCTTCGACGTGAATGGCGCCGACCTCACCGAGAGAAAACAGATCAAACTACCTACCGCGAAAAACGGAGGGGCGCCCAACCCTTGCGGAGTCATCTACCAAGACTCGTCGCATCTCCTTGTCTGCCTTAATCGTGATAACTCGGTCGCACGAGTCGACCTGGAATCCGGAGCCATTGAAAAGTGGGACACCGATGTGGCGCCGTTCGCCCTTGCGTTGGATCCGAGGATGCAGCGACTTTACGTCTCCTGCTGGTCGCGTAAAGCGGAAGGGAATGAGACCCAAGCCGCTAGCTCGGGAACCAACGTCCCTGTCGATGAGCGAGGAGTCGGAAAAGGCGGACGTCTTTGCGTCATTGACCTGAGGAGAAAAGAAACGATCGACTCGATCCCGATCGGACACCATTCTGCGGAAGTCGATATCGAGGGGAATGACATATTCGTTCCCTGCTCGGGAAGCGACACCATCGAGAAGTTCTCGATCACGGATCGATCCCACAAGACTTTCGAACTGTTCCCGAATCAACCGATCGGCGCTGCGCCAGCGTCTATGGCGTTCTCAAGCGACGACAAGACGGCATACATCGCATGCAGTGGGCGAAATTCGGTCCTGTTATACGATCTTGAGAAGCGCCGGACTGTCGGTGAGTTTCCTACCGCCTGGTATCCAACGACGGTTCGTCTAAAGGCGGGAAAGCTTTTTGTCGCATGTACGAAAGGGATCGGCGAACGAGGCGCAGGGAAGAACCCGAGCGCCCACAATTCATGGGACCTTACTGGCGCCCTCTGCGTCATCGACGCCAACGAGAAGCCTCAACCTTTGGCGTACGTTGCACCCGGCCGCGCGCGTAGAGGCATTGCCGCCGTTCCGCTCCCAGAACGTGTCGGAGAGCCGAGTCTCTTCAAGCATGTGGTCTACGTCATACGCGAGAACCGATCGTATGATCAAGTTTTCGGCGACATGAAAGAAGGTGACGGAGATCCTTCCCTATGCAACTTCGGCGAGAAAATCACGCCGAATGCACATGCGCTGGCGCGTGAATACACACTGCTCGACAACTATTACTGTAACGGGATCTGCAGCGCCGACGGTCACTCATGGGCGACCGAGGGGAATACGACCGCCAACCTTGAGAGGAGCGTTTCTGGATGGCCGCGTAGCTATCCGTTCGGAGACGACGCGCTTAACACAAGTTCGACCGGATTCCTGTGGGATGCGGCTCTTGAAGCGCATAAGAGCTTCATCAACTTCGGAGAATTCGACTATGCGGAAACGGCAAACAAGGAGACCTACTTCGATTGTCTGAAGGAGCATTACGCGGGGACCTCCAAGATCAAGTTCAAGCCGAACATCGGCGTAGCCCGGATGCGGCAGTATGCGGTTCCCGGTTATCCGGGCTGGCAGCTTTCAATTCCGGATGTCCTCCGAGCCGACATTTTCGTTCGCTCGCTGAAGCAGATGGAAGCGGCGGACAAGATGCCTGACCTAACGATCCTTTACCTATGCTGCGACCACACCGGCGGTCCAGTTACGGCTCGAGCCCAGGTTGCCGATAATGATCTGGCGCTCGGGATGTGCGTCGAGGCGATGACCAAGAGCAAGTTCTGGAAAGACACCTGTGTGTTCGTCGAGGAAGACGACCCACAAGCAGGTTGGGATCATGTCGACGGGCATCGGAGCCCATGCCTCGTCATCTCTCCTTACTCTCGCAACGTTGGAAAGGTGAGCGACTTCTACAATCAGACGTCGGTATTTAGATCGATTGAGCATATTCTAGGACTCAAGTCCAAGAGCCGATACGTTGAGATCTCTCCATTGATGTTCTCGTGTTTCCATGGCCGATTCGATTCGGCGCCCTTTACGGCAAAGCCGAATCAGGTGCCACTCGACGAAACTACCGCCAAGAACTTCGGGGCCAATTTTGATCTGTCCAAGCCCGACCTCGTCGACGACAAGAAATTCAACCGTGCGATTTGGGCTCAGACGATGCCAGGTAAGCCATATCCCGCAGGATTTGAGGGCGCCCACGGGAAAGGACTCGCCGCTCGCGGACTCGCCGCTCTAGCTCATGCCAGAGGTTCTGCCCGCGATGACGACTGATGCGGATTAGTGAGCATCGACGGCGACGGCCGCAGCGGCCTTCGGCTTTCGAAGCAGGAAGATCGCAGGCGAGGTGATGCAGAAGAACACGAGGATCATCAAGAAGGAGTCGTTGAAGCTGCTTACCTGGGCTTGAACGGTGACCTTCCTGTCCAGAACTGCGTAGGCGGCTCGAGTCGCATCCGTCATCCCAAGGCCGTGGGCATGGAAGTTCGCGGCGAACTTCTGAACCTGTGATGTCATTTGTGTGTTGCCGGCATACAGGTAATTCACGAGATTGGCACGGTGGATATCCGACCGGTGGGTTAAATACGTTCCGAGGATGGCGATTCCGAAGGAACCGCCAAGTTGCCGCGCAAGGTTAATAAGACCGGATGCCTGTTGAGCTTCGCGGGGGTTGATGCTTGCGTAGGCGACCTGATTGATCGGGGCGAACAGGAATCCTAAACCAAAGCCTCGGATGAGCAGCGAAACCCTGGTGTCTGCCTCGCCACTGATGATCGTCAGATGCCCAAGGTCCCACATCGAGATCATGAAGATCGTCATTCCCAGAACAATCAAGATTCTGGGATCGACAAGGGCCTTTTTACCGTTGAGAAGTCGCCCGCAGATGAGTGCACTCGTCGCTGTCGCAAGCCCGCCCGGCAGGAGCACAAGGCCAGTTTTGGTCGGCGTAAAATTCAGGATCGTTTGTGCGAACAGCGGGAATAGGTAAACGCCACCGTAAAGTCCGAAGCCGAGGGCCACGAAGAGAAAGATGGCGGAGGAGAGTGCGCGATTTTTAAGGATGCGGAAATCGACGACGGGGTGGGTGTTGCGCGGCGATAGTTCCCACCACATCAGGATCGCAAGCGTTACCCCGGAAAGGAGCGCCAAGCGAACGATCGAGGAATCGTTGAACCAATCTTTCTCTTGCCCTTGTTCAAGGACATATTGGAGCGACCCCAACCCGACGGTCATCAATCCTATCCCCAACCAGTCGACACTTCCTGCCTTCGAGGCCTGTACGGAGTCCTCAAGGAACGTCGTAACGAGGAAAAACGACGCGATTCCGATCGGAATGTTGATAAAGAAGCACCAGTTCCAGGTGTAGTTATCGGTTATCCAACCGCCCAAAGTCGGGCCAAGCGTAGGCGCAACGATGATTCCCATCAAGAAGATCGCCTGAACAATTCCCTGTTGTTCCATCGGGAAAATCTGCCGAAGCGTCGCTTGTGCGGTGGAAAGAAGGGCAGCCCCGCCCGCTCCTTGAACGATGCGCCAAAAGACTAACTCAATCAAGGAGTGCGACATTCCGCAGAAGAATGAGGCGAAGATGAACAGCAGGATCGAGAAACCGAGGTACCGCTTTCTGCCAAACCGTGCGGCCAAGAATGCGGTCATCGGGAGTACGACGACGTTCGACAGAATGTATCCCGTCGAAACCCAACCGATTTCTTCAAACGTTGCGCCCAGGTTTCCCGCCATTTGGGGAAGGGCGACGTTCACGATGGTGGTGTCGAGCACCTCCATGATCGCTGCGGTGATGAGTCCGAGAAGGATCCACCAGCGGTATTTGCTGACGCCACTGAGCGCGGCAGCAGGTATTGGGCCGACAGCCGGTCGTGCGGGTATTGCTGCGGCTCCTGATTTCGATACTTTTGCCAATATTTGCTCCAATGGGGCCGCGACACTGAAGCCCTTCGGCGGCTTAGCCGCCCTGTTGATCTCCCCTTAGTTGGTCGAGGAAACCTTGTCTGTCGTCAGGGCTCATAGTGAACCACATCAGACGAAATGAATCGCGCTGCTGCTCGGGCATCGCCGTTAACATGATCCTGAGCATGTCTCGGTCAGTTAGCTGAATCGTGTTGTTCGTCGGTGCGGCGTCTGCCATCGGGCCAAGGTCGTCTTGGTAAGTCAGGTCTTCCTCAGACCCGGCATTCGGATCGGCAGCAGGTGTTGTCGAAGGTGCAACGGGAGGAGTCGCAGGCGGAGTCGTTGCCGTCGGCGTCGGTAAGGGAACCGCGTCAAGCGTTACCGGCGCTGCATCTAGTCCAGACTGGTCCAGGTTGGATGATGCATAAACGTCGGGCGGTAGAGCTGAATCTGGGATTGGGCGACGTCTTTTCGGCTTCGGCGCGGAGGCGACTGTTTGAGTGTCTGAAGCGATAGCGGTCGGATGAACCTCCGGCCGAATCGACTGAGCCCGAACATATACAGTTACACCAACGACGACGACACAAAAGATCCCGAATGTCTTGTTGCTGATTTCCATTAGAAACCCCGGAACGTAATCAGGTCATCCTGCCTGAAACGATGCCTGCTCAATACTAGAATACGACGCGATTTCGGCCAGAGTTGACAGCCGAGTTCGATTTGTCGTTAGAAATCGAATACTTGAATCTGAAATCGCTCGAAATCTCCTCTTGCCCCCTACTACGGAAATTAGTTGAAACTTGAAGTAGAATCCGCCCATGTTGGTAGGCAAAGTCGGCTTGGCCGTTCTCAGCTTGATTGTCGGTTTTCATGCGCCGGCTACGAAGAGTCCCGTACCCGTTTCAACACTCTCCAGATTCGTTCCGACAGCTGAGGAGTTGCGCATGGCATACGCCAGGGCGGACATGCAACGGCAGAGCGTTCAGATGGCGTTCAAGTTGAAGATCGCGCCCCATTGGTACGATGCCGACCGACATTTCTGGTATCGGAACGACTTGCAGAGCGGGACCAAGGAGTTCATCGATGTTGAGACTTCACGTGGGCACCGCTCACTGGCGTTCGATCATGCGCGCCTTGCATCGGCGCTTTCTGCAGCATCCGGCTCTCAAGTCGCCGGAGATAAGCTTCCTTTCCAAACCATTGACTTCAGTGATGACCGCAAGTCGATCTCGTTCAGCGTAGGTTCCAAGCGTTGGAAATGCGATTTGGGAGACTATGCCGTCACTTCGCTAGGAGAGGCGACTAAGGAAACTCCCGCGACGGCCGAGATCCAGGATTCAATCGATGAAGGCCAGCTATCTCCCTTTGCCGAAGACCCTAAGTACATCACGATTTCCGACTTGCAGCGAAGGCGCGGCCAGAATCGGGAACAGACATCCCCCGACGCCAGGTGGAGCTATGCGATCGTCGACGGTAACATCCATATCAGTTCGAAGGAGAACGGAAAGGAGATCTTCGCCAGCAAGACCGGCGTCGCAGGAGATCCTTTTATCTCTGCTCGATGGTCGCCCGATTCCAAAGTTCTCATCGGGATTCGGATGGTGCAGGGCGATCGGAAGGACGTCTATCTCATCGAGTCCTCACCTGCTGGAGGGGGGCGCGCAAAGCTGCGGTCTCGGGTCTACGACCTTCCTGGAGACAAACTCGATACCTTTGACTTGGCTGTACTCGACCCCGTGAAGATGACGGAGACAAAGGTCCAGATGGAGCTTGTCGATACCGGCGACCAGCCCGACATTCGATGGAAGCGCGATCCCAGATACTTCACCTACGAGAAGACCGATCGCGGGCATGGACGATTTCGTGTGATTGAAGTCGACACCCTGACAGGCGCGACCCGAAACCTCGTAGATCACGTTGCTAAGACGTTTATCGATATTACAAGTCAATACACCTATTACTGTACGACTTCAGACGAGATCGTCTGGCGATCGGAGAAGGATGGCTACGGGCACCTCTATCTCGTCGACGGCGCCAAGGGGACGATTGAAAATGCCATTACGAAAGGGCCCTGGGTTGTGCGCGGGGTCGACAAAGTCGATGAAAAGGCTCGACAAATCTGGTTCCACGGAAGCGGGAAGGAAGTAGGACAGGATCCGTATCTCATTCAGTACTACCGGGTCAATTTCGACGGATCCGGGTTAGTAGCGCTTACCGAAGGGAATGCGAATCACTCGATTGCCTGGTCGCCAACCAACAGATTCCTGATCGATACCTACTCGCGAGTCGACTCCGAACCGACGTTCGAGTTGCGCCGCGGATCGGACGGGAAACTCGTTTCACGATTCGATCGGGCGGACATTTCGGCGTTGAGATCGAGCGGCTGGAAGTTCCCGGAAGTGTTCGTTTCCAAAGCCAGGGACTCACAGACCGATATCTGGGGAGTCGTTTTTCGACCATCCAATTTCGATCCCACAAAGAAGTATCCGATCATCGAGAACATCTATGCGGGACCTCAAGACTCGTTCGTTCCGAAGAGCTTCAGCCCCGCCAACCGAATGCAAGCATTGGCCGAATTAGGATTTGTCGTGGTCCAGATCGATGGGATGGGCACCCGAAACCGATCGAAGGCCTTTCATGACGTGTGCTGGAAGAACCTGGCCGACGCAGGATTCCCGGACCGAATCATGTGGATGAAGGCGCTTGCCGCGAAATACCCGTACGTCGACCTGGATCGAGTGGGTGTCTATGGCACGTCGGCAGGAGGACAGAACTCAACCGGCGCGATGCTGTTTCACCCTGAGTTCTATAAAGTCGCGGTGTCGTGCGCAGGTTGCCACGACAACCGAATGGACAAGGTTTGGTGGAACGAGCAGTGGATGGGATATCCGGTTGGACCTCATTATGCCGAGCAGTCGAACATCACGAATGCATCGAAGCTTAAGGGGAAGCTGCTCCTGATGGTTGGCGAACTCGACACGAACGTGCCGCCGGAGTCGACCCTACGGCTCGTCGATGCATTGATCAAAGCCAACAAGGACTTCCAGTTTCTCATGCTCCCCGGATTCGACCATACCGATGGAGGTCCCTATGGTGAGCGAAAGCGACGGGACTTCTTCGTCCACAACCTGCTCGGCGTCGAACCACCGGACCGAAATCGGACCGGTGAGTGACGCCTACTCGTCGTGAGCTTGGGGAGCTTGAAGGGTCTTCTCGTCGCTATCGTATTCGAGAAGACCTGCGTAGCGGCCCCAGTTAAGGGCGGTTTCAAACTGATTCCTGGCTTCCTCGTCGCTGTAATGCTCGTCGAGAATGTCCAGGAAGAAATCCTCGTGAACCGGCTTGCCGCGGGCAGACACGAGGACCTCGTGCATCGTTCGAACGAGGGGCGCAAACTTCAACGCTTGATCGCGGAAGATCATCCTTGCGTGTTCGACTTCTCCGTCGGCGAAGGTGCGACCAATCTCGGTAAGGGTGACGTCGCCCTCCTTGACGTTGGCGAACTGTAGCAGAACGGCGGCGTCGAGAATCGGCAGAAGATCGTCAGCCTCGATGCGCAGGCGATCCGAGATGACGGCAACGTCCTCCGGCCCTCCGTACTCTTCGACCAACTCCAGCAAACCGCTGATAGCGCCGGGACGTGCATGTGGAAGAGCAGTGGTGTCGACAAGCGACGAACTCTCATGCGCAACCGGCATGATCTTCGTCTCCGGGTTGGTCATGATCGTATACACGTGATCCGCCATCGCTCGGAATGCGCTGGAATTCCTTTCGCGCGGTCGTGCAAGCGTGACCCTAATCTCGCCGCGAATCCTGCCGGGGTTCGAGGACATAACAACTACTCGATCGGCTAGCATGATCGCTTCTTCGATGTTGTGGGTAACGAGAACGACACTTTGCGCGGGGAAGTTGCCTGCCTCCCATAGGTCGGCGATTTCGCCGCGCAGGTTCTCGGCGGTAAGGACGTCAAGAGCGCTGAACGGCTCGTCGAGCATTAGGACGACTGGTTGGACGACGAACGCGCGGGCAAAGCCGACACGTTGCTGCATACCGCCGGATAGCTCCTTCGGGTAAGCCTTTTCAAACCCCTCCAGGCCGACGAGACGCAACGCCTCGGTTCCTCTCCGGTGGACTTCCGCCGCCGACAATCGCTTGGACTCGAGACCGATCTCGACGTTTTCGACAACATTGAGCCAAGGCAATAGCGCAAAGCTCTGAAAGACCATCGAGACGTCGGCGTTTGGCCCATCCACAGGTTTGCCGTTACTGTAGACGACTCCCTTTGTCGGTTTGCTTAAGCCGGCCACACTACGGAGGAGGGTGCTTTTTCCGCTTCCGCTACGTCCCAGGATCGCCACAATTTCGCCTGGCATCACGGTGAGGTTAATGTCCTCCAATACAGTAAACGAACCACCCGATTCCGGTTTCGGATAGACCTTGTAGACACCCTCAATGCGGAGGAGCGGCTGAAGTTGAGTAGCTGTGGCCATTTTTATCCTAATCGGTAGCGGGTCTCTGCCAGTGCATATAGTCTGCGCCAGAACAGGCGGTTCGACGCAACGACGAATATGCACATAAACGAAACGCCAAGTACGATACGTGGCGCGTCGCCGACTGTCGTCGCGTTCGCGATATAGGCGCCGATCCCGTCAGCCTTGAGGGTCTTGTCGCCCCATGACACGACTTCCGAAACAATGCTGGCGTTCCAAGCACCGCCCGATGCGGTGATTGCTCCAGTTACCCACGCCGGGAAGATAGCGGGGAGGATCAGTTTCCGCCAAAGTGGCCAACCGGTAAGGCGCATATTCGTTGCCATCTCGCGGAGGTCGTTCGGTACCGCCATTGCTCCGGCAATCGCATTGAACAGCACGTACCACTGTGCGCCCAGGATCATGAGGACGATCGATCCGGCATTGAGCCCAAGACCGACTCTGATGAAGATAATAGTTGCGGCGGGAAAGAGAAAATTCGCCGGGAACGAGGCGAAGATCAAAACAAGCGGCTGCGCAAGTCTTGCGAGCTTGGGATTGAATCCGATCGCAACGCCAATAGGCGTCCAGACCAGCGAGGCAAAGACGATCAGACAGATCACTCGGAGGAAGGTCAGTATGCCCAAACCGAATACCTTCGCGACCTCTTGGGCAGGAACCTCGGTGCTGACGATATGGACGCCCAGAGCAATTGCGGCCATGACAACCATGCCGATCCCCACACCGAACAGGATGTCCATGTTGAAGCGAGGCTTCTTTCGCTTCCACCGAAGTTGGAATCGGGTCCGTTTCGGAAAGTGGATTCGCACTTTTGGAATCCTTTGTTGAAACTTCCTCCACTGCCTTCCGAGGATACGAGGTAGCTTCGACGACCGAAGCAGGTCCAGTACCCACGAGGTCGCTTGGCTCGAAGCCGTGCTCTTGTCCATCCTGAACTTCTCTGCCCAGGCTACGACCGGTCGCCAGAAAAGCTGATCGATGATCACGATAAGGACTACCATCGTGACGATCGCCGATGCGAGAGCGTGAAGGTTCTTCTCAAGAACGGCTTTGGCCACGTATGAGCCAAGACCGGGGAGGGTGTAGCTCTTGTTGTTGACGGTGATCGCTTCGGTTACGGCAACAAAGAACCAGCCTCCTCCGAAACTCATCATCCCGTTCCAGACCAATCCAATCATCGATGCCGGCACTTCAACCGAGATGAATCGCCGCCACTTTGAAAACTGAAAGACGGTCGCCGCCTCATCGAGTTCCTTCGGCAACGTTATCAAGGAGTGATAGAACGAGAACGTCATATTCCAGACTTGGCCCGTGAAAATCGCGAAAAGCGACGCCATTTCCAGACCAAGGAGGCTGCCGGGGAAAAGCGCAATGAACCCGGTGACGGTGACCGACAAGAACCCAAGAACAGGAACCGACTGGAGGATATCCAGCAGCGGAATCATCACCTTTTCGGCACGATGGCTTTTTGCGCAGGCGTACCCGTAGGCGAAGGTGAAGAGAACAGACGCGATTAGCCCGATGAACATCCTCAAAGTAGATCGAGCAGCATAATAGGGCAGATTCGCCGGATCAAGACTGACTTTGGGCTGCATCAACGGCGGTTTGAACGCCACGAAGAAGCCAGAACCGACTCGCGCTATGCCATAGAGGAGCAGAAAGAGCCCTGCAATGATGACAACATCGGACATCCCAATTGGGCTGCGTGGAAGGGCATACTTGGGTGGAAACGCGCGACGTATCAACTGTTATCCCCTCCTGGTGAATTGCGGCGGTGAAGTCGTACCGGGCGAACGGTTTGTACCCTGAAATGGCCTGGGCACGCCCATTGTTCACGGACTTTTTTTGCGGCTCAATTCTCGAGTCACTTCCAAGTCCGATCTCGATTGGCCAACTTGTTTTCAAACCTCAAAAAGAAACTGTCCAGCAAGCCAGCTTGACGTAGAGGCATTCCATTTTTGATATCACGACTTGAATTACCGTTTCGAGAATCTCAGTACGATAAATTGGAATCTGAGTTACCATAACGTCATGCTTGCAACTCTCGCGGTCATTTACCTTTCGACGCAGAATCCAAAGTCATTCGAGGATTTGGAGCATGCGAAGCTCGCCGACATCGCGGGATCGTCCAATTTTCAATACCAGGCAAATTTGACGAATATCGGCCTTGCGAGGAACGAGAGTGAGGTCTTCAAGTCGAATAAGTCGGTGGTTACCTGCGAGAGCTTCGATGAGAAGAAGCAGAAGACCGGTAGTGGGAATTCTACAGGGATGTTAAGTTGGACTCTTACTTCACAGGACTTGATGAGCCTGAGTGCCAGTGGAAAAGCTACCGAATTCCCGAACGGCATGCAAGCCATGGTTCATCCCGAGCAGATCATGATCGGTTTTCCGGCTGGACAGCAAGTGGCATTTGGAAGCTATCCCCAGTTTGTATTGAAAGGGGTCACAATGGCTAAGGAAGATGGGATGGCTGTCCGCAAGGTTGTCGCTACCGCACGGCTTAAGCGAGGAACGGCAACCCTTACTCAATGGTTTTTGCCGACCAAGTGGATCGTAAAGCGGTTCTCCCTTGAGGTCAAGGGAGATGCCGCTTCTTTTGCCTGTAGTGGCAGGATTTCCAATTTGAACCTATAAGCTAGGTTTGAACTTGCTACTTGGTGCGTTCGGAAGTGAACTTTCCGTTGAGCGGGAATGGGGCGCCTTGGGGTTGAACGTTTGCCCATGTCTCTTCTGATTTGACGAGAGAACCGTCGATCGTGTTAATCCAAATTGTGCCCTTGATCGACGAGTTCGTCTCGGCGCCAGATTCTTCCGATGCGAACGTGAGCTTAATCGTATCCCAGTCTTTGATCTTCTCGGTCCCAACGACTTTGTAGGCTGATTTGACCAATGGCGTTCCTTTCTTGGAATCGGCAGCGATCTCGTATTTGATCTCGTCGCCGATCTTAACAGCGCCGTCGGGAGCCTTGAATCCATGGAGGTTCGCGATACGATAGGTTGACGCATCGGCGGGCATATCGGATGTAAAGGTCTTTGCCAGTCCATCCGGGCCCATTTCAACGGTTGCTTTGACTTCCGGCTGATCGGGTAGTTCCTGACCGCCAAATGAGATCTTCGTCTCTGAGGTTATCGACTCAATTAGAAAGCCGCCGTCAGCTTTAACTTCGGTGACCTTCTCAGCGCGCTTTTGGCTGAGGTTGACGGTTCCCTGGTCCGTTTCAAAGACCGCGGTAATCTTGAAGGCGTCGGCATCGCCAACTTTTGGTTTTCGCTTTAAGTTGAAATCTTCAACGGCGGCATAGGCGGCCAAGGCAATCATTGCAACGGCGACGATAGTTGTGCCACGGGCTAATAGTGTTCTCTTCATCGAATTCATTCCCACGATGAGAGATTACTGGTTATAGGGTCTCTTCGTTTCACCTTCTTCGTGGAAGCAAAGGGAGCAGCGCGGTATCTAGCGAATAGCATAGATAGCTCCGTCGTTGGACCCAACAAGGATCGTTCCGTCTGCAGAGATCGCTGGCGACGAGTCGACCCAACCTGCGGTTAGGAATTTCCACTTGAGGCCACCCGTCGCGGTGATTGCGTACAGGTAGTTGTCGGCCGAGCCGACGTAGACGACGCTATCGGGGCCAATAGCAGGACTGGAGTCGAGTATTTGACCGCCTGTCGTGAATTTCCACTTGAGGCTGCCGTTTGGCTTGACTGCATAGAGATTATTGTCGGTGCAACCGACGTAAATCGTCCCATCGGGTCCGATTGCAGGGCAGTTGTTTACCCAGCCTTGAGTAGCAAATGACCACTTGATTGTGCCATCTGGATTGATCGCCAGTAGGGTGTTGCTCTCTGTACCGATATAAACCGATCCATCGGCACCAGCCGACGCGTTGCCAAGGCCGACTCCGGCATAGAACGCCCACTTGAGCGTACCGTTCGGCTTGATGGCATATAGCATCGTGTCGTTCGAAGAGACGATTATTGAGCCATCGGGACCGATCGCAGGAGATGCACCGCTTACATTCCCTAGGTTGAACGTCCACTTGAGTACGCCCGCTGGCGTCAGAGCATAAAGGTTTCCGTCGACTGAGGGGATGTAGATAGTGCCGTCCAAGCCGAAAGTAGGTGCGCTGTTACTGAAGCCGCCCGTTGGGAATTTCCACCTCAACGTGCAATTTGGGTTGATCGAGTAGAGGTACCCGTCGATCGAAGATACGATTATCGACCCGTCTGAACTGACCGATGGCGAGGAGTAAATCGGTCCACCAGTTGGAAATGCCCATTTTCCTTTGCCGTTTGCCCCGATGGCATACAGGTTGGAGTCCCACGAACCGATGTAGACGGTTCCATCGGCGCCTATGGACGGCGATGATGCTCCGATCTCATCTCCGGTCTGGAAACTCCATTCGTATGTCCCTACTGCCCCGGTTCCAATGCCGAGCCCAGTGTTCTGAACGTTCCCGTGAAGCTTTGGCCAAGCTGAAGCAGCGAGCGACGGTGAAGGGACAACTGAAAGAGAAGCCGATTGATTGCTATTACCGACCGAAGCCGAGATCGTCGTAGACGTACTTGCCAAAACGACCGACGTTGAGATCGAAAAAGACCAGGTGAAGTTACCTTCTGGCACGGTCACTGTTGCGGGAACTGATGCAACAGTCGAACTCGATGTCAGTGACACTTGAAGCCCCCCTGCCGGAGCTGCACTAATTAGGTTAATCGAGCCGGTTGCCACGTACCCACCGACCACGGATGATTGGCTGAAGCCTATCGATTGAATATGCGGGGAAACAACGTTCAAAGTCTCAGAGATCCCTATTCCTTTTGCCGAGGCGGATATCACGACCGACGTGCTATTCGAAGTGAGACTCGTCGTTACAGGAAAAGTGGCCGAATTCGATCCGCCGGGAATCGTCACGGAGCTTTGAACGTGCGAAATGGATGGGTTGCTGTCCGACAGCGATACCGAAAAGCCGCCGACCGGCGCATCTCCCGATAAGCTTATCGTTGCAGTCGAAGGAGACCCGCAATCGACGGAAGCAGGCGAAAAAATAAGTTCGGCAAGGGTGGCTGCAGTGATCGTTAACGAAGCGTTCTTTGAAGAGGTTCCAAGGTGAGCGACAACAGTTCCCGTAGTCTTCGTCGACACTCCTTTAGTCGAAATCAGGAAGCTCGTGGATGAAGCGCCTGCCGGAACTGTGACTGAACTGGGAACCGCAATCGCCGCACTGGTTGAACTTATCGCAACAGTCATCCCCGAAATAGGCGCAACTCCTTTGAGGGTGACTGCTCCAATCGAGTCGTTTCCACCGACAACGGAAGAAGGGGCGAGGGTAACAGAACTCAATGTGGGAGCCGCAACGGTCAAACTCGACGATTTGGACGATCCTCCACCGCTTGCAGTCAATTTCACATATCGGGAACTGGTAACTCCCGTCGTCGGAATTGCGAAAGAAGTTTTGGTGGATCCAGAAGCGATCGTGACGCTGGCAGGAGGAGTAGCGCAGCTATCGTTTGACATCACCGTAACAACGAAGCCACCCGTCGGAGCTTTCTTCGAAATCAAAACGGTTCCAGTGGCAGACGTTCCACCACCAACGGATGTCGGTGAGATCGAAAACGACGAGACTGTTTGACCGAAGCCCATAGTGGACAGTGCTGCTCCGATAAAAAGAGCTAGAAGTGATCTAGTCGGCTTCAGTTTAAAATCGTATAGGTTTGACATTGCCTACCCGCTTGCACCTGATCTTATCACCAGATGCAAGGTGTTCCGCCCGCTCTGTCTCCCTGACACGAAAACGGGGCTTTAATGCAACGTGCAACCAAGTAAGCTAAGTATATGAGCCTATCTCGGGAGATGAAGCGGATTCGGTTGTGGTTCATACCTCTTATCCTTTCCCTCCTATGCCTCGCATTGGTCTGGAACTGGAAAAGTGGTAGGGAAGCTGAAGTCGAGAAGCATGAGGCGTACTACATGGCGCGCCAGGGCTTTCGGGCGATGCATCCCGATTCGGACTTGCCGCTCTCGCCTCAGAATTTGAATTGGAAGGAAGAGAGCAAGAATCAGGTTGTTCTTGAGGCAGACGGCACAAGAGTCATAGCAACTGCGCGCGTACCGAACCGCTGGATCGTGCACCTAAGGCACAATGGCACCGATTGGCAGGTGGTTAAAGCCGAATGGAAACAGCCGGATTGGGTGCTAGAGCAGCAAAGGAATAAGGACTGACTCGCCGTTCTTAAGTGCCGACTCGTTGGCACATATTCCCGTTGCGGTCCAATTCGCGGCCGTAACTGCGCCGATGGCGGGCTCACGCGATTCGACAATGCTTGAAATAAACTCGTGAACGAGGTGAGGGTGCGAGCCTCCGTGACCTCCTTCGGCAAATCGAGAGAGTTCAGGCGGAAGCAGATCTGGCCGGTAGGGAATCGAGACTCTCTTCGCGGAAGCGTCTCTTCGGGTTTTTGGACGCTCTTCGTCCAAAGTGAAAATCACTGGGCTGTCGCCGTCAAGCAAAGGCCATTCGAAGCTCCTACGCTCGCCATAGACGCTGAACGATTCAACGAACGAACGTGCGACTTGAAACCACGACCTCGTTACTTCTGCAACCGCTTGAGTCCCCTCCAACTGGAATAGTGCCGTTTGCAGTGGAAACGGATTTCCCCCCGGTTGTTGGAGATCATGCCGCAAGACGCCGGCGCCAAGACAGTTGACTTGCGTTGCCCGGGTCTTTGTTAGGGCAAGGATCGGCGCGATGGCATGGCATATATAGTGCATCGGCGGTTGCGCATGCCAGTAAAGCGGATAGTCCCCCTCCAAATCTTGAATGTGAGAGCCGCGAAGAAATGTCAGATTGCCGAACTCTCCTCGTTCGTGCATATCCCGTACGTAAAGGAATTCTCGTGAATATGCCGACGTCTCCATCATCATGTAGTTCCGATCGGCTCGTTTCTTGGCTTCGACGACTTGCATAAGGCCATCGATGCTGGTGGCCATCGGCACCGCGCAAGCACAGTGCTTGCCGGCGGAAAGCACTGCCAAGGTCTGCTCGACATGCAGGGGAACCGGAGTCAAAAGGTGGACGGCATCGAATCGATCGTCGGCTAGTACAGATTCAAGTGACGTGAATCGGTCCTCCACGGAATTAAGGTCCCCAATCTCCTCAACCAGCTTCGCATTGGCATCGCAGATGGCAACACGGCCCACGTTCGGATGGTTCTGGTAGATCGGAACGAACGCTCTGCCGAATCCCAATCCAACGACGGCGACGTTGAGCATGTCCACGTTCAGAGATTAGCACGGCAATTTACATGAAGGCTGTACGATAGACCGGTGTGTGCCGCATCGTATCAACTACCTCTTTTCGGTGAAAACCCCGAGGCCTATTACAATCAGTTCTTCGACGATAGTCGGCATAGAATGGTGCTCCGTCCCACCCTTCCTGCCAACATCCTTCGGGTTCGAGATGGCCAAAAGGCGATGAGCGCACTCTATTGGGGGCTGATCCCTCATTGGGCCAAGTCGAAGAAGATTGGCTATCACTCATTCAATGCACGCGCGGAAACGATCACAGAGAAGCCGACGTTTCGAGATGCCTTTGCTAAGAAGAGAGGCATTCTCGTGTGGGATTCTTATGTCGAGTGGCGGGAAGAAAATGGAAAGAAGGTGCCTTACGAATTCAGATTGAAGGAACCGGGGCCGATCTGTTTCGCAGGCTTATGGTCTTCATGGCAGGACGGAGACGATGAGGTCGAGTCGTGCACGCTGGTAACTTGTGAGCCGAACAGCCTTGCGTCCGAGTATCACAATCGGATGCCAGCAATTTTGCGGTCGTCGGATTTTGACCTGTGGCTTGATCCGTCTGCGTCCAAAACCGATTTACTTGGGCTCCTAATTCCATTCGAAGCGAGTGCGATGACCGTCGAGCCTGCCGATCCAAACGACTTTCGTCGGAAGCGGACCGAAGCTTCGATTTAGTTCCGAGAGGTTCCATCTCGGAACTAAACGAAGTCGCAGCTAGCTGGACCGCACGTACAGCTTGTAGGTGTAGCTCAAGGTGACGGATTTCCCCGACTCGACATCGACGTTCCACACGATCTTGCTGACTGGGTTATACGATCTCAACCCTTTGGCCGTCTTCGTTACGATCGGGGCGCCTTCGGTGTCGGTCACTTCACCTGTGAGCTCCTTCTTGATTCGCATCTTGATCGTTTTCGGTTTGGTGTTACTGACCTTCAGCGTGCCTTTCAGCGTTACGAGGTCGTAAGTTGAGAACCCATTTTGCTGCTTGATTGCCGCTCGTTCACGAGAGACCTCAACTTCATCGGCTTCAGAGTGGGCATCGAGCGCCTTCGTTATCTTGATCTCGGCGGTACTGCCGGCGGAGACATAGTGCATCGTATCCTGGCCGAGGATTTCGCCGTTCTTGAATATCGTCGCGATTGCCGTCGTGAACGGTTGTCCGCTTGTATTCTTGAACTGGATGGTATGCCATACGTCCAGAGGAACGTCTGGTACGCCGCGATATTCGACGTTGTTGACGGTGCTGTCTACGATGTCCAACGTGTAGATTTCGGTGAATGGCGCTGATGCTTTGAACAGAATCTGATAGGATCGATCTCCCCGTTTTGAGGTCAGATTGGGTTGCTTGTAGAAGAAGAGATCCTCTTGGCTGGATCCCAGCATCGAAGAGGACATCGCCTCGGCAAAGTCGCCAGCGACGGGTTGAGCGCTATTCTGAGCCATCTGGCCGCCAAAACCTCCGCCCCCGTTTCCTCCAAATCCGCTCCGTCCGCCGGCGGGTCCGCCCGGCCCCCCCAGTGAGTTCAACATGATCCCAAAGTCGTTGACCGTGCTGCCGCTTACCAACGGTTCGAGATAGGTTGCGAAAGGCACGTTCGGAAAGCCGGTCACAAAGCGAGCGTCGATTGCATTTACATCCTCGAGATCGTTGAGGACCGTTGCTTTCGCCACGACGGTCAGCTTCTTTGGATCGCTGATATCGACGGCATACGCCGGCGACCACGTCATTCCCCTTTCGAGAGATACCATCCCGACTTTGCCGGGTTTCCCCGATGTCTTGATTCTTACGACGTGGCGGATTTGGTCGACTTCCGAGAGGAAGGTCAGGCCGCTCGCGGCCTCAAGGCTGGTGACGGTCGGCTTGGGCAACAAGATCGTCCCATGTTTGCCGCGAAGGAGAATATAGTCTTCACCTACATTTAGAATCTGGCCCTCTTGTGTCTCGCCTGCAAGCTTGTCGCCATTCTTGATGCCGAGCTTGACCCACCTTCCAACATTGGCTGCGAGAATTCCATTGCTGGTACCCACACTTGTTTTGAGCTTTGACGTAATCGTCGTCGACGTAACTTCGTCGAGTTTCATTCCATCCGGGGCCGTAAACCAGAGGGTCCCCATCGCACTCTGAGGTACCTGGGAGATTACATAGGTTCCTGGGGTCGGTGCGTTGAATTGGCGGAACACCACCGCATATCCGTTCTTGAACATCGAAGCCGAAACGACTTTGGGCTCGACATCCCAAGGGGCAGCTTTAGCTAGAAACCCCAACGCAATTGCACTTAACATGTTCAATATCCTCCGTCCAATCTTCTGACCGATAGGATCGCCGCGGGTTACGTAATAAACCCCTAACTTCGGCATCGAAGGAGTTCATCAGAGGACAGACAAACCTTCAATACACAGAGCTCGACTAGGATTCTTCGCATATTTTGGCCATTCTGTTAAAATGTTGATGCCCGTTTATGGTCAAATTGGAGGAAGTACGGGAACGTACCTTCTGGAACTTTATGAAGCATCTTCGATTCCAAACTGTCGCCTTAGTCT
>Ga0364866_10242_pt1 | contig 37940 bp, 32 predicted proteins | sample ExccelAu500001D3_3_FD_206913 | JGI IMG/M metagenome (GOLD analysis project Ga0364866, IMG submission 206913) | Enriched cells from Trout Bog Lake Hypolimnion, Wisconsin, USA - BchlTB.Aug13.5000.01.D3 | ecosystem: Environmental > Aquatic > Freshwater > Lake > Hypolimnion/Profundal zone | place...
TCGCCGAAATGAAGAACGGCAGATTCGACGCGGCATTCCTCGCGATCGGCGCTGACGTCGGCAAGCACGTCGAAATCCCGGCGCGCGATGCGGTTCGCGTACTCGACGCGGTCACGCTGCTGCGTGACGTTGAGACCGGTGAGGTGCCGCGCCTCGGCCGCCGGGTGATAATCTATGGCGGCGGCAACACCGCGATGGACGCCGCGCGCACCGCAAAACGACTTGGTGCCGATGAGGCCTTGATCGTTTATCGGCGCGACCGAGCGCACATGTCGGCGCGGGCGTTCGAGGCGGATGAGGCGCTGGAGGAGGGCATCAAGATCAAATGGCTGACCTCCATCAAGGAAATCGTCGGACCCGAACTGACCGTAGAGGTTATGGAACTGAACGCTGACGGCATGCCACAGCCCACGGGGCGGTTCGAGACACTCACTGCCGATTCCATCATCCTGGCACTCGGTCAGAGTACCGACAGCAGCTTTTTGTGTCATGTGCCGGGGGTTGAGTTTGGTCCCGACGGTATGCTGACGGTCGGTCCCGACATGATGACCGGCTATCCGGGCCTCTTCGCCGGTGGCGATGCGACCGCGGGGGAACGGTCTGTTACCATTTCGGTTGGTCATGGCAAGCAGGCGGCACGACATATCGATGCCTGGCTGCTCGGCAAGCGCTACGAGGCGGCGAAGAAGTCTCCCGTTGTGTCCTTCGACATGCTCCACCTTCCGGTTTACAGCGACGCCGATCCTCGCCAGCAACGATTTATGGCGCCGACCGAGCGGGTGTTGGGCTTTGAGGAAGTGATAAGTGGGCTCGACGCCAAAGAGGCTCGCTTCGAGGCGCAGCGCTGCCTGTCCTGCGGCAACTGCTTTGAGTGCGACAACTGCTTCGCCGCCTGCCCGGAAACAGCCATCGTCAAACTCGGGCCGACACATGGTTACCGGGTGGCAATGGAACTCTGCACCGGTTGTGCCGTGTGTGTGGACCAATGCCCCTGCCATGCAATGGAAATGATACCAGAACCTTTGGGAGCCTCGCTATGAGCACGCGGACCACGATGGACGGCAACACGGCCGTTGTGCATGTCGCGTATCGCGTTAATGAGGTCTGCGCGATCTTCCCGATCACCCCGTCGTCCGGCATGGCCGATTCAGCCGATGAGTGGATGTCGCAAGGGCTGCAAAACATCTGGGGCAACGTCCCGGTTGTGCAGGAGATGCAGGCCGAGGGTGGGGCGGCCGGCGCCGTCCACGGCGCGCTGCAATCGGGCGCGCTAACCACGACATTCACGGCGTCGCAGGGCCTGATGCTGATGCTGCCCAATATGTTCAAGATCGCCGGCGAATTGACTTCCACTGTTTTTCATGTCGCGTCGCGATCCCTGGCAACCTCCGCGTTGTCGATCTTTGGGGACCATGCGGATGTCATGACAGCGCGTCCCACAGGGTTTGCGCTGTTCAGTTCATCGTCGGTGCAGGATGCGCATGACTCCGCGCTGATCGCCCAAATGGCGACGCTGGAGGCGCGTGTTCCGTTCATCCACTTCTTCGATGGCTTCCGCACATCGCACGAACTGAACACACTGGATTTGCTGAGCGACGCCGAGATTCGCGCGATGATCGACGACGATCTGGTACGCGCGCATCGCGGCCGGGCGCTTAACCCGGAACACCCGTTTATTCGTGGCACGGCGCAGAACCCGGATACGTTCTTCCAGGCACGGGAAGCGGTTAATCCGTACTATGCCAAAGTCCCGGGCATCGTTGAAGGTGCGATGAACCGGTTCGCCGCGCTGACCGGCCGGCAGTATCATCTGTTCGACTATGAAGGCGCTCCGGATGCCCAACGCGTTGTGATACTGATGGGATCGGGTGCCGAAACCGCCAGGTCCGCCGCCGCGGTTTTGGCGGCGAAGGGCGAAAGGGTCGGGGTCTTGCAGGTCCGCCTGTATCGGCCATTTTCTGTATCGCATTTGTTGGCGGCATTGCCCGATTCGGTACGCGGTATTGCCGTTCTTGACCGCACCAAGGAGGTTGGTTCGACGGGGGAACCGCTGTTCCAGGATGTCGTCACCGCCCTGGCGGGCGCCGTCGCGAATGGTGAGCGCGCAACGATGCCCAGGGTGATCGGCGGCCGGTACGGTCTTTCGTCAAAGGACTTTACGCCCGCCATGGCGAAGGCCGCGTTCGACGAACTGAAGGCGGATAAACCCCGCAACAGCTTTACACTCGGGATCAACGACGACGTCACCCACACCAGCCTGCCGATCGATGAAACCTTCATGATCGAGAAAGCCGAGGTCACCCGCGCGGTTTTCTACGGTCTCGGCGCTGACGGAACCGTGGGGGCCAACAAGAATAGCGTTAAGATCATCGCCGAGGACGCAGGTCTGTACGCTCAAGGTTATTTCGTTTATGACTCGCATAAATCCGGCGCGCAGACGATTTCGCATCTGCGGTTTGGTCCGGAACCGATCCATGCGCCGTATCTGATCGCCCAAGCGAGTTTCGTGGCGTGTCATCAGTTCGTCGCCCTTGAACGGCAGGATTTGCTGCGTGTCGCGGCCGTTGGGGCCACGGTACTGTTGAACGCGCCCTATCCGACAGCCGAGGTGTGGGATCGTCTGCCTCGTCCGGTGCAGCAGACGATCATCGACAAAAAGCTACGTCTGTTCGCCATCGATGCCGGTTCGGTTGCCCGCGAGGTCGGACTCGGTGCAAGGACAAACACCGTCTTGCAGACCTGTTTTTTTGCGATCTCCGGCGTGTTGCCGCGTGAAAAGGCCATCGGTCACATCAAGGAAGCCATCCGCAAATCCTATGAACGCAAGGGCCAAGAGGTCGTCGACAAGAATTTCGCGGCAGTCGATGGCACCCTGGCTCGGTTGAACGAAATACCGGTCCCGGCGGCAGTCACCAGCCAGATCGATATGCAGACATTGGTTCCAGCGAATGCGCCGGCGTTTGTGCGCGACGTAACCGCCCGTATTTTCGCCGGGCTTGGGGATGAGTTACCGGTCAGCCTGATCCCAGCCGACGGCACATTTCCATCCGGTACGTCAGCGTTTGAAAAACGCAACATCTCCGATATCGTGCCGGCATGGCGGGAAGATCTCTGCATCCAGTGCGGGCAATGCAGCTTCGTTTGTCCGCACAGCGTTATTCGCGCGAAATACTACAATGAAGAGAAACTGGCGGGTGCGCCGGCCAGTTTCAAATCCGCCCCGGTCAATGCACGAGGTTATCCAGAAGCCCGCTTCACCTTGCAGTTCTACGTCGAGGACTGCACCGGATGCGGCTTGTGCATCGAAGCCTGTCCGGCGATCAGCCCCAGGGAGCATGACGTTAAAGCCCTCAACATGGCCGACAAGTTGCCGATCCTGGCGGACGAACGCGCCAACATCGCCTTTTTCGAAACCCTGCCGGTCAACGATCGCGCCCGTGTGGACTTCGCCGACGTACGCGGCGTGCAGTTTCTGGAGCCATTGTTCGAGTTCTCCGGTGCGTGCGGTGGGTGCGGCGAAACCCCATATCTCAAGCTGTTGAGCCAGTTGTTCGGGGACCGGTTGCAGGTTGCGAACGCAACGGGATGTTCGTCGATCTACGGTGGCAATCTGCCGGTCACGCCATGGACCAAGAACGCCGAAGGCCGAGGGCCAGCGTGGTCGAATTCGTTGTTCGAGGACAATGCCGAGTTCGGTCTCGGTTTCCGGTTGGCCGCCGACAAGCATTTGTCGCTGGCGTTGTCGTTGCTGTCCCGCCTCGCGGACAAGGTCGGGGCTGATCTGGCGGAGGCTATCACCAAGGCCCCGCAGATCAAGGAATCTGATATTCGGGCGCAACGGATACGGGTGGCACAGTTGAAGACCCGGTTGCTTGGGATGCAGGAACCGCTGGCGCTGGACCTCTTGTCGGTTGTTGATCACCTCGTTCGGCGCAGTATCTGGATCGTTGGTGGCGACGGCTGGGCGTACGATATCGGTTTTGGCGGCCTGGATCATGTCCTTGCCACGGCCCGCGATGTGAATGTGTTGGTGCTCGATACAGAGGTTTATTCGAACACTGGCGGCCAAGCGTCCAAGGCAACGCCGCTTGGCGCCGTGGCCAAGTTCGCCGCTGCGGGAAAGCGGACGGCGCGCAAGGATCTTGCCATGCAGGCGATCGCCTATGGCAACGTCTATGTGGCCCAGGTCGCGATGGGTGCTAACCCGCAACATACCTTGCAGGCGTTCCGTGAGGCCGAGGCGTACAACGGCCCCTCGCTGATCCTGGCATACAGCCATTGTATCGCCCACGGTATCGACATGCGCTTCGGCATGAAGCAGCAGGATTTGGCGACCGCCAGTGGCTATTGGCCGCTGTTCCGTTTCAATCCAATGATGCGGACGGTTGGCGAAAATCCATTCAGGCTTGACTCCCCGCGTCCGCGTATCCCCCTGAAAAGCTATGCCTACAACGAGTTGCGCTACAGTTCGCTGGCAAGCACCCGGCCGGACGAGGCCGAAACTCTGCTGACGATGGCACAGGACGTCGTGTCCGAAAAATACCGGCAATATGAGGAACTGGCCAGCCGCGATGGCAGCCGGTTCCACCCGGCGTAAAGGAGGTGACCGTGACGCTGACCACCCAATATCTGGGACTGACGCTGAAGAACCCATTGGTTGCGTCGCCCTCGCCGCTGAACAGTAAACTCGACAACCTGCGCCAGTTGGAGGATGCGGGGGCCGCGGCGATCGTGCTGCCGTCGTTGTTCCAAGAGCAGATCGAGGCTGAGGCTGACAGCCATGCATCGCGGATCGAAGCCTCCGCGAACAGCTCGCCGGAAGCCTTGTCCTATTTTCCGGCTGCGGCGCATGGACCGTATGGGATGTATCCGGAACGATACCTGGACCTGGTAAAGCGCGCCAGGGAAGCCGTTTCGGTACCAATTATCGCCAGTTTGAACGGTTCCACCAGGGCTGGCTGGGTGGAACATGCCAGGCTGATGGAGCAAGCAGGCGCCGCTGCGATCGAACTGAATATGTATCATGTTCCAACGGATCTGACTGAAACGGGCACCGATATCGAGGCGCGGTTCGGCGACATCGTTCGGGCGGTCAGCAGTTCGGTCACCTGTCCCGTATCGGTTAAGCTAACGCCCTACCTTGGCTCGATCGGCAATTGTTCGGTCAATCTGGTACGGCATGGCGCGACCGGACTCGTGTTGTTTAATCGGTTGATGGCGCCGGACATCGATCTGTTCCGGATGAAGCTCACGGACACAATGGCACTCAGCGACCCCTCCGAACTGCGATTGCCGCTTTTGTGGACAGCGATTTTGGCGGGGCGCGTGGATGCGTCGCTGGCCTTGTCGACCGGTGTTTCGACCGCCGATGACGTTGTGAAGTCACTGCTCGCCGGTGCCGATGTTGTGATGACGACCTCTGCTCTCCTGCGCGAGGGCATCGGCTACATGTCAACTCTCGTTGCGGGATTGCGCCAATGGATGGACGAGCGCGCGATTGCTTCAGTAGCCGATATGCGCGGCATGATGAGTTGGGAGCGCAGCCGGGATCGTACTGTCTATACGCGCGCCAACTATCTGCGGATACTCGAACATTACGTGACTAAGACCGAGCGAACGACCCACTTATTTTCGTAAAAAATAAGATCGGACAGCGGCTACCTTCTGGGCAATACGCAGCAATTCCGACGTCGTGCGCGTCAGCCCGTAAAGGTGGATCACGGCCAAATTATTGCCAGCCGCAGCCACACCGACAGCGATCCTTTCGACTACAGACTTTCACGCGTGCAACATGTCCCTCATCGCACCGGGTGATACAATACGGATACGACGGTAAGACAGTTCGAGCTTGCCGGTCTTTTCAAGATCGCGGAGTGCAGCGTTCAAGGTGGTTCTGGCGACATTGGCAAGAATGGCGATGTCATCCTGACTTAAATCGATCTCAACGGGTGACGAGTCAGATACGGTGGCCATTTGGCGATTCCCCAAGCGTAGAAGAACCGCAATACATCGCTTGACCGGATCGCGGATCATCAGATCGTCGTAGGCTCCGATGGCCGAATCGAGGTGACCGATCGTGGCAATGGCAAAGAGGCGCCATGCGGCTGGATCCAGACAGACGATCTCGTGAATGGCATGCAGAGGTAGGTGCAGAAGTCTGGAGTTACGGGTTGCTGCCAGTCCAACCCTCCGCGGCTCGCCTGTGATGGCAGCCGCCTCTCCAAACCAGGATCCTGGCCGCGCGAAATGGGCTACATAGGGGCCCTGTTCGCGAGGCGCAACCGAAATGCCAACGCCGCCCGCCACCAGACCAAACATGCCACCAGCAGGATCGCCAACGGAATATATATGCTCCCCTCGTTTGAAATTCTTCACACGACACCGGTCCAATACGTCGCGCTGGAACGAAGGTGGTAACTGGCTCAGCCAACCCTTCTGCAACACGACTTCGTGCCCCCCGAGGTAATTCCCCATTTTTTCCGCCAATTGTTCGTCTACGGACAATCTTTCATCTCAAACCAACCCAAAATTCGAACCGGGTCAACCAATAAAAAGTGCTTTCTGATGAAGAATAGGCGAAGATGCTGTAATTGTTGCCTGCCAGGATGATCAGGCGGCTGATGTCCCCGTCAGGATTGTCAATCGGTCGCGAAGCACTGTTTCTTCGGAACCGGGCCAGGCGCGCCTCGCCCGAGTGCAAGCCGGTGGCGGGAGACGTTTGCCGAAACTTGGCTCAAGCCGGGCGGAGATTGGCCTTCCTGCTGGGCGCCGTTGGTGTCGCAGCGCTGCCACGCCTTGCCATCGCTGAGGAGGGGGGCTCTGGTCACTACCTTCCCGGGTCGATTGCGTCTTTCGTAGACGGAGTACCTCCAACCGAAACTGTCCTCGTGAGGTTTAACGGCCTTGGCTATATCGGTTCGACCAGTGCGACGCAGCGGCTGCCGTTCGCCGGTGTCGCTGTTGTCGCCCCGAAAGCCGATGTATGGGGCGCCGGCCTCACGGTGCTCTGGCGTCCGCCAGTCGAACCTGGCGGCCGCTGGAGCTACGCGATGAGTGCGACTATCCCCTTTGTCGCATCCGATGTGTCAGCCAGTGTAAACGCAACATTTGTGAACGCTGGTTCCGGTTCTATAGCGCGGTCAAGCACGACCTATGGCCTTGGCGACATCGTATTGATGCCGTTGATGCTGAACTACAAACTCTCCCCGGACCTGAATGCAAGCTTTCGCGCCGCCTTCTACGCGCCGACCGGCGATTACGAGGTGGGGCGCCTGTCCAATACGGGAAAGAACTTCTGGACTGTAGAGCCCACCTTGGGCTTGGTATATCTTAGCCAAAAAAATGGTCTTGAGGTTTCAGTCTATATCGGGTCCGATTTCAATACAGAGAATAGCACTACCCATTACACATCGGGCACGCAATTCCACGTCGACGGAACGCTCGCGCAGCACTTTCCTTGGCTGGACGGGCTCTGCGGGGTGGGTATTTCTGCGTATGACTATCAACAGGTAACGGGGGATACCGGGACCGGGGTCAATTTCGGGTCTTTCAAAGCTAAGACAACCGGCCTTGGCCCGGTCTTCTCCTACGTCGGCAAGATCGGCACTCAAGATACGCTATGGGAGTTCAAATGGCTCCACGAGGTGCAGGCTCAGAATCGGCTTCAGGGCGACATCCTGTGGCTGAAGGCAGTCTACAAGTTCTGATTTTTTCCAAAACAGCTCCTGTGGAGCCGAACCAATAAAGCGTGGAAGGAGTTTCGTATGATATCAGCACTGACTTGGGGTGCTTCCCGCGGAGAGCCACACCACCTGCCGTTCATGCAGTCCGACCTGGATCCGGCTGCTTCAGACGAACAACCGAAGGGAAGAAAAAACGGCCTTGCGACCGGTTGTTGGATGGGACTGGCGGTGGTGATGATCGCCGGTGTTTCGGCACTACTCCCCGTCCGTGCGGAAACCGTAACGGGCGGGTCGGTGTTGCCTTTCCCCCCTGTGCCCTCGGCGAGCACCGCCGGTACCACGCTACAGGAGTCGAGGCACGTCCGGCGAGCAGAGCCGGATCACCTCCGGCCGGATGCGCCGAACATACTCATCGTTCTGCTTGACGATGTCGGCTTTGGTTTGCCCAGCACATTCGGAGGTGAAGTCGCGACGCCAACGCTGACGCGACTAGCCAACGAAGGGATCAGCTATAACACATTTCACACGACATCGATCTGCTCGCCGACCCGGGCGGCACTGCTGACCGGGCGCAACCACCAGCGCGTCGGGTCGGGAACGATCGCGGAACGCGCGCTCGATTTTGACGGCTATACCGGCGTCATCCCCAAAAGCGCCGCCACGATCGCCGAGGTGCTACATGAGTACGGATACAAGACCGCTGCATTCGGCAAATGGCACAACACTCCGGCGACCGAAACGACCGCGATGGGTCCGTTCGACCGTTGGCCGACCGGCTATGGCTTCGACTACTTTTACGGATTCATGGCGGGAGAAACGTCACAGTACGAGCCGAGGCTATTCGAAAACACGACCCCGATCGAACCGCCGCATGATCCGCAGTATCACCTCACGTCGGATATGACCGACAAAGCGCTGACATGGCTGCAGCGCCATCAGGCGTTCGCTCCCGACAAGCCGTTCTTGATGTATTGGGCGCCGGGCGCGGCCCATGGTCCGCATCAGATTTTTAAGGAATGGGCGGACAAGTACAAGGGCAAGTTCGATGACGGCTGGGACGCATACCGAGAGCGCGTCTTCGCACGTCAGAAGCAGCTTGGCTGGATTCCGGCGGACACCAGGCTGACGCCACGCGCCGATACCATGGCATCCTGGGACAGCATTCCGGAGCTGCAACGGCCGTTTCAGCGCCGGCTGATGGAGGTGTTCGCCGGATTCGTCGAACATGCGGATGCGCAGGTCGGCCGGCTCACTGAGGGCATGGAGCGCCTTGGGCTGCGCGATAACACCATCATTTTCTACGTATTCGGCGACAACGGTTCGAGCGCGGAGGGTCAGAACGGCACCATCAGCGAGCTTTTGGCGCAGAACCAGATTTCGAACACGATCGAACAACAGCTTGAGGCGCTGGATAAGATCGGCGGTCTGGACGCGCTTGGCAGCGCCAAAGCCGACAACATGTACCATGCCGGGTGGGCCTGGGCCGGAGACACGCCGTTTCGTTACACCAAGCTGGTGGCTTCACATTTCGGCGGCACTCGGAATCCGCTGGTGATTTCCTGGCCGAAGGGGATCAAGCCGGACAAGACACCGCGTGGGCAGTTTCACCACGTCAACGACATCGCGCCGACAATATATGAAATCCTAGGGATCGAGCCGCCCGAGGAGGTCAACGGCTTCAAGCAGGACCCGATCGATGGGACCAGCATGGTCTACACGTTTGCCGATGCAATCGCTCCCGGGCGGAAGGACACTCAGTATTTCGAGAACAACGGAAGCCGAGCCATTTATCATGATGGCTGGATTGCGGCGACGTTCGGTCCGCTGATTCCGTGGTTGACGGTCAGTCCCGGTCTCGACACCTGGGACGCCAACAAGGATGTGTGGGAGCTGTACGATCTTAAGCACGATTTCTCGGAGGCGATCGATCTTGCCACCGAGGAACCGGGGCGTCTCGCGGACATGAAGGCGCTGTTCCTGAGCCAGGCAGCGGAAAACAAGGTGTTTCCCGTGGGGGCGGGACTGTGGACGCGCCTTCACCCGGAGGATCGGGTCAAGGTTCCGTATACACATTGGAAGTTCGATTCCACGACGACCCGACTTCCTGAGTTCGCTGCGCCCGGACTCGGGCGGGAAAGCAATCGGGTGACCCTGGATGTGGAGGTTGGAGCGAACGCGTCCGGTGTCCTGTACGCGCTTGGTGGCGTGGCGGGAGGCTTGTGCCTTTATGTGGAAAACGATCATCTCGTCTACGAATACAACATGATGATGATCGAGCGTTACATCGGCCGTTCGACTGAGGCCCTGACGCAAGGCACGCATCAGATCACGGTCGATACAAAAGTCGGCAAGCCGGCCGGTCCCGCGGACGTTGTGATCGCCGTTGACGGCCGCGAGGCGTTCCGCGTTGCGGTGAAGCGGACCGTCGCGGGGGCGTTTTCGGCGAGCGAGACACTCGACATTGGAACGGACCTGGGATCGCCCGTGTCTCTCGATTATTTCGATCGCCGGCCGTTCCCGTTCAACGGGCGGATCGAAGCCGTCAACATCGATCTTCAATAGCCATTGCGAAGCCAGGGATAATTCAATGTCGCCGATCAAACCGATACTTAGCCTGCTGCTTCTTCAAGCGATCGCGCCGTCGATAGGACGAGCGGATACGCCGCGCCCGAACATCGTCTTCATCATGGCCGATGACCTCGGCAACGCCGATCTGGGCTACCGGGGAGGCGAGGTAAAGACGCCCAACATCGATAAACTCGCCAACGAGGGTGTGCGCCTGGAATCTTTCTACGGTGAGTCTGTCTGCACTCCGTCCCGCGCGGCCATGATGACTGGCCGATATCCCATGCGATATGGGCTTCAGACGCTGGTGATCTTTCCAAGCCACACCTACGGTCTGGCCACAGATGAGAGAACGCTGCCGCAAGCCCTCAAGGAGGCCGGCTACACGACGCTGATGGACGGCAAGTGGCACCTTGGTCACGCCGATAAAAAGTACTGGCCGCAGAATCGCGGATTTGACTACTTCTATGGCAATGTTGTGGGTGAGGTGAACTACTTCACCCGCGAGCGCGGTGGGTTGATCGACTGGCAGCGCAATGGCACTTTCCTGCGGGAAACCGGATATTACACCACCCTTATCGGCGATGATGCGGTCAAGTTGATCGATCAACAGGACGGGAAGAAGCCCTTTTTTCTCTACTTTGCCTCGCTGGCGCCGCATGCGCCGTATCAGGCGCCTGAAGCTGAGATCGACCGGTACAAATCCGTTCCCGACAAGCTGAGGCGGACCTATTCGGCGATGATCACCGGTCTCGACCGGCAGGTTGGACGAATCGTGGCCGAACTGACCAGGAAGGGGCTGCGGGACAATACCGTGATCCTGTTTGCCAGCGACAATGGAGGCGCCACCAGCGGAATGTTTGCCCAGGGCGCCAAGAGCAACAACGAGCGAGACACCGAGGAGGGAGGCATCGAGCAGGGTCAGAAAGCCCCAGCCTCAAACGCGCCATTCCGCGGCGGCAAGGGCAGTCTTTACGAGGGCGGTGTGCGTGTGCCCGCCTTCATCAACTGGCCGGCCAAGCTGCAACCCCGGGTCGTCAACGAACCGCTGCACATGGTTGACGTCATGCCGACCCTGCTGGCCTTGGCCGGGGGTAAGGGCAGCCCCGACCACCCGTTCGACGGAAGGGACATGTGGAAAACGATCACTGAGGGGGCCCCATCGCCCAACCAGGATGTCCTGATCAATGTCGAGGCTTTTCGCGGTGCGGTCCGAAAAGGGAACTGGAAATTTCTGAAGACCGCGCTGCTGCCGGGCAAGACGGAATTGTTTGATTTGGCAACAGACCCTGGCGAGACCGCCACTGTCGCCGAGCAGCATCCGGAGATCGTACGCGACCTGGAAGGCCGTCTGCTGGCGTACGCCAAGCAGCAGAAGCCGAGCCTGTGGATCAAGGCGCAGCCTGCTTTCGTAGGCTCGCAGGGAAAGACGATCATGGATCCCGACTTCGACATCGATGATGGTGGCCTACCGCAAGAAAAGATCCGGCTTCCGAAGCAATAAAGCGGGCGGACTCGGTGAGGGTGGCGATGCATCCCATTTGTTACGTTGACTCGAGGAGTGAGACGTTGGTGGCCAACGCGATCAAACACACGGCGTCAGGTCCGTGTGTCTGGGACAGCCATCCCATATTGCCGTGCCACAGGAAGAAGGCAATCGGCCGGAAATCCGCGATCGAAAGCGTGCCGAACACTGTTTTCCGGTGCTGAAGGGCGCCTCTTCGATGGCGTCGGTGCAATATCTACACAAGGGTATCCGACCCGGCGTGCCGGAACAAACCCCCGAAGATTGCGCGCAATCCCGTCCCGGGTTTGATCAGAAGCTCACGCCGATTCCCGCGGAAAAGCCTGAAACGCCTGGCCCGAAAAAATACCGACCCATCAGGCGCAAACGTTGCACGGTTACGCCGAAGGCTCCCACCTCCAATCCGCCGACATCTACTTCAAGCCCCCCACCAACGCTGGTCAGCGAGTTGAACCCCAGTGCGCGCGCCTGGTCGGCAAAGAAATTCGAGTGTGTAGATTCGACAACGTACCGTAACGGCCGGTTCAGCACCTCCACGCCTGTGGGCCAACGCAGCCTCGTCCAGAGACTTGAGGAGACTGCGTTCGCTTCCCCCCGAACCGCTGGCGAGGTGTCGCCCCACGTTGTCAGCCAGAGAGCCGTTGACCGTAGTTCCATATCGACTTCATAGGCCTCGTGGTGCCTGTAATAGCCCAGCACCAACGATCCGCCGGCACCCGCGGCGTTTAAATGCCCGTGCGATAGGAAGCGCAGGTCGATATCGGTCTTGAAATTGAGGTATCGTCCGAACAGGTCTGCGTCGGATGCAATGTAGCCGACCAGTCCGTTGACGATGGGCCGAAGAACCCAGTGCTCGGACAAATGAAAGTCCCATCCAATGCCGGCAATGCCGGCAATGCTGTTCCACCGCGTCGGAAGTCGCCGATCCTGCTGTCCGTTGCTGAACAGGAATTCCGGGTCATAGCGAGCGTACCCGATATAACCTTCGAGATAGAGCGGGAATGAATCGGACATCGTGCCGCCGGAGCCGAGCTGCCCCAGGATAAGGCCGGGACTGCCCGTTGAAGCGCGTTCGATCTGAAAGGAGCTGGTCCCGATGCCGGGCGCTACGGAGTAGCCAAGCACGCCGAGCACGCCATTCGCGTTGGCGCGTAGGCTGGTACCAACAATCGGTCCCAGGCTCGGCGGGGTCTGCGCGCCCACCACGCTTGGCAACAGGATGGGCGCGATGATTGCAGCGCATTGTCTCAGGCGCCGGACCGAAAGGTACGGGTTGATAGTGATCTGCATCAGGTCTGCGGCGGAGTCTTGACAAGCTTGGTTACATCAAAACCCTGGGCAGCGGCGACATGCTCCGCATAGGTGTAATCGTCCGCGGAAAGCGTCGGCGTTCGGGACAAAATCCACAGGTACCGCCGGCTTGGCGATCCGACGACAGCCCAGTGATAGTCCTGATCGAGCCCAATGATCCAGTAGTCCGCAGAAAATGGCCAGAAGAACGTTACGCGCAGCTTCGATCCGCTGCCATCGGCTGCTCGGCCCCAGCCCTCGCTCACCTCTTCCCGCCCTTCTTTTAAGGCGTCGTTGCAGGTGTTACGAATGCGAAACCCGCCGTCCGACTGAAGGGTGTAGGTGGCATTGACGTTCACGCACCGCTGTCCCCATGCATCTTCGAAGTCATTCACAAAGCGCGCGACTTCGTGCCATTCGCCTGCGTAGCGTTCCAGATCGACCGAGGCCACCGTCTGCGGGTGTCGAGCCGGGGTCGCGCATGCCCCGACGCCAAGAATGGTCAGAATAAAGATGCCGCGCATTAACATCCGCCTTTCTGACCGATCTGCGGATGGTCGAGGAAGTTGACTGATTCTGAATAGGGAAGCAACGCCACCTAAGTTCATATAAATGAAATCTGGCAGGGGTGAAGCCCGAATAAAGTGTGTGTCAGACGTAACCGTCGTCGCGAAGTTCAGGCGGGACAGGGAGGCATCGAACCCCGTCGACTTTAGTGATCAACAGCCGACGTGCCTATGCAAAAATGGTAGCCGAAATCGATGCTACAGGTGGATCGGCTCGGCTTCGCCGGCAGGCGGCGGCCGGGTGGGATATCACGCGATGCCAGCGGCGGACGGCTTCAACAACAGACGGCATCGTGTTGACCTCAAGAGAGGTGAGGAGCACGAGTCTGGCCGGATAAAACAACCTGCGAAACTCACAGTCTTCCGCAGGGGGGCGCGGTTGCTTTAGAGTCTGAGCAGGTTTTGGATTGGTTCCACATCACGATACGCGCGACCGCGCTGGAACGGCAGGCGCGTGGCGCTGCTCTGGTAAGGCAACCGGCGCGCCTTCAAAAGTCGATCGGGATCCCGAAGATGTTGTGCCAATAAACACAGCCTGATCAACCACGATGAGTGTTTCCGGGCTGGCGAGCACGCGTCTTCAAAATACGGCGGAATCCATGCATATTGCGGTAAAGACAATGAAAAAACCTCGATGCTGCCGTACTTATCCCGCAGCTTTCCAATGCGCGTTCTGGTCAAAACTGCATAGTGAATCGCGGCGGAACCTTTACAGTCTATCGACCTTCATGATCGGTGCAATAGTTCCGCGCTGTATTGATCATCGGAGCTTAACGAATCTGAGGCTGAAGGATCAATACCCATGAAGAATGTTGTTGTGGCCAGCCTGCTGGCCTTGGGACTCGGGTTCCTGCCGGGCGCGCCCGCCAAGGCCAAAGAAGCAAGCGTCGGCGAACAGGTGGAAGCGAAGGCGGTCGTGGAGAGCGTTGACCAGAACTTACGCCAAGTTCTGCTGAGCGGTGACGATGGCACGCTGATGACGGTCCAGGTCGGACCTGAGGTGCGGAACCTGGCGCAGGTCAGGGCCGGCGATCATGTGGTCATGCGCATCCGCGTGGGCGTGTTGGCCACGATGGCGCCCGCCGACGGTGCTGGCGGACCGGTCGAACACGTGGATGTCGGCGGGCGTGCGGAAAAGGGGGCTAAGCCGGGCGCCTATGCCGGCGATGCAACACGGGTTCGGGTGACCTTCAATGCATACAATAGCAAGACCAAGACCGTCAGCTTCACGCTGCCGAACGGCGAACAACGAAGCGCTGTGCTCCAGAGGAAACCGATGCAGGATTTCGCCGCTGATCTGAAGCCCGCGGACCAGGTCGATGTCACGTTTGCCCGGTCGGTCGCCGTGGCCGTCACGCCGATGAAGTAATACACGCGACGCGAAAACGAAGATCTCGGATTCAGTCGTGGGTTCGGGGTCGACCGATTGCTGCCTTGACAGGACGATCCTGCTAACGGCCGGTACCAGCCTCCCGTGCGGAGGACTGTTACCGGCTGGTGTTGCTCCGGTGCCTGCGGCGCTGACCGATCGAGCCGGAAAATTGCGAGAGAACCGGACAAAGCGGCCCTGTCTTGGGCTATACGTGTCCGCTACTTCGGCTGGAACCCCTGGATCGTCCAGACCAGCGGCGCTACATCCGGTCTGATGTTGCCGGTGCGGGGCAAATTCAGATCCACGATCAACACCATGCCGCCTGACCACATAAGCAACAATATTGAAGTTAGAACGAACTGTCGGCTGCCAGCGAGGCCAAACTGATAGTTCAGGGCGCCGATGGATATGAGGCAACCGATATAGAGCCCCAACATGATGTCCGTCGGCACGCGGCTCGCGTAAGCAAACTGCTGCGCCATCGAATCGTCAAACATTTCGTTCAGCGCATTAACAAGGGCTGCTGTCACCGGGGTCGGCAAGCGGTGGGCAACAACCTGCATAATTTGCCATATATCGCTTTGCAGGGCATTCGTTCGCCCGACCAGCGCGGGGACATTGGCCTCCGATGCGGCGGAGGTAAAGTCCAGGCGAACATGGGCGTAGTCCTCGACTTTCGCGGCGATCGCGCGCCCCTCCTCGCTGTCGATCAACTTCGCTCGCAGCCAGGCCGTCCCAATCGCGTTCGCCTCGGTCAGCACCAATCCACGGCGTGCCTCATAGCGGTTCTGCGCGAAGTTGATAGACAAGCTCAGGGTGAATGCGAGCAGCCCAATCATTCCCGCGGTCAGCGTTGACACGGCCGACAAGTCATCTCCCTTCGCTGGTGACCTGGCGCGTGTAACGCGCCCAGTACGATAGGTGACCTCGCCGACAAGCAGGAGCGACAGAAACAGAAACGCCGTGGTCGCGGCCAGTCCCAGTTCAAACAGAGATCGAAAGAATGCCAAAATCATCTGATTCTCCATTTGAATTGAACGCTTGTCCTGGCGGAGTGTAACCACTGCGGATAGGGTTCGCATAGTCTGCGCCACCCGCCCTATTCGGCTAACTTTCGGCGACTTCCAAGGATCACCTGCCGCGTTGCAAGTGGTCACTGGAAGCTCGAGTAGCACGATTTTTTGGATATTTGCAACGAAGATCAGTTATGGGTGGCCAGTGACCCTTCGCGCACAGTCCATGATCAGTCAACACGGGAGCATACGGACCTTGACGCATTTTCGACTTTCCATCCACGACGGAGTTACGTCTGTCGCTTTATCGCGTAGCGTCAAGAGAGCGTCAGGATAGAGCCTCTCACCGGCCTTCGAATCAGCCAATTCTGCATAGATTATCCACGGCTCGGCCTGTAAATTCAAATGCGAAGTCATTCAACCAAACAGGGGCGTAAGCGACGTAGCTCAGTAGCAGGAGAATATCGACGCAATCCAATATTTTCGCTGCCCGTCACTCAATGTTCAGTTCGGATATGCCAAGTGCCCCCAAGGGTGGCCTGTATGCCTAACATACACATGTTGTCAGAGGTGCTGCCACAGATCCGCAAAGTCGCTTCGATCGCCGTGATGGTGGCCAACGGTTTCCACAGCGGCCAACACCCATAGCAAATCCCGGTTAGTTCCCCGGCGAAAGGAACCATCGTGCGTTTCGGTTGGCGACAACTGTTGCGGCTGAAGCGAGGGAGAAAATGAAGATGTTATCCCAGCGCTCGAGGGGGAGTTTAATCCGAATGCAAAGCCGAATCTTGCTCATGGCTATCGCCGCTACCACAATAGCACTGGTCGAGCCCAGCCAGGCACAAGGTCCGATGGTATATCCGGCAAAGGGCCAAAGCCCCGAGCAGATGAACCGCGACCGCTATGAATGTCATAGCTGGGCAGTGCAGCAGAGCGGGTTTGATCCCACCCAAGCCCAAGTGGCCAATCAGTCACCTAACGGGCCCAGTCCGATAGGCGGCGCCGCACGGGGGGCTGCGGTTGGCGCCGTCGGGGGTGCCATCGGCGGTAACGCGGGAAAGGGTGCGGCGATCGGCGCAGGGACGGGTGCGCTGATTGGCGGTATGCGACGCCGCGACCAAGTGGCACAGCAACAAAATTCCAGTCAACAACAAGGCAATGCATATAACAGGGCGTTGGGAACATGCCTACAGGGGCGCGGCTACACGGTAGGATGAAAAGCATGAAATCAATTCGATATACGGCGTTCGCATTCCTCGCGCTGATACCGGGTGCGCGCGCAGCCCCCCTGACGGACGGCGACGCGACGCTGATCTGCGCCGTGGTGGATCTGGCGTCGTGCGTGCCCGGCGATGGATGCGAACGCGAGACCGCCGACACAATGAATGTTCCGCATCTCTTAACGATCGATCGGAAAGCGCGGGATGTCACCGGTCAAAGGCCCAACGGAGAACGTCTGTCCACAAATATCGATCGAATGACGCTTGAGCAGGATCTGTTGGTGCTAGGCGGCATCCAGGAAGATTTGAGTTGGTCCATGTCCATCGCTGGCACCAGCGGGCGTATGAGCCTTGTCGCGGTCGGCGACGGAAACGCATTCACAGTCTTTGGAAGTTGCGAATCTAAGTGATCGGCCACCAGCCTCTGTAGGTAACTGCTTCTACGGTGCGGTCGTCGTGATAATGAAGCATGCTCAGGAACGCTGTCGCACGGTCGAACTGGCGCGGCACGGTGTGTCCAGCCTCGCCGTCGTGGTGGTGTCGTACCATTTTGGCGTGGCTGGCTAAGCCGCTTGACACGATCCAGGTGCTACTGCCTATCCACGAGAGGAACCCTCCGCGGCACCTGCGCGCATATTCCATTGGTCGAGCGGCTCTTCAACTGATCGATGGTCGAAGACTTCATGTTGGGCGTCTTCGTTGCCTACGTAAATATAGGCGATCTCGGTAAGAATGAAGCAGGCTATATATTGGCGGGATATTGGTTGGGTCGTTCGCTGACACGACCATTCATGATTGGAGGGACGGAAATGGAATTCACGTTGCAAGGAGCCGGGCCATTTCTGCACTGGTTCACGCTTGGCATCCTATTTGTGATCCCCGTACTGATGGGTCTCATTGTCTATAAACTTGGAAGCCTGCCCGGCGAAATCGCGACAGCACGCAAACATCCGCAGGCGGAGGCGATCGGTATTTGCGGCTGGATGGGTATTATTACGATAGTTTTGTGGCCGATCGCGATGGTGTGGGCTCATTTGAAGCCTACAGGCCCGGCAGCGGCAGTCGGGGTTTCCGAAGCAAACGTTCAGTCGATGTTCAGCACGCTTCGGCAGGCGTCACAGCGGCTCGCCGCGGTCGAGGCAAGCCTGTCGAACACAATCAGTCGCGGAGCATAGCCATGCTTTGGGCGATCGTTAGTTCCTTCTTCGTGATTTACCTATATCGGTCGCTCAACGCGACAGCGAGCGCAAAGTCGGCGCAGGGGGTGGTTCCGACGGACGGATTTGATGTCGAGTTGGCAGAGCTCAACCGCCGAATTGACGCCATCGAGACCATTACCAATGGCAAGGCGCGGGGAACGACACCATGATGGCCGCTATCCTCGGCGTCTATATGCTCATTATTTGGCTGGTCTTCGCCAAATTCAAGCTGATCAGACTGAGCCTTCCCATTGCGGTGATCCTGGCGGCCGTCGGTCCCGGATTCACGTTCTTCCTTCTGCTGTCGATGAATAACTATCATCCATCGTCTTCCGACGTAAGGGTCTTTCAAACCATCGTCCAGATCGTGCCGCATATCACGACACCAGGACGGGTCGAGGAAATCGTCGCGCAGCCCAGTACGCCGATTAAAAAAGGCGATGTTATTTTCAAGATCGACCCACAGCCGTTTCGGTTCGAGGTCGACCGGCTACAGGCTGCACTGGCGGAGGCGCGGCAGAACGTTCCCCAGTTGAAATCGTCGCTCGATCAAGCGTCCGCGGGGGTCGAAAAGGCGACCGCGCAACTCAGTCTTACGAAGGCCGATCTCGAGCGGCAGCAGGAATTATTCGCAAAGCAAGTGATCGCGCAAGCAGCGCTCGATCGTTTTCAGCGCAACGCCAAAACCGCCGAGCAAGAAGTTGTGGAGGCGAAGGCGGCTGAAGACCGCGCGCGGCTCGCGTATCAGTCCAACATCGGCAGTGACAATACCGTGGTGGCGCAAGTCCGTCAGCAGCTCGCGGCAGCAAAATACAATCTTGACGAGTCAGTCGTGCGCGCACCCTGCGACGGGTATGTCGTCAATCTACAGCTTGTGCCGGGTGCCGTCGTCAGCGCCACCGCGTCCGTGTTGCCGTTCGTTTGCGACCGCGACGAACGCAATTTGGGGATGGTGATAGCAACCTTCATGCAAGGGCCTTACCTTCAAATTAAACCCGGCCAATATGCTGAGGTGATATTCCCAATGTATCCGGGCCGCGTATTTCCCGGCAAGGTGGTCACGACCATCGACGTCGCCGCCGAAGGGCAATTGACGGCAACCGGCCTGTTTCCCGGTATCGGCAATCCCGGCAATGCGAGATTTGTAGTTCGTATCCAACTCGACGACGCGGAAGGATTGAGATTGCCAGCGGGTACACAAGGAGATGCCGCAATCTACAGCGGCAACGTGCAGATATCGGGTATTATTCGCATGGCACTGATGCGCATTACGAGCTGGACCAACTATCTGTACTTCACGTCATAGTGTCAATATAGACGATAAGGTGTCATTGGAACCGGACTTTACGCACGTGAGTGGGCCTGGATCAGAGGCGACCCGACGTATCGGACGATCTTACGCTTGGTGCCCGGCTTTATGCTTCGGCGGCTGCGGAAATCCGCCATTTCTGCCGGATACTTATACATTCAGAGGCGCCCGTAAAGTCGCAGTCCCGCCACTGTGTGCGGTAGTTGCCCGCGAACTCGCCCGCGACACCGGCGAGCGTGAATATTTTCCGGATGAGGACACCGAATTTAGGGCTGAGGAACTGCATGAACGTAAGGTTCTCAAGGCCGGTCGCGGCAAGAACGAACTCGGGAGTAAGCTGCCCGGTGTTGATGGGAATGATGCCACCAACGTTATTCTGTATGCTGTTTCCAAAGCTGGTATTGGCCGAGACCTTGAAGAAACCGCCCGGCCAGAGTCCCAATTTTTGGGTGTCCACATTGAGAGTGTAGAACGCATTGCCCCAAAAATCGCTTCCGGTGTCCCGTCCACCGCTTAGGACACCTTGCGGGGTCATGAGCACGTCAAGATCAAACACCACACCCTTCTTCCCCAGATCGTCGCGCACGCCATCCCAATCGCCGGTCAGACGCGGCCGCGACCAAATGTCGCCACCCCAGGAGGGAGGGACATCGATCGGTTGCGCATCAGCCGGTGCTGGACCAAAAAATAGAGCCGGGACGGCCGCCATTCCCAAGACAAAAAAGGCACTTAATCTGCAATGGGATCTCACGCCGGTCTCCCGTCGGGTTGCTGGTGCATTCCTGAATCACGTCAGTTAAATTCAAATCGCGCCGACGCGGCGCATTCACAGAAACTGCCGCCCATGCCTTCGGAGCCGACCTTTTGCACCCATCGCGACGATCTACAGCGCTGACACGGTCAACCGTCCATACAGCGTCGGAAGCGGCCCGACCCGGCGGCGTGCGGTGGATCAGATATCACGGGATGGCGACCAGCTGGTGTTTGTCGGTTACAAATCCACCCGATCTATTGTCCAACGGACCCGTGGAATATTTGGCATCTCTCTGCCGTCATCGACGCCAATCTCCGCCTTGATCAAATCTTCCAGCTTATTACTCATGGTCTGGACGAGCGCGCCGTTGGTCGCCCGATCGGTCGCCAAATTCATCAATTCGTCCGCGTCCGTCGAGAGATCGAACAACTCGACGTCGTTTAGTCGATAAAGTTCATCCAGGGTGGTTGGCCGGTTGCGCTCCCGCGGCGAAAAATAGCGGCTGAACTTGTAACGCCCATCGAAGACGGTTCGCAGGCTGCCGCGCTTTTTCATGTTTGGAACGAAGCCCTGCTTGACGATTTCAAGCGCCGGATTCTTTCCCGCTGCCTTCGCCTCATCGACGAACCGCCACAGGTCGCTGTCGTTGGTCGCAAGCCCGCTGTAGGTAAACAGGACGCCCTCGCGAAGGGCATGCCGATCGGCCGCGCCAGGATTGGTCAGAAGCGGCGTGATATCCTTACCCGGCAGGGTGCGGCCGGCAAGCTCGCCTGAATGGTTGGGGCCCACGCCCGCCATTGCCAGGAGGGTTGGAACGAGATCGATGTGCCCGGTGAGCGCACGGCAATCCTGGCCGCCATTGACATCCGGGTGGACCATGTAGAATGGCAAATGCATGGTCTCTTCGTAGGCGAACGGACCTTTGCCGTGCAGGCCGTGCGCGCCCGCCATCTCACCGTGGTCTGATGTGAAGATAACGACCGTGTCTTCGCTCAGGCCCAGCGCGTCGAGCTCGCCGAGAAGCCCCGCCACCTCGGCGTCCACGTTACGTAGGCTGTTGATGTAAAAGTCATTGAAGCGGCGCCACCGGTCTTCTTCGGGTGGAATGTAGCCCAGCACATAATTCCACATTTTGAGGAATTCGTCATGCGCTTTTGGGCGGCCCGGAACGTCGAAGGGCTGCTTGATGCTGCCTGGCAACGTGACATCCCAGGTGGCCTTGTACAGTTCGTGATCGGGTGCCGGCGCGGCATGTTTCATCAGCCTTCCGGTGTCTTGAACCTTCTTGCCGGGAAGATCCGTGTTGAAATACATAACGTCGTGAGGATTGACCAGGCTGACGAAGAGACACCAGGGCTTGCTGTCGTCCGCCAGAGGGCGACCATTGCGGCGCAGCCAGGTGATGGCGCTGTTGGCGATCATGTTGTCGAACTGGTAACCCCCGAGTGTGTGCCCAATGATGTCGCCGGGGGAGAAAAAGTCCGCGAACCCATATTCCTCCATCTCCTTCGTGAAGAGATGGTCTGGCGCCTCCATCTCAAATTTGCTATTGAGATGCCATTTGCCTTTGTAGGCCGTGTAATACCCTGCCTTGCGCAGCATGTGTCCGATTGTGGGTATACGGGTCGAAAGATTTTTCACCCACGGCACGTCGGCGTTCTCGAACATGCCGTTGTCGGGGGTCTGCAGTCCGGTCAGCAACACAGCCCGCGACGACGTGCACATCACGGCCGGGCAATAATGGCTGTGGAACGTAATACCGGTCTTTTGCAGCCGCTCGTGACCGGGCAACGACAGGCCCTTCGGCCATCCAGAAAAATAGCGCTCCTGGTCGGTGAACACGAACAGGATGTTGGGTCTGCGCCTGTCTCCGGTCTTGGCCACCACGCCCGGCGCCGGTTGGGCCTGGACCGCCGCCGCGCGAGCCCATCGCGGGGGCGCCAAACCCAAAATTGGCGGCACCGCGGTGCCCACCGTCATAGCGAGCAGTTCGCGTCTTGATGTCCCGCTGACCGGCCTAATATTGTGTTCCATTCGTGCATCTCCTCTTCGCCGGGATTTTTCCAAGAACGACCGTTAGGATTCACCGAAACATAGGGTAGACGTTGCGCCTCGCCGAGGTATTAAAGACACATATCTGGCAATATATGGCCGTATCTAAGTGATCCGTTACTGACAAATGCGTCATATTGACAGATATGTCAATATATCCCATCTATGTTGCCCGGTTACATCACCAATATTCATCACTATCTGAAAAGGGGTAATTCTTTGTCGTAGGATGGTAAGCGCGACAGGCGCGCCATGTGGCGATGCAGAAGGCTGACATTGGGGGGGGGAAAGGGCGCCTACACGCTTGCCCTTCTCGAAGCCGCCATGAGGGCGTTGGCCCACCTCAGCTCAGTCAGGTGAAGCTAAACAACGCCTGCAATAGACAACTGACGACGCCTACCGCCCGAACAGGAGCGTCACGGTAAGCTGAGCGGCCCAGACGGACGCGTTGTCCCCCGGCCTCACGACGTTATAGTAGGCCTCTGCCTTGATCGCCATCGCTTGGGAGCCGATTTTAAACGCCTTACCGATCCCGGCCCCAACGGGCACAGTCCAAGGTTTGCCACTTGTCGACGCCCAGTTGGCGGTGATGTTGGGGGACGAACTTACAGACCAACCATCTCCGAACCGGTAGGCGACAATTGGGTTCAGCATCAGGCTGTTACCCCTGTTGCGGCCGTCGGGAGGCGCACCGAAGTTCCAAACATTGTTCCCAACGAAACCGATGGTCCATGGGATGCCGCCCTGCCATGTGAACGCGACGGACGGACCGGAGCCCCACCTGTTTTGGCCTGTTGCCGCGTTGGTCGCGGTGGGTAGGGAGATCACCGGTCCCGCTCCCCAAAAGAATGTGTTGCCCAAGGCAGGTGACAGGAACAGTGTCGTTTGCATATTGTTAAAACCGCTTTGCCAGGAATCGCCCGAGTTTTTCGGGGCCTGGGAAATAAAGCTGCCCTTGCTGCGGGCGATCAGGAACCAGTCGTCGTTCAACGGGATCGGTACCACCGCGTTGCTGAGTTCCACGGTGTTTGTGGTCGCATTGTAGTAGCCGTCCTCAAACGATCCTTTGTATCGCAGCGGCAGTGTATAGAAGCGGGTCACCGGGTTTTCCGATTCTTTTTCGTATTCCTCGTTGGTCCCGTCAGTCGCCGGCTGTGCGGTTGCATGTGGGTTCCAGAGGAAAAGCGCGAGGCCAACCAGCACGACAGGGTTTCGGCGGGCAGGGTGCAAGGCGGTGTTGCGACAGGACTTTCGTGATATACGAGACATTGACTTCACCGTGCGCGCCAGGGTGGATGGATCATCCAACAAAATGCCCGAACGAGCGGGCCCTGCACCGATCGCTAATCATGGCCGTCAAGGTCCAGCCGCGGGATTATGCTTCGATCGTCTCCGGCGGTCGCACGGGACTGCCAAATCGGATACAGACGTCTTAGCATATCTACTAGAACGTAAAACTTACCGCGAGCATCGGCCCTTGGACCCACAAACGCTGCACCGCAGAACTGCTGCCCTGTTCAAATGACAGATAGCGGTAGGTCAGCGACACATCGCCTAGCCCCGCGTGGTAGCCAAGGCCGGAGGCGATCTGCCAGGTCAAGTTTGAGCCGCCCGCACCAATATCGAAATAATAAGGGATGAACAGGCCGTCGTTGCCAACACGGATGCGGCCTCGGAAGCCGCCGATGCCGTTCCAGATGTCGGCGGAGGCGGATACGCTGCCGACGCCCCCGAAGGTCGCGCCGTTGCCGCGCGGTCCCGTAATTGTAAGTCCCAGACTGTAATTTGTCGTGGTGTTCACAGCCAAAAGGCGGAATCCCGACATCGCATCGAAGTTGCCCCAGTCGCCCTGCGCAAGGGTGTAGCCGCCCACCAAGGTCCATATCGAGGCATTCAGGTTTAAGCCTTGGCTGGACTGCACGCCGGCTACTATTGGAATGGCCGGATGGTCCGGAAAGTTGACTGACTTGAACTGAGCCGGAGTGCCGCTCAGCTTCATGTACATGAAGTCGGTGACGATCGAGAACCGGTCGTATCGTGCGTCCGCTGCGACCATTGCCGCAAAGTCCAGGTGGGACAACAAGGTGCCAAATCCGATCGACGGATTGGCCGACACCGTCCCACCGAGCGCGGGCGGCAGGGGGTAGTTTATGTTGGTATTCATGCTCGGCATCCACAAATACGGCGCGACCTCGAAGGTCCAGCCAGACGGGCCAGCGACCTCTTGCCCCAAGCTGTTCGGTTGTTGTGAATTAGCAATTTCTGGCGCTCCGGCCGAAAGCAAGCCGACTAAAGCCGCGGTCATGATAGTTCGGTTTAACATTTGGATGCTTCTTCCCTCAACATATCGGTCCGACATGAACCGAATGCACAGAACCACTTAGCCTAAGGCGGATTTGCGTCATTTGCGTGTGGCGACAGCCTATCACGCTCGTTCCCTCCCTTCCGCCAGATCGCGCTCGAGGAAGAAGTTGAGGAATGTGCGGATAACCGCGATTGCGGCCAACCGCTCGATATCCATCCAATCCGGCGCGATCGCGGTTTCAATAATGTCGGCCGCCAGTTGAAAGGTCAGTCCGGCAACCAACCAACGAGCGTAACGTACCCAGACATTTCGAAATCGCTCGTCCGCGGGCGACGACCGCAAACTGGTCAAAATGCCTCTGACAAACGCCTCGACGGTCCCGGTGAATACCACGACCAGTGCCATTGCTTCAATGATGACGATCGCAATTTTCGTGATGGTTACGAAGGACTCTTCCATGGAAACCCCCTCCAATCGACGGCGCCTGCGTCGCGGTTGTTCGGCAGCGGCCTTTTAGTTGTCATTCCTTGAACGTCACGGCGATCAAGCCCATGAAACCGAGGAGCACCACCAATGCGCCCACGACCACGGCCAAAGACGGTGGTGCCTTGATGCCGGCCGTCCTCAGGCTTCGCAAATCCCGAATGTGCTGCGCACCACCGATACCGACAACGCTGAGCCCGATAAGGATCATCACCGCCCCAAAGCCCCGTGGCCCGATGACGCCCTCCTGGAATGCGCCCTTGAGTCCGAACTCCTGGACCTGGAAGAACTTGTAAATGGAGAACCCGAACGAGATCAGCGATACCCCGGTCCGGATCCAGGCCATCATCGTGCGCTCGTATGCCAGCCGAGTGCGCTCCATGGCCAGGCTCGTGGAGTCTGTGCGATTCCACGTTCCCCGTTCCCCCAGAATAAGGGCGGCAAAGTACGACATAACCCGTTGCCATGGTTTGCCTTCTGACGTGGGCCGCGGCGGCTGGTTCATCGGGGTGCACTCCAAAATTGCGCGGTGAGAAGGAGAATCGTGCCTGACACAGCGGCCGTCGTGAACGTATTCGATACGAATGTCTGTTCGGACCTTCGGAGGATTGCGATGTCAAATGCGGCTCGGAGCGTTAGTTACATGCCAGACAGTCTCGTAATGAATTTCTCGGCCAACGCCGCAATGGGGTATTTGAGCAACAACAGCGGTAGCATCGGCAGCAGCGCCGCTATCAGGATGTGGCCCCACAATCTCGTGCTGACCGGAGCCAATCGCATGTTCCGCACCACATTGACGCTGTTGGACAGGTCGGCCAGGGACTGTAAATCTGGCGTGCCCAGCAGCAGCTCGCCAGGATCGGCCGTGCGGAGCCATTTTGTGTCGAAGCTGTCCACATAGCGCGAGGCGAGAGCCCCATAATCGCCCAGGCCCTTTATCTTGGTCGCCCAAAGCCCGGGGCTGAAAAGAAAAAGAGGCCCGACGAACAACACCGCATCGACAAAGAGAGTTAGTACGAGCGCGGGGTAAATCGCCTCGAATGTCATGCTGCCCGAGGAAATTTCCTCTGCGAACGAGGCCGCCTGAAGCGCCGAGATTGCCAGTATCAACGGAGTAAAACAGGTGTGTACAACTTCCAGAGATCCGAGGCCGGCAGCGCCGTCAGGGTTGGTCGGCACCAGACGAAGCTTCAGTTTGGTGATCCTCCAAAGAAAGTACGCCCAGTGGCAAAGTCGCCAAAGCCAGCGAAATAGCAAGAACCGAAACAATGTCAGGCAGACGATCCAGTACCACAGACCCGCCATTGTCACGTCAGCTCCGGCGTGAAATGGGTCCTGGTCGGAACTCGCGCCGGGCAACTGGATTGAATGCGCAGACAATGACAACGAAATCGCTGCCAACAGACAAATCGCTTCCGCAAGCCAGGAATCCGTCCACCGCGTGGCGTGTGCAATTTCCGCTGACAGGGCCGGCAAAGCCGACTCAGTGACGATTTGTTTTCGCACCAACCCACTGACGAAACCCGTCATCATTGGATCGACCCACGCTTCGCACATGAAGAACAGCGGGATGACGACCAGCAGGCGGATATGTCCGCCGATGAGCGATATAGAAGAAAGACGAGGGGTAATCCCCTCGATTGCCGCCAATGCCAGCAGCACGATCCAAAGAAAAACTCCAAGCATCAACCCAACTGCTACGGTGTTCGTTCCACTGCGGATCAGACCAACGCGGATGCCCAGTCGGTGGAGCGGCCCCCCGAGCAGCGAGAATTTGGCTATTTCATTGTTCTCTTGCATTCCTTGCGTTCTATTCATTCTCACTGCCTGACCAGATCTCTGGACGGTGGGGCGCCTGGCGCTACCGGTCGACTTCGGCACAGGCCCGGCAGGCACGGACGACGCCTCATTGGGGCCCGCGCGCCGCAGCATCGCCTAACCGCCAGTGCGCGACGCGCGCGATCGGTCCACGCAGCAGCAGGTATGGAACGAAGGCAAGCATGATCGCAATAATCACAGTCTCGACCGGATAGAACGCCTTGAACACGATGATCTGATAGATTGCGTCCATGACCAGTCCCAGAAGAAGGACCCGGGCCGTTGAGATGAGCCCTTCACCTAAGCGACCTACACGTTCCGTCCGATTGGTCAGAATGGTCCAGAGATACGGAGACCGTCCGAGCTTCGCGTCTTTGACGCCGTCGTGCAGAGCGGCAATCGTCGCCATGACGGGCTGGAGAATGAAACGAAATTTCATCGGCCCGTCCGGGCGCTCGACAATGTTTTGCCAAAGCCGTTGGCGGGACTCAGCCGACAAGCCGTACCAAGCGAATCCGCTTATAATAAGCGCGATCATGAGAACGACCACCAACTGCGCCAGGAAGATTTTTGTCTTGGATTGGGTTTCAGTTATCATATCAACTGCTTCTTATGCATGTGGCCACTGTAACGTCTTGGTCACGTTGATCCGTAATCGCGCGAGGTTCCTTGATCTTCCGCACAGCGCCCTTCTTCCCTTCAACGGTGATGCTCGACGACCGCCGCGCCCACCTTTGCCGCGGCAATGCATGGCCGACTGATTCACTTCGTATTAACGCTCGCCATCAACCCGCCCTGATCGCCCTGACCTCAGCGGCCCGTTCATCGACCGGAATCGTGGGTAATTCACCAGGGGTCTGAACTGGTAGACTGCGCAGATAATCCATAATGGCCTGCCATTCCTTGATCTCCCGGACTGCGTCTTTTCCTGTCCCAACGTCGATGCTGCTCTTGTCGGTGGTGCCCGGCGGCGGCAGCAGGTAGGGCGTGTCAACGCGCGGGTCGTCAAGCGCGTCGACCCTGGATGTAAGGGGCTGACCATTCTTGTTCTTGGGCACGAGAGCTAGTTTGCCCTTGGTGTATTTCGGGATCGCCACGATGATGATGCCGAGATACAACGGGCATGTCAGGCTATACAGCCGATCATTCTTGCCCGAGATGTCGATCACCCGGTAGCCGCGATCCAGGTCTCCCAATTCGATAGCGGTCACGACGTCGAATGGCGGGCGCGATGTGTCGTAGCGGAACCTCATGCCGGAAGCGCGAGGGAAGTACTCGCCGGGATGCGCCGGGTTATCCACGAGCAAGAACTCAAGCAGGTGCTTTAGTTCCTGGCCAGTGACGTATGCAGTCACCAGTGCGCTGCCAGCCGTCATATCCACGACGCCCGCGCCGAGCGGTGCCACGGCAAACACATCGTAGACCGTCTGCACGCCCGATTTACCCCGCTTGAACCCGGCACGGATCATCCCGTTAGCGGTGAAGCCGATGTCGGCTTCCGTTGCTTTCCTGAAGGAGTCGGTGATGAGGTTGGCAAGGGGCGTGCCGGCGGCGATGTCGGTGAACGTGTTGGGCAGATCTACCGGCGCTACCGCGAGCGGTTGGTCAATGCTGTAACCGCGGGATGCAAATACCGCCGCGGTGACTCCCTTCTTGAACGTGGCAATCTCGTCGTCGATGGCGTGGTCGCCGACAATGGTGTCGTCAATCGCGTAGAGCTGGTAGGCCTCGACTGTGAGTTTGTCGCCGTCCAGGGAGACCACCAGTTCGCCGAGATTGCGTCCTTCCAGTCCGGTTTGGACCACGGGTGTGTGGTTGTTGACGATGATTGCCACTTCCAGCGCGGTGTGGCTGTGGCCGCCGATCACCACGTCGATGCCCGGGACGCCTTTGGCCAGGGCAACGTCGTCACCGTCCGTGTAATGCCCGTCCTTGTCTGTCTGCAACCCGCCGTGGCTGAGGGCGATGACGACATCCACCTTCTCCGTCTCGCGCAGGGTTTTCACCATCTCCCTGGCGGTTTCGATGGCATCCACGAACGAAACCGCACCCGCCCCGGTGGTGTAGAACTCGGCCTCTTTGCCGAGTACCCCGAAGAGGCCGAAGCGGATGCCGCCACGCTCGATCACCAGGTAGCGGCGGATCACCTTGTCCCGCGCCAGTCGCTGAAGCTCTGTCAGAGTCGGGTCGCTTCCGGCAAGATTTGAATTCGACGCTAGCACAGCCGGAATTCGGCCGGCTTTAGCGGCCACGTCGATCGACGCGGCCAAGCCTTCCGGTCCGAGGTCGAAATCGTGATTGCCGAAGGTGGTCGCGTCGTAGCCCATCAGCGACATGATTTGCAGTTCGCCGCCCGTCTCGCGACTGGCGGCTCCGAACGCTGTCCCCATGCTGTAGTCGCCCGCGTCGAGCACCAGCACGGGTCCTTGATGCGTCCGGGCCGCCTTTCGCTCGGCGATCAAGGATGCGAGACGCGCATATCCGCCCCGGGTCGCGTCATCGTTGAGGATGAACGGCGTGTAGTCCGAGGATGGACCCATGCCGATGAAGGCCGAGTGCATATCGTTGGTATGCAGGATCGTGAAGGTCCTCTTCATTTTGCTTTCTTCCGCCGCAACGGGTGGTGTTCCGGTCAGGATCGTCGCACCGATAGCCGCCGCGGCGGCCAGCACTTCGCGACGGGAGGATGTTCCGCCTGGCGTGAGCGCGACGGTGTTCTTCGTTGGCGCCGTTTCGCTCTTTGATGGTTTCATGGACCTGAAACTCCAGGCATTCCGATAAGTTCGACTGTCGCAGGCTTTCCGCTCACATCCCTTCTGATGGGAAACGGCAACGCTGGCGGTATCGTAACAATAGCATCCGCCTCAGAAAGGCATTCCGGACTCGCGCCCCCCGCGGCGCATCAATTGCCGCGGGGGGCGCACTCGCCGTTAGTGCGGCTTCAATCGATCAAACGGCGCGGATCAGTGGGCGCCCCCACCGCTCGCGTCCTCCAGGTGCCGCATCACCGCGTCCAGATTGAACGAGGCCGGCTTCTGGCGCGGCGGGAATGCGATAAACTCCGGAATTTGCGCGGCGATAACCGCCTGCATCGCGTAAAGCAGGTAGGCGTGACTGATCAGCCAATCCCAGTAGGTATTCGAATTTTCGTCGGCCCGCTCGAACGGATCACGACGCAAATTGAACATTTTCGGAATGCGGAGCTTTACGAACGGCTCCGCCCAGCATTGCATCCGCGTTGCCCGCTGCTCCGCCAACACCAGCTTCCAGTCCCGCATCCTGATCGCCAGGACGTCCCCATCATCGCTGATGTAGATGAAACTCTCGCGCGGGCTTTCTTTCACCTCACCGGTCAGATACGGTAACATGTTGAAGCCATCGAGATGGACCTTGTAGGTCTTATCGCCGATCTTATGGCCTTTGAGCAGTTTCTCCTTGATCTCGGGCTCTCCGGCGGCGGAGAGGAACGTCGCCATCCAGTCCTGGTGGGTAACGATACCGTTCAGCACCGTCCCGGCCTTGAATTGTCCTGGCCAGCGCACGAACGCCGGCACGCGCCAGCCACCTTCCCAATTGGTGTTCTTCTCGGAGCGGAACGGGGTGATGCCGGCATCCGGCCAGCTATTGTAGTGGGGGCCATTATCCGTTGAGTACATCACGATCGTATCCTCGGCGATGCCGAGTTCATCGAGTTTCGTCAGCATTTCGCCGATATGCTCGTCATGCGCGACCATCACGTCATTGTAGTCGCCCTGGCCACTTTTTCCTTTGTGCTTCTCGGCGCAATGGGTGCGGAAATGCATGGCGGTGGTGTTATACCATACAAAGAACGGCGTACCTTCTTTGTGGGACTTTTCAATGAACTTCAGCGCGTGCTCTGTCGTCTCGTCGTCGACGGTTTCCATGCGCTTCCTGGTGAGGGGGCCGGTGTCCTCAATCGTCTGGCCACCCCTGCCGTCCGAGAAGCAGTGCAGCACGCCGCGGGGTCCAAAGCGCTTCCTGAACTCCGGCATTTTGGGATAGTCGGGATCTTCTGGTTCCTCTTCGGCGTTCAGGTGATAAAGGTTGCCGAAAAACTCGTCGAACCCGTGCATGGTCGGCAGGAATTCGTCCTTGTCGCCGAGATGGTTCTTGCCGAACTGACCCGTGGCGTACCCCAACGGTTTCAGCAGTTCAGCGATGGTCGGGTCTTCCGCCGACAGGCCGAGATCGGCGCCAGGCACTCCGACCTTCGTCAGACCGGTGCGGATCGGATTCTGGCCGGTGATGAAGGCAGCGCGTCCGGCCGTGCAACTTTGTTGCGCATAGTAATCAGTGAAGGCCACGCCTTCGTTGGCAACCCGATCAATATTTGGGGTCCGGTAGCCCATTTGTCCACGGCTGTTGTAACTGATGTTCCACCAACCAATGTCATCCCCCCACAGGATCAGGATATTGGGTTGCTTCTTGGCCATTATAAACACCTATTGCTGTATTGTTCATAGGGACTGCGGAAGACGCGGCGCCGCGGTATCGTTCAATTGGCGCCAGCATGCGGCTTCGACACCGCTTCCATCACGCGGTCGAGGTTGAAGCTGCCCGGCTTCTGTCGTGGCGGAAACTCTCGGAAACTTTGCAACCAGCGACCGACGAATGTAGCCGCGGGAGCAATCAAGAACATATTTTCGATGAACCATCGATTGTAGTCCATGCCGATGTCCTGCGCGAGTTCGAAGGGGTCCATGCGCAGGTTAGTAATAAGCGGGGCGCGCAATTCCTCGAACGGCTGGACCCAGACGTGGAAGCCATGGGCGGACTGCTTCAGGAAAGCGACCTTCCAATTGTTGTAACGCAGTGCGGCCACGCTGCCGTCGTCTGTCCAATACAGGAACTCCTTGCGTGGCCAGGCTTCCTCTCCCTTGAGGGCCGGCATGAGGTTGTAGCTGTCGAGGTGCACCTTGTAGGTACGCCCGATGGCCTGATGCCCCTTGAGGAGTTTCTCCGAAACGTCGGGCTCGCCGGCGGCAGCGAGAATCGTCACGCACATATCCTCGTGCGCACCAATCTCGTTACAAATCGTGCCGGGCTTGATGACACCGGGCCAGCGCATCACGCAGGGCACGCGGTAGCCACCTTCCCACGGCGTATTCTTTTCACCGCGAAACATCGTCGTGCCACCATCGGGCCAGGTGAATGCCTCGGCGCCGTTGTCGGTCGAGTACATTACGATGGTGTTGTCTTCGAGCCCTAGTTCCTGGAGCTTGTCCAGCATCTCGCCGACCTGACGGTCATGCTCGACCATCCCGTCGGCGTAAATATCGAGACCCGTCTTACCTTTTAGGCTGTCCTTCAAGTGGGTGAAGACGTGCATCTTGGTGGAATTCCACCACAGGAAGAACGGCTTGTCCTCTCTCGCGGCACGCTCCATGAAGTCCATGGCCTTCGCGTTGACCTCTTCATCCATGGTCTCCATGCGTTTCTTCGTCAAAGGACCCGTGTCCACGATGCGGCCGTCGGCGAAGCTGTGGATGACGCCGCGCGGACCGAAGTTCTTCTTGAAGTTCGGAAACTCCTCGGGCGTTGGGTAGTTAGGACGCTCCGGTTCTTCCTCAGCGTTCAGGTGGTAGAGGTTGCCATAGAATTCGTCGAATCCGTGGTTCGTCGGCAGCATTTCATCGCGGTCGCCGAGATGATTCTTGCCGAACTGGCCGGTCATGTAGCCGTGATTCTTGAGCAGACCCGCTATGGTCGGGTCTTCGATCTTCATGCCTTCGGCCGCACCGGGCAGCCCCACCTTGGTGAGGCCTGTGCGGATGGGAGACTGACCCGTGATAAACGCCGCCCGGCCGGCCGTGCAGCTCTGCTGACCATACCAATCGGTGAAAAGTGCTCCTTCGTCGGCGATTCGGTCGATATTGGGGGTCCTGTAACCCATCATGCCTCGGTTGTAGGCGCTAACATTGAACTGACCGATGTCATCACCCCAGAGAACCAGGATATTTGGTTTTTTGTCCGGCACGGTTTTCCCCTTCCAATTGCTTTAGATTGTGAATTCACTCAGGTGCCTCTCCCGCGCCGTCAGGCACGCGGGATGGAAGGTTCGCCGGCATCAACACGGCTTTCCCTTCTCTTGGCGTCATGGTCGTTGTGTTCACCCCGCTGAAGGGTGAGGCCGGCGCTCTGTCTCCATGGCAGAAGCGGAACTTCCGGCCGCTTCCGCAAGGGCATGGCTTGTAGGGGCCACGCTTCACATCCTCGGCGACGATCAGTGCCATCACGTCGGCGGGGGCGCCGCCCCGCTGCAACAGTTGAGCCATGGTCCGCATTGCCGGGCGGGTGTGTTTAAAAAACAGTTCTAGTCCGGAACAGAGATAATTGTGACCCGGATCGCCGTCGCGCGACAACGCAAACCGTTCCTTCGGACAGCCGCCGTTGCATAGCGGCCGGACCTCGCATTTCAGGCATTGGTGGGTCAGTGTATCGTGTTTATCGTGGCCAAACTTGCGCTGCTCAGGCGAGGCCATCATCGTCTGCATGTGCGTCCGGTGGATGTTACCCAGCAGAAAGCGTGGCTCAACGAAATGATCACAGGAGTAGAGATCGCCATTGGCCTCCAGCGCGGGGCCGTAGCCGCAGGTGGGGGCATGAATGCACAGCAGATGCCGGCCAAAATAGGCCTCCAGCGTCACGTCGAATAGCTGTACGTAAACCTGCCCCACATCGTGGCGGACCCATTCCTCGAAGATATCCACGAGAAAGCATCCATATTGCTCGCCGCCGACCGACCGCTCCGTGACCAGGTTGCCGGTCTGCGTGTAGAGTAGTCGCTTGCGGCCGGAGTGCTCGCTCCAGCCTTGGTTGGCGATTTCCAACGTCTCCGGAGTCGCGCGCTCGACGATCGGAATGAATTGAACCCACTTCGCGCCAAGCTCATCCCGGAAGAAGCGATAGACGACGCGTCCATGTTTCTCGTTGGCGGCATTAACAGTACAAAGGATGTTGAATTCGACCCTGTGCTGGCGGAGGAGCCGCCAACTTCGCATGACCAGGTCGAACGTTCCCTGGCCGCGGCGATCCACCCGGTAGGCATCGTGGATTTCGCGCGGGCCATCAACGCTCAAACCAACCAGGAAGTTGTTTTCCTTGAAGAAGGCACACCAATCATCGTCGATCAGAAGGCCGTTGGTCTGAAAGGTGTGCTGCACCTCCTGACCAGGCCGGCGATACTTCTCCACGATTTCGACGGCACGCCTGAAGAATTCGAGTTTCATGAGCGTTGGCTCACCACCCTGCCACGCCACGGTCACCCGGGGCGTGCGGTGTGACTCGAGCAACTGACGGATATATGTCTCAAGCGTTGCATCGGACATCCGATGTCTGTCGTTCGGATACAGCGCCTCTTTCGACAAGAAAAAACAATATGTACAGTTGATATTGCAAGTGGATCCGCTTGGTTTCGCCAGCAGGTGGAAGCCCGGCGGGGAGTCGGCCGGCGACGGTTGGCGCGGTCGAACGGTCTCAACCGGGTTCATCACGATGGGTCCGTCTCTGCGATGCAAGTCGCACAGACAAAGGATCCGAATCTCCTGGTCGAGGTGCCCATCGACGAAACCTTCGAAGTCCGCCCGATGGAACAATTGGTGCGGCGATCCTTGGCCGTCCCCCCGAGTAATCGTAATGTTATCGTGACAATCATGTCGTTTTTTCCCAAATTACTACTTTATCGGAACCAGAATCGGACGGCCGCACACCAGGTGCGATTGATTATCCTGAATACGCCGCGACACGATGGCAGGCGCCGCGCCTTGAGCATGAAACCGATGTCGTCTGGCACACATTTTTTCAGGGCGCGGATGCGCTGGCTATGCAGTTCCGGTCAAGCTTGACACAACTTGGCGACCGTCCGGCCTCCGTTAGATGTGTAGGGTATGGATGGTCCGCTCGTATTGCCTGTTCGCGCGACAGTCAGGCAGCCTTCTTCGTCCTCTGGTGCGGTAAGGCGCTGGGCGAGATGCAGCCGCGCTGCGGTTTACGGTAGGTAGAACTGTGTCATTCAGTCCCCGCTGTTGTCGCCGTCAGTTTCGCCCGGGATCGGCGCCGGTGCGCCGACCTTCTGCCATGTCGAATCTGGATCGAACCGGGTTATCCCTTTGGCGATCGTCGGCGTCGTCGTTCCAAGATCCTTCTGATAGATCTCACCGTCCTGGTTGATTACGAACGTCATCACCCCGGTATTGCCCCAGCGCGCAGGCCATGCAACGAGCCCGAAACCACCCAGCATTTGCCCGTTCACCATGTAGTCGTAGGCGCCACCCGGGGCATGCGGACCCTGGCCTCTTAGTATCTCGAAGTAATAGCCATGAAAAGGCTGGGGCTGGGCGTTCTCTCCGGGGTGGTAGCCGGCAGCGCGGGCCTCCGCGATCAGCGGGCCAAGCGGACTTGGTGGCTGGCCCGCCTCAGTCGCCCAGTAAAGCCCATCCTGCTTGCCGGAACTGCTGAGGAGTTGTGCTGCGTAAACATGCAGCTTGTGGCCGTCGTGCAGGGTCTGCATGTACTCGTTCTGCGCATCGACATAGGCAAGCATGACCTGCTGCGTATACAGTTCGTTGGCGCCAATACGGCGATCGAGGATCTCCTCCCGTCCGGCCGCCATGTCGAAGGTCCAACCCTGTGACGCATGCTTAAGCGGGATCGGGAACGTCCAGTCGTCCGCGCCGATCGAAAGCGTCGCGGTGTCACCCTTCACGTCAATCGCGTGCCTGGCGTCAAAAGCCGCAAGGAATGTCTCGCGCTGCGCCTTGTCCGCGACCGGGTCGCCGGCGCTGACATCCCGCAACCCGGCTTGCCCGAACAGTGATCGCAGTTGCGTCACGTCGCCGACGCGCACCGCTGCAACCAATGTATTGATCGCCGCGTCCGCCGACGCAAAATGCGCCGGTGAGTCGCTTGGCGGGGCCGCTGCGAGCAGCGGCAGGACAAGCAAGCTCGGACCAAGCCAAGACTTGAAGGATCGGGGATACGTCAATGGCGTCCTCCTCTGGCGGCACCGCCGCCCGTACGACCACCGCCGCCCCCTTGGGCCGCGATCGCTTTTCCACCGCCGGCCCCGGCCATGCCGCTACGGCTGGCCCGGCCCTGCGCGGACTGCGCTCGGGTCGCTGAACCATTGCCGACACCGTTGAACGCGGGGGCGCCCCCGCCGCCCGCGTTCGCCCGCGGTGCGTTTGCCACCCTGCCTTGGGCATTGGCCGCCCCGCTCCCATTCGTCCGTGGAGCGTTCGTAAGCTTGCCCTGTGCGTTGATTGCCCCACCGGCGCCTGCCCCACCGCCGGCCGGCGCGCGGCTTTGCAGGTTGGCCGAGCTGGCCGAACGTTGCCCAGCCTGGCCCGGGCCCGGGGTTCCGGTTGTCCCGCGGCCGCGATAGGCGTCGCGGGCGGCGGAGTTGCCGGCCGAATTCGATCGGTACTGCTGCCTCACCTGAGGATTCGTATACCCAACGCCCCGCCGATGGTCGGGGTTATGCTGCCACGTGTTGGACGTCATCGACCGGTTGCTGATCCGGTTGGCATTGACGCTGTTGACATTAATGCTGTTGAACCGGTTCACGTTGACATTGACGCTGCCGGCCCCCCAGTTCGGTCTCCCCCAACCCCACAGGGCGCCGGTAATCGCGACGCCAGCCCCGAAGGCAAGCCCCGCCGCAAGTGCCGATCCGGCATAATAACCGGGCGGGGGCGGGTAGTAGACAGGCGGATACGACGGATAGGGCCATGCGCCATAAACAACTGTCGGGTTATAGGCCGGCACATACACGATGGTCGGCTGAGCCGGCTGGATGACGATCGCGGAGGCTTCCTGTGTGACGACCTGCTGTGCGTTGGTTTGGAGTGTTCCTGCCGTCTGCGCTCTGGCCCGTAACGTCTGCACCGCGGCAAGTACAGCGGCCTCTTGAGCCAGGAAAGCGTCACCCAAATTCTGTGTCCAGTCGAGTTGATCGCTCATCGTCTTCAGCACGCTTGGGAAAGGCACCAGCGATTTCGTACTTGCGTCCCAGTCCTGCCCGTCGAGCGCCTTGATCAGTGCGTCGTCCTTCAGGTCCTTGTTGCCCGGTTGCTCGACCCAGCGGCTCGCCATCACCACTTCCAGCGGATACGTCGAGGCGACCAGAACCTGAGTGAGCAGATCATCCGGATAAAGCGCGATCGGCGCAAGGAGGGCTTCCAGTTCGGCTTGGCTGTAGGCAGGTTCGGTAGCCTGCGTTTGCGCTGCCGGGTCTTGCTGAGCGAGAGCAGCCGGGGCCTGCTGGGCGATCGCAACCGGCGGTGCCGCAGGAGCCAGAGCCAACGGCACAGCCAGCAGGTAGGTCCACTTGGTCAAGCATTCCCTCCATTGGGGCGGCGTACCCGCCGCTCCGTATTTTATGGCCCAACCTCACCACGGTGCAGGGGAGGGCGATCAGCGGCGCCTTCACCCGCGATCTCTCCTGCCCTTTGCTACTGCCGGACCCTCTTCCGAGACGAACGGGCTGTCATCCCGGAAGGGGCACGCGGAACAAACTTTGCTGCTGGCAATTGTGCCGTGGCATCGAGAACGCTCAACCCCCGGAGTTGGCCAGCGTCAGTTCAACGCGCCGGTTTTCTGCTCGGCCTTGGGCCGTGTCATTGGAGGCGACGGGCTGCGTATCCCCAAATCCGTGCGCCTCGACAAGGTCGGGCTTCAAACCTTGCGACACCAGATACTCCATCACGCTTTCGGCACGTTTTTGTGATAATATCTCGTTAGAGGTGACCCCCTCCTGCTGTAGTCCC
>Ga0364866_10267_pt1 | contig 37919 bp, 48 predicted proteins | sample ExccelAu500001D3_3_FD_206913 | JGI IMG/M metagenome (GOLD analysis project Ga0364866, IMG submission 206913) | Enriched cells from Trout Bog Lake Hypolimnion, Wisconsin, USA - BchlTB.Aug13.5000.01.D3 | ecosystem: Environmental > Aquatic > Freshwater > Lake > Hypolimnion/Profundal zone | place...
GCCGATAGTCGTGGTGGCTCCAGGCGGGGACTCGAAGCCAATATCACCAATCCCATCAAACCAACCATTTGGATCGTTGACGGAATACGTCACCAAATTGTCAATCGTCTGGGTGTAGGTAATGGTGCGCGTGCTGGTGTTGGTGCCATCCGTGAGGGACTCGACCAGGGTCTGATAAACATTGGGCCACTGATCATCGAACACCAAACCACTGTAATCTGCGCCGCCGTATGTTGTCGGTGACCAATAGCTCAATGCGTTGAACTTGCAGCCGCTCGCGAAATGTCCAAATCCGCACACGGGGACGATCCCGTAAATGATCTGGCAATATGCTGCCGCGAAGAAGTTTTTAGTGCCTCCAAGATTGCCAACTTGAGTCCCGCCGATATTGCGCATCAGGACGAAGCTCATAGAGCCCAGTCCTTGTCGTGAATGTCCAGCAGAGTCACCGCGACGGTCGTGCCCGAGCCAGGGGAAATCGGCATGTTCAAGGACGGCATGGTCATCGCATAGATGATGTCGCCAGGCAGGTAGGCTGGCGTTATTTTTTCCGTCTGACTTTGCGAGCCACCAGCCCACGAGTTCAGGCGCGTGTACGCCACAGTGACGCTGCTGACGACGACGGCCGTATAGCTGAACGTGTGGGTGCCGGTGCCGTCAATGTATGCCTCGCTGGTGATGGAACAGCGGATTTTCGGCGGCTTGGCGACGTTCACGTATGCCGTGAACGTGTAGTTGCCGCTGCTGGCGGCCGTCGCGGTAAAACTGACACTCACAACCTTGGTTGTGGTGTTCACCGCAGTGACCACGGCCCCGGCCGATGGCACGCCGGTGCCGGTCATCACGCTGCCAACCGCGATCCCCGCCACCGTCACCACGGTCACGCTAGTGACCGACGCGCCGTTGGTAAATCCCACGCTCAATGCCGTAACGACCGGGGCCACTCCGTTTTGCGTGGCCACGATGTAATCGCCGCCATCGCTCACAAATGCGTATTGCCCCACCGATCCACCCCCGCCCCCGACTTGCGACCACACGCTGGTGCTGTTGCTGCCGGCGGTAGTGCAATACCATAGCGCTTTGGCGGTGCTGTCCCAATAGCGATCTTGGATACGATAGTAGCTGTTGGCCGGGAGCGTGGTGGCCGTCGGGGATCCAGCGCCGGTGTATTCAGGCCGGATGTAGCCGGTGGTGATGTTGGCACCAGTGCTGGCGTTGTTCTGGGCGGCAAAAATGGCGTTGGTGGTGGCGTCGGTGGTGATGACGTTCTGATTCGAACTGGTGGTGTCGGTGGCGATAGCGGCTTCTTGTATATTCACTTCCTGGCCGTGCACAGTGTTAGCATCCGGAGTGTTCAGCGGCATGTCCACCGTATTGCTGGCATCGGATAGTCCGGTGGCCCGCACCGAACTGGGCATGGTAAGGTGCCGCATCCGGAAAAAGTTGAGCATCGAACTCCAGTCCTGGGGCTGGAGGTGATTAGAAGGCCCCACTTCAATCTTCACATGATTGGTGACCAAATCTATCTCGCTGCTGGCAATGGTCATGTTCGCCGTGGCCCAGGCCGCCCCGATGCCGGGAGCCCCCGAAAGATTCAGCAGATTCCAATGGCCAATGATCTGTTGGATTGGCGGCCTCAAGGTGGTGCCACCTTTGCTCAATCCGGCATCAATGATTTCATGGGTGCCGTCGTAATCGAGCATCTGGCGGGATTCCCAGATATTCTGCGCGAGGTTTGGCACCGGACCTTCCGGGTTGCCCGTGATTTCGGAGCCGACAAAGCTCGTGACGCCGGCCGGCGCATTGGTCAGCGTGGCGTTGAAGGTGATTTTCTCCGTACTGGTGACCCGCGTGCGGTTGCCATTGGTGTCGGTTTCAGCCGGCGTGGAGGCGGCCACGTCGTATTCACTGAGCGCCACCGTCACTGTGATCTTGGCCCGGATCGCCACCACGGGAGTCTTGCGGTCCGCAAGAACCATCCATTTGTGAAAGGTTCCGCGCACGTGACGATTAGGGTATATGGCCAGGCTGATCGCGTTGCCGCTCTCATCCGTGACCGTGGCGTCGCCGATATACGTGGGATTGTAGTTCGTGTCCTGGAAACGAATCTGCCAATTTGTGGTCCCGTTCGGGTTGCTGAGCTTGTGATGCTCGCCACCGCGCTTGGATCCCCACCAGGCGCGCTTGGCCGCGTGATCGGCGGCCGTGCCGTTGGCGTAGCCGGTTTGCGCCGAAGCACACATGAGCGGCTGGCAGTCCAACGTGCCCGTCTTGACGGTGGCGCCGGCGCCGGTCAGGTCAATCGGGCAGACCATGGCGAATGGCATCAAACCGGTGCTGTTGGCCGGGTACACGTCATTGGTCCATGCGGGAGCGGGCTTGCCGTTGTAGGTGTTGTTGATCTGGTATTGCAGCACCACTTGCGGCGGAATGACATCGTAACACGGCGTGAAAGATTTACTGCTGTGATGCGTGCGTCCAGCGGCGTCAATGCCTTTATATGGGAGCGTGATTGGTCCCGGAGCGGTGGTGGACGGGCTGACCATGCCAGCAATGTTGGCGCGTGTCCGAACGTTGATCTGCGGCGGGAAAACGCTGCCATCCACCCATAATTTCGCATCGGCAAGCGGTTGCAGACATTTGAGCAAGGCATCGTAGCAGCTCAGCGCCCGGCAGTGGAAATAGTTCAAGAACCAGCCGCTGTAATCAATGGTGCCGGCGGCAATCGGAATGCCGCATTGGTTGGCGGCAAAGCTGATAATCTGGTTCACCTGCCATTGCACCGACTGGTACAGGTTCGGGCTCCAATTGTTGATGTCCATGAACATCACGCAGCGGCTGATCCAATTATTGGCAGCGCCGGCAATGGTCCACTGCTGTTGAAAGGTGGTGCGTTGCAGCAGCCATAGCACATCCCTGAATACGACCGTGATGCCTTGCCCGTTTTTGCCCACGTCGGCGGGCTGGCTCGCTAAATATACCGTAAAAACCCATCCGGCACCGGACCAGGCGCCGGCGTTGTAAGTGCGATTGGAGCGGATGACCACGCGGCAACTGCCCTCCGCTGCAGTGGGTGTGCTGCCCAGCAGCAGCATGGCGGGATAGAAGTTGAACGGTACGCCGGCCTCCGGCGCCGAGCCCGCCATGCGAAAACTTATTTCGGTGGGACTGCGATCACGCGTCTTGATCACCGGCCGGGCATTGAGTCCCCAGGCTGCGGCGCTTTGCTCGATGCCGGCGTAGGTCAAGGTGATGACGGGCTGGGACATGGATCAAAATTGCGTGGTGCCAAAGTTCTTGTTGTTTCCGAGCTGGGCCTTCACTTTTTCAATATCCGACTTTATTGCTTTGATTTCGGCGTCGTGATCGGGCAGCGTCCCAATCAGGTCCGCGTGATCCCGCAGCATATCAAGCACATCGCGCATGGCCTTGGCGGCTTTCTCGATGGCCGCTGCGGTGGGGTTTTTGTTCCGGCCAAACCGCTCCAGCGCGTTGAAATCCTTTTCGAAATCACCCAGGATGCGCCCCTGCTCCTGGGCGTCCACCGCTGCCTCCCGAGTGCCCGTGGCCTGGTGCTCAATGGGCCGCGTGGCGGCAATTTGCTTCGCGAGTTCCGCGATTGACCTGGTCAGATCCTCCGTGAGCTTTTTATTTTCCTCCGCCTTGCGCTTGGCCTCGGCCGCGGCGTCTTCATCGGCTTTCTTGCCGGCGGCGTTATTTTGATCGGCGTTGTATTGCTTGAGTCGTTTTTGCAGGCGACCTTGATCCTCCTCCAGTCGTTGCTTGTAGCCGCCTGCTCTTTTACCCATAAAATCCATCAGCTCTGCTTCATTCAGCGGATTGGCCCAATATATCGCGCCGTGCTGCTCCATGGCGGAATATTCTTCCAGCTTGCGGTTTATCTCTTCGATTTTCTTCATCTGCTCTGCGGGATCCAGCTTCACCACCTCGCTGTGCTTTTTATCCGCGTCCACCTGTTCGGCGGCAATCGCCGCGTCCCCCTCCAGGCGCGCCTGGTCTGACTTCGCCTTCTTAAGTGTGGCCTGTTTCGCATTTAGCTCCGTATCTTGGGCCGCGTCGCGGGCCTTCTGTTCGGCCTCCAGCGCATCCTTCTCCGCTTTGGCGCGGCGCTCCGCAGCCTGTTCTGGCGTGATTTTATGCGCGGCCTCATCGCGCTGAATCTCCGCGATCGCCAGCCCCTTTTGCGCCGATACCAGGCCCGCCTGGGCGCGTTCAATCGCCTGATAAAGCGACAGCTGATCCTGCAGCTGCGTGTTGAGCGTGTTGCTATTGGTCGTGATGTTCTGCAGCGCGTCGGCAAAGGCCTGCGCCTCGGCGGCCGCATTGGTGAACACCTGCAACTGCGCGGTGATGCTGCCCATGAAATCCGCGCTGGCGTTCTGTTTCGCCATTTCATCCAGCTTGGCGTTGAACTCGGCAATCGTGCTATACGCATCGGCCACGGCCGTGGTCAGCATGATGACCGCCCCAATCGGCCCCATGAACGCCTCATGCAGCGCGTGCCCCAGCTCCGGCACGATCTTGTTCAGCTCCGTGAACAGCCGGCGCGTGCCCTGGGCGTGGCCTTCGCTGGCTTCATTGGCGCCGCCTTCCTCCTCCCAGGAATGCTTTAGGTTTTTGAGCTGCTCCTCCAGTTTGGCGGCCGCCTCGGCGCGGGTTTTTTCGGCTTCGGCGGCCGCCTGGGCCACCGGGATGTATGCCTGGGCTTGGGCGCGGACTTCGGCAAACCGTTTGGCTTGCGCGGCATCCGCGTCCCCGTTGGCCATCTTTTCCAGCACCTGCTGGTACCGGGCGCTCTCATCCGTCACCCCCTTGATGGCCTCCTTGGCGGTATTCGCCACCTGGGCGGCATTTCCTTCGGCGTCAATTTGGACTTTGATTTCGGGCATGGCAGAGGTTCAGCGATGGTTGCGGGTGCCCCCGTTATTGGTTGCTCAGGAAGGAATAGGATGTGGCCAAATTCGGGGCGTAATTGGTCACGAGAATCGGAATGATGTTGGTCACGTTGTTGGCTGTTGCGATAAGTGATTTTTTCATAAATTTACGGATGATAATCAAGGGAAATGCTGATGTAATCGGAAAAATTAGAGTTGGTGTTATTGGTGATTCCCCAATAGCCATACACCCCTTCGGGAATGAAAACGGTCGCCGCATAATTCGTTTGATATTGAGATGCAAACAGGGAAATCGCACCGCTCCATGTCAAACTGATAGCTGTTGCTGCTTGTGATCCACCCACCCACGCATTGGTGTACAATACGGCCACAATGTTAGTGGTCGGTGCGATTGCTAAGGCGCCGGCATTGAAGTTGCCTCGCGCCATTCCATAGTAACCTGGCGTCATAGGTATTCCGATGTATGGCCCACTATTTGCCACGGTGGACAAAGTTCCATTCAGACAGTAAAATTTTGACCCGACGAGTGAATTTGTATTTATAAAACCACCGTTGTTGTAAAAGCTGAACGCTCTGGTCCAAGGCAAGTTCGTCAATCCGCTTCCATTCCCCGTGATCGTTCCACCCACCGACAGATTTCCGCTCATTGCCGTCGTACCATTTGTCTCTATAAAATATCCACCTGTTCCCACGTTGGTATCGGTCAGCCCGTTGACTCCCTCCCACGGAACAACAACGTAAGACGATGCCGTGTTTGAGTAAATCAGCGACATGACTCCATTCGTCCATACTCCGAGCCACGCATTTGTGACCGTCGCGCTGTACGCAGGTATGTTGGCCCACTGGAAACCGGATGCTGTGGGTTGATTCAATGCAAGGCCGTTGGTCGCAGTCATGGAAGTTGCGGCCAATGCCCCTTGAACATAGAGATTGGTGTTCAACGACACCCCAGTGCCGTACGCCATGTTCAGTATCCTGGTTCCAGTCGTGTCTCGGAGTTGCTGAAAAAACAGATTTGCGCCGCCGGCACTCTTTACGTCGTTATTGAATGTCGTCGTCACCGAGCTTCCAATGGAGATCGCCGCGCTGCCAGTCAGTGTCACATTGCTGCTGGTTGAGATTGCGCCACCAAATGTCCCATTGATAAAGTTTCCTCCATTCGTCAACACCAAAGAGCGAGGATCGTTGGTCGCCACCAGGCTGCGGTCATCGTCCACCACCACGCCATTCGCTATGGAATAGGCATTGGTCCCCGTCGCCGTGATGTTGGAATAGATCAGGCTCGGCGCGGGCATCGCGGCCCAGAATCCAGCCGCGTTGGTCACACCGGCCGCCGGCAAATTGGTCCCTCCGGCCAGATTGCCGTAAAACGTCCCGCCGAATGAGACGATATTTCCGATGGTGTTTGTAACGGTGCCAGAAACTACGGTAACGCCAGAACCATAATAGCTTCCGGGTGTGGAAAACTTGGTTGGCGCATAAATCGTTCCGCCGCTCATGGAGTCGCCGCTACCGTCGATCAAGGCGTTGATGGCTGTAATCGTTCCGCCGCTCATGGAATCACCCGCCAAATCGGAGATTTGAAGGTTTTGGCTGATGGCGATGTTTGAAATGTTGGAAATTCCTGCTCCGTTACCAAAAATAACCCCATTGGCAACCACATTGCTACCGGTCAACGTGGCCGATGCCTTGACCGCCCCAAGGCCGATTGCAACGCTGCTGGGGATGGTTGCGTTGGTGAAGATGCGGGCATAACCGCTGGCCGAGTATTGCCACGACTGGCCGCCGTCGTAACTTAGCAGGTTGGTCAGCACCACGCCGGACTGTTGGTTGGTGATCGCATTCCCCAATGCCGCCAGCGGCACCGTGCCCGTCAGTTGCGCGGCGCTCAGGTTTGTCAACCCGGATGCGTTGCCGTAGAACGTGCTTAATCCATTGGTCAGATCGTCACGCGTCATCAACGGTGTGACCGTCAATTTGCCATTGGAATTTGTCTTGCAGATGAAGTAATTAGTGCCGTCATTTTCCAAAATGCCCGCAGCCGGATTGGCTGACTTCTGCGCTGGCTGCATCCAGATTGCAGCCGTATTGGTATAGCCTCCTGGCGGAACGAAAATGTCCACAATGCCCGGTGGAATCAAATAGGGATTCGCGTCTGGCCACATCACATTGCCCAACAGTCCAAACAAGCTTTGACCGAACGAATTGAGCGGCACCGTGAACCAGTAGCCATCATTGCTCCTGCCAGTCCAGTCCACGCTGCAAGCACACGACTGCTCAAACCAGCCGCCGTATGTTCCGTCAGTATTGGTGTAGCCAAGATTTTCCCAGCCCAGAATCCGTCCGTCCGTGCTTGCATAGCTGTCAAAGAATATGCACCCAAGAAGGAAATATCCATAAGGGTTGCTCGTGATTGCTGGAGCGTAAAATTGCAGCATATTGCCGTCACCGCTGCCGGGACTCATCCAGATACCCTCCTGACCCATATTGATCGTCATGTCCAGAATACCGCCCCCCAGCGATGCGCCCGTCCCATCCGTGAATGATTGAGCCGCCAGATTGCCGCTGCCATCGCTGGTGATCAAATTGGTTGTCCCGTTGAAATCGAATGCGACCGTGCCGCCACTGCCGCCGCCGCCGAGCTGCGACATCGGCAAATTGTTCGTTAGGATTGTCCCCACAATCGCGGTTGCCTGCACGTTCGTTATCAGCGACGCATCCCGGATTCCGCCCGGCCCTTCGGCCAGCGCGTTCGTGGCCGAACCGCCGATGCCGCCTCCGCTCACGGCCCAATTGGTGAGCACCTGCAATCCGTTGGTGATAAGCGTGAGCACGTTCACCACGCCGTTGGTCACCGGCACGCCGAACCGCAGCGGCGTCCGCGCATCCTGGAAGGTGAGCAAATAGTTGTTCGGCTCCAGATTCACGATGGGGTTGGTGCCGCCGCTGGGCATGACCGTCGCGAATGTGCCCACATATATATTGGTGCCGTCCGTGACCTCGGGGTATTGGGCCGTGACCGTGAACTGTTTGGCATATTGCGCGCCGCCGAACATCTGGGCCAGCGGGAAGAGCACCGGGACGGAAAACGCTGAAATGCCGAAAAGCTGAAAAGCTGAAAGGAGCAAGCAAATCAGCGAATGTCGTGTGGGGCGAAGGGGTGTTTTCATTTCAGTATTTTTTTTTAGCGTTTCAGCTTTTGTTTCAAACAACTGTCTGGCACTCGAATTTATAACTGATGCTCACGAACATGCCTCGGCTGCCGTCGCCGCTGGAGAGCAGCTTGGCGCTGGCCAGGATCGCATTGGCATAGATCATGGTGGCGGACACATTGGCATCGGGCTGCAGCGTCAGCGTCCCCTGGCTCATCACCAGGCTGTCCACGGTTTTCAGAAAGGCGGAAATGGCCGCCAGGCTGCCCAGGCTCCGGCCGATCCGGAAGCCCAAGCCGCGGTCCACATTAAATAGCGCCGCTTTGTAGATCGCCCCGCCACCGAGCGCGGCGGCGGTGGCCTCCTTTTGCATTGAGCCCGCCACGCTCCAATCTTCCCAGCCAAACGTCCACCGGCCGGCGCCGACGAAATTGGCATCGTCGCCGAGCACGGTGTTGGCAGAGCCGACTAGGAAAGTGGCGAGCATTTTGGATTACGCCGCCTTTACTGCCGGTGATGCCGTTTTCACGGGGAGCGCACGCGCCTCGCGTGCCGTGCCAGACGCCTCGTCTGGCACGCCCAGGGCGCCACCGCCCGAGGGCGCCGCTGCAGTCGGCAGGTTGATGTGATGGGTGGCATACTCGATGGCGGTGTTCAGCGCGCCGATCGCGATCTGGAGCTGCCCCGTGGGCGCGGCTGTTTTCCATGACTGGATCAGGGCTTCGATGGCCTTGACATCATCGGCCAGGTTGATGGCCGGAGCGGAAACTTTTTCGTTCATACGATTTTGAGAGGATGGATGGTTATTGCGATGGCGTTCGTTTCCCCACTGGCTACTGGAAAAGGATTCCGGTGGGATTGGTCGAGACTTGCGCCGATGCCCAAGGCACGAACGCCGGCTGAATGTAGGTGGACGGGATCTGCCAGGTGAATGTCATGCCGTTGGTCCAGCCGTTGGCGTTGCTGAAGTTCGTGGTGAGGGTGGCCAGCGCCACGAAGTTGGTGCCGGACACGCCAAGCTGCTGCGCGCCATAAATGAACGTGTACGGGAATCCGGTGACGATGTTGGTGAGCTGCAGCCAATGGCTGCCGATGGACATGGGACACTGATTGCTGGTCTGGACAAAGCCCGTCAGGATCGGGGCCGAGACCAGCCCGGTCACTACCATGGGGCTGGCGAATATTTGCGCCTCGGCGCGGGGTGTCGAGACGGCGAGACTCCCACCGAGGAGACAGAACACTGTGAGCCGTGAGGCGTGCTGCGTGATGCGTTTAAGGATCGGTTTGATCATATTTCTTGGTGTTATTGGTTGATGTTGACTGCGAAAATTTCAGGTTAGACCACGCTGGCCACGGCATTCGCCGCGCCGGCCGTGAATCCTCTCGTGGTTTCCCACATGGTTTCATTCACCCGCAGCGGCTCGGCGCCCCAGGCCACGCTGTGCGCTGCCAGCGCCGCGGACTTGAGCGTGATGGTGTGCGCCGCGCTGGCGATGACCAGATCCGCGCTGGCCTGGCTCTGGCGCTGGCCGTGCGGCGTGCTGATCTGCTGGGCGCTGTCCACCTGGGCGCCGGTCGGACCGATGGGAATGCACTTCATGCTGCCCACGTTCGTGCCCTCGCCGATCGTGAAATCCACCGTGCCATAGCCATCCGCAATGAGCGGTTTGGCATCCAGCTTCCACGCTACGCGAAACCCTTTTTGCGCGTAGATGCTGGTGAACCCGGAGATGCCGTTCCAATTCCCGGCAAATCGCGCGCGGCTATAATTGGACCGGCTGAAAGCGCCATCGGCGTAGGGATTGGTGCCCCGCGTGAAGTATGCGCCGGCGGCTTCGGGGTTGAGTCCGTTGCCGAGGATGGCAGTCACCTCGACGGCGGCGGCCCAAAGATCCTCGTCCACGCCCAGGTGCAAATCGCCCAGCTTCGTGATTTGGGCATTGGTGTACACGATTTGATCGTTGTTGCGGCCCTGCAAGGTCCACGGCGTGTCGGCATTGCCATAGAGGCTGGTGCCGGGAATCGGATTCATGGCGAAGGTAGGGAACAGCAATGGCAGCGCGTCCCAGTTGCCATACAACGTCAGCGGGATCTTGATGACCAGGTCGGCTTTGAACCGGTCGTCAATGCCATACATGCTGCTCTTGATGTCGGTCCACTTGGGATCGTGCGGCACCATGATGTCGCTGCGGGTGAACAGGGTGTAGCCCTGCGTTTGGACGATGGCCGGCGAGCGGCCGAGTTGATTGCGAAGAATTCCCATATATTAGTTGTGTGTTGATGGTTGATGGTTGTGGGTCAGCAAGAGACCAGGCGGCCGGCGCGCAGCCACCCGTGCCATTGGCCCGGCGCATGAATGCTCGGCGTGAGCGTTGGGGTTTCAGTGTTTCCATCCCAGCCCCAGATGCGCGGGCCACCGGGCTGGCCCCTTTGGATGCGAATCGCATCCGGGCCGGACATGCCGGGGATCCAGATGTAAATAAAGCCAAAATCATCAGCGAAACAGAAGTCGCCGCACTGTTCCACCTTGCCCCATTCGACTTTGCGTGTGTTGATGCTTTGGGTATTCATGCGAAAAATATTGAGCTGGCTTTGCTGCCCAGGTACTCCGCCGGAGCGTTGAAGCCGCGGGCGCGAAGGAAACACGGGCCAGTGATGTTCAGCGCTTGGCCGAGCGGCCATTGAATGGCAGCGGCATTGCCCGCCCAGGGATGCGAGCCATCCGTGGTGTACCAGACGACGGCCGCGTTCATCGGGTTGACGGTCACGGTCATGGGATAAACATTCTGCCCGGCGGTTTGGCTCACCGCGGCGCTGGGCGTGAGCACCGGCGAGTTCACCTGTTGGAGCTGCACCGGATCAGATTCATAGGTGTGCAGCATCACCCGGCAGAACCGGAGATTTTCATCATCCTGCTTGGTAAACAGGCTGAGCGCGGTTTTCTCCGGCACGAAATCCGTGGTCAAATTCTGCGGGCTGTAGCACTTCAGAATCTTTTGCGCATAGGCGGCCAGGTAGCGGATGGGCATCTGCGGGCCGCGTGGACCGTTGTTCAGCGTCTTGTTCTCGACGATGTCCACCGTGATGGGCAGCAGCAGCGGCGCAAATTCCACCTCGGGCGTGTCATCGAGCATGTCCTCGATCGGCACCACGTACCAGCCGAGTCCGACTTTGCCGTCCGCGCCCGCGCCCAGAGCCTTGGTGACTTTCTGCGCCACGATGCTCTCGACGTCGCCGGGCTCTAGGAGGAGACCGGGACGCGCGCCCATGAGCCAATCGGATTGGAGATAGCCCAGGATGTCCTCTTCAAGGCGGCGGAAATTGTCGGTGTATTTCATTGGGGCAAATGCTGAAAAGCTGAAAAGCTGAAAAGCTGAAATCGGATTGTGCGGCGCGGCGTTTTCATTTTAGCGTTTTAGTTTTTCAGCTTTTCAGTTTTTTGAGTTGAATGTCCAGCCACTCGCTGGCGCCGTCGCTCGCGCTGTCCGTCCACTCCTGCTTGCTGGGCAACAGGCTGCGGTCAGTCGGTTGCGTGACCTTTTTGCTGAACCAATACATGACCAGGCCGGGCACCATATACGTGGTCCCCTTGGCGCCCTTCTTGGTGCTCTTTGCGCGCGTGACGGGGACGCCTTGAGCCAGCCCGGCCGGGCCGGCTTTGCCCCAAAACAAAACGAGCCCACTCATTTCACCAGGCCGCATTCCGTAGCTCTCGCTGCGCGCCGGCAGCGCCAGATTTTTCACACCGGGTGTTTTGGTGCCAGGCGTGATCGTCACGTCTTCAAAGGCGCGAGTGATACCCGGCATGATATTGCCGTCCAACGTCATCACTGCCTGGCTGCCGGTGACCTGCAAGCAGTCGGCAGGATTGATTTTCTCGGCGATGGTGGACCAATAATTGGTGCGTTTGCCGCCCAGCTTGTTCGGGTGACTGCGCCCCCACGCTCGGACATGCGCGCTGGTGTCTCGCACGAGGCGATGGCCCGCCGCCTTCATGATCGGCGTTTTATCCTCTAGCTGGTCCCACGCGTACACTATTTCGGGTGTCGCGGTGTCCACGGTGATGGAGAGTCGGACGTTCATGCAGTGGGGAGTTCGGATTGCGGAATGTGGAGTGCGCGGCCCATTTCGGCCAGCAGGAGAGCAATGTGTATCCGGGCATCGAGTTTCACGCGCAGCGCAGGGACCGGTGCAGGTCGGAATGGCACCCAGGGAATGCAATGGAGCACGCGCGGCGCCGGCCGAGTGCAGGCGTGTTCACTCAGTTCGCGCACCATTTCAAGTGCGGAGTCCGGAGTGAGGAGTGCGGAATGAATACTAGCGGCGGCCGCATTCAGCGTCTCGCATTCCGCACTCCGCATTCCATATTCCGCACTCATTTGCTGACCTCCACTTTCACGCGGAATTTCAAGTCGCCGCTGTTCAGACCTTTTTTGAGCGCAGCCAGAATGTCCGGGTCAAACCGATCCTTGCTGACCTTCACTTCGCTCGGGCCAAAGTCCGTGCCGGACTGGCCAACATTGTCCGGATCCCCGCCCAGGTCGGAAAATTCTTTCGCGCTCAATTCCACCCGGCCCATGCCGCTGTTGAACGCATACGGCTCGTAACTATTCCCCAGCGCATCATCATGTCCGCCGGCGCCGGCGCCCAGGGCCGCCCACACGCCGGAATCTTTCCGCGCCACCATGCGCTCGGTTTCCTGCCAGATTTTCAGCGCCTCCGTATCGCCCGCCTCTTTGCACGCCGCTTCCCAGCGGCCGCCCTGCTCATCCCAGGAATCTTCCGGGACGGTTTCGATCACGCCCTTACCCTTCTTGATGAGGCCGCGGGGCAGTTCGCGAGCTTCCACGCGGATCAATTCCCAGGCGGGATATTGTTCCAAGGCATCAGGCTCGTTGCCCCAGATGTTTTTCGCCGCGCCTTGCGCCTGGGCCGTGATCGTCTTCACCTGGAGATCCATGCGCTCACGGCTGTACAGATCCCGGATGCTGCCGGGCTCGGCCTCGGTGCTCTTGTACTGCTGGCCGGGAAAGCCGCCGGCCGCTGGGTCATACTTCAGCGCTTCGCCGAGGCGCTTCAGCTTCAGCCTGGCATCGGCCAGAGTGTCGGTGGTGCGGCTCGTCGGAGCCTTGGGTTCATCTGGACCCGGTACGGCCGGGCCGGACGGCACCACGCTGCTAAGTATGCGCGCCACGGCCGTGCGGATGCCCTGCACGGCGTCTGCATTGGTCATGCGGGCGGAAAAAAGCGAGTGACGCAACACGTTCGCATCCACCATGCGCAGGGCCGCGCTTCCGAGTTGCGTGGGCAAGTCGGCCTTGGCGTCGAGGAGCATTTGCGCGAGGGAAAGCATTTTAGGTATCAGGTTTTAGGTGCTGCTCATGCCGTCAAAACTGTGCGTGTGAATATGCCGCCCACGCCGGGCGATGGTCACGCCACCGGGCGCTTTGATTTCGCGCTTGGCGATTTTCTCCCAATACGCTTCGGCGGCTTTGGCATCGTCGGCGCGGTTTTCGGCCAGCGACTTGCCGGTGGGCAGGGCCAGCAAATACTTCCAACGTGCGACCGCGATGGCGCGGTTCTTTTCCTCGGGCGGAATGGTGCCGGTCGCCGGAACCGAGCCAGTGCTCAGATCAATCAGGCGGCCGGCGTTGGCATAGGCGCCAACGACCTGGTCCATCACCTTGCTGATGATGTCCGGCAGGCTGGCGCTTTGGGCGTCGCCTTTGGCGGTATCGTAAGCCTGCGTTTCTGAATCATTAAATTGATTCAGGACGTCGTCTGCGGTGAGGGCGGACCAGGGATTCATTTGAGTGGCGAGTTGAGAGTTGGGAGTGCGGAGTGTTCCGCACTCCGCACTCCGCATTCCCTAATCGGCTATGGGGTTATCACCTCGTCAATCTGCAGGTTGAATCCTGCTATGGTCGCGGAGTTGGTGGCACCCACAGTGAACGTACCTTTGAATACCTGGAAACCATCGGCGACGTTCTGGGTCATGTTGGTCCAAATTCCAAACAGGGTATTGGTGTTGCTGGCAAGGCCGGCGGCGCCGGTACCACCGATGGCGCCGGGCCATGGTGCGATAAGCCCCGAGCTGGTATATACGAAGTTCGTACCCGCCGCGGCGTTGGTGTAATTGTTGCCGGAACCAGAACTCCCATAGATGTTAATCGGCAGGAAGTTGGTGCCCATGTTGTTCGTGCCCCACTCGCTAATCTGCCAGTTGACGTTGTGCCAGCCGGACATGCAGAGATAGTTGGTGGCGTAGAACGTGTAGGTGCCCTGGTTGGTCACCCACTGGTTGAACACGGTGCTGATACGGGGCGTCACGTAGGTCCCCACTTGCCCGAAGGCTGAAGGCTGAAGGCTGAAGGCTAAAAGAAGAGCCAGCAGCGGCAGCATGATTTTGGTGCGAGCCGCACCGACGATTTTCTTGATCAATTTTTTCATTCGCTTTTAGATTTGAATGTTATTGGTTGTTTGCCGAGGGCCGTCGGCTGCCGGCACTTTAGCCTTCAGCATTCAGCCCTCAGCCTTTGCTTAGCTGATCGGCACCCAGGCAATGCCGCTGGTGTGCTGGGTGTGGAGGTATTCGTAGTTCTCCACCGTGAGCATGATTTTTTTGATGCCCAGGTCCGTGATGTACACGGCGTATTCGCCACTGGCGCCGGCGCCGCTGACGATATGCCGCACGACGTTCGAGGCGTCCATCGGCGTGGTGTCCTTGATGGAGGTGAAGATCAGGACGTTCTGGCCGATCAATTCCTGCTTGGCCGTGGACGTGTTCTGATAACGCTCGGCGTTGATCAGCACGGTGGCCACGCCCAGGGCGGTGGCGAGCTGCTCCTCCGTGAACTGGCTGGCGCGGGCCAGCGAGCCGGCGGTCAACTGACTTTCGTAGGCGTTCTGGCGCTTGAAATGCGCCGCGTCGCCGTAGGCCACGTTTTGCGGATAGAAACCCGTGGTGTTGGCCAGTACGAGCAACAGATTCACGATGTCCAAGTCCGGGTTCGAGGCCGAATCCCAAGTGCGGCCAGTCGTGATGGCCGCCGATTGGAGGATGGCGATGGCTTCCTGCACCGTCGCTCGGTTCAGCAGGTCAATCAGCCACTTGGTGTGGACTTGCTGCCACTCGGGTTTGTCCTTGAGTTCGTCCCGGTCAAGAATCACGGACAAGCCGCGATTATTGATCTGGAAATCACTCTTGGAGATGACCCGTTGCCGCACTTCGGCAAAGTCGGCCAGCAGGCCGCGCTTCACTTTGTTGTAGTCCACGGTTTCCCAGGGCTCGTTTTCGTTGTACGTGGTGAGCCGCACGATGCGGGAATTGCTCGGGCGCGGCGGCGCGAGGAAGTCGCGCAGGCGGGCCAGCCCGTTGCCGACCATGCTGTCATAGCTGGCGGCGAACAGGTTGAGTTCTTGAATCTGCTCGACTCCGCGGAGCAGTGAATCGTTGGCCAGGCAGACGGTGCCGGTGGGCAGGCTGCTGACATCGTTCGACAATATCACGCCGGCGCGCTGGAGAGCGGCTTGGCGGGCATTGGAAAGGGCGAGAGGCGCTTGTTTCATATTTTTCAATTTAATAGTTTGATTGGTGGTTAACCGGCACTTAAACGGGGTTGGCCGGGAAGGTGAGGGTGCCGCCGGTATTGATGATTTGGTAAGGCTCGCAGGGCACAAACGGCACTTCCATTAGCGACCCGGTGGCGGTGAGGGAGCCCGCTGAGCGACCGACGACCCAGTAAGTGCCGTTGACCGTCAGCGTGGTGACATCCTGCACGCATCCGCCTGCGGCGGAGACAAGCAGCTTGTCAATCGTCACGGTTTTACCCGCGACGCCGATGCCGATTTCCAAACCCGGCCGGGCGCTGAAACGCCGGACGTTCAATATATCGCCGACCGCGTAGGGCGAATCAGCGCTGATGCCCAGCGGATAGGCTCCGCCTGCACCCCCGGCGCAGAGGTCGCCGTACTGGTAGCCCGAGGCGCCGCGCTGGATGATCAGGAAGCGGCCGGTGAATGGCAGATTGGCCGAGGCGGGATCCACGATGAGCGACTCGACGCCATGTTCATTGAGCAGGCCCAGCGCGTTAGCCAGCGCCACGGGCGGCGTGCCGTGTTCCACGCGCTGTAACCAGCTCATGAAGCGGTCCATCGCATGATAGATCGGCGTGAAGACAATCCGCAGGAAGCTGCGGATCTGGCGCTCGCGGCCAGCATGGGACTTGCAGCGGACGATGCCCTTCCATTCGCGAACCACAACGGGCAGAACGATTGCGGCCAGCAGCGCACAGAGCGCCATCAGGATGATATAGGTAAACATTTACTTTGGTGTTTCTTGTTTCGGTTTCGTTTCAATCCAGGGTGTCTGGATTACTTGGTTTCCGCCTGCGCGGAGGGTTTGGTTGCGGCCAGCGCTTTGGCGGCTTCGTCGTGTGCGCGCTGGCGTTTGATCACGGCCACGGCCTGCTCGCGCGAGAGCCCGTGAGCCATCTTTTCGCGCACGACCACTTCATCGGCGCTGGCCTGGGCCGCTTGCGCCTTGAAGGTGTCAATCGTCTTGTTCGCCGCAGCCAGTTCCGCCGTGAGGCGTTCGATGGTCTGGGCGGGTGTTTCTTTGGTTTCAGCCATAATAATTGTTGAGTGTTGATGGTTGAGGGTTGAGGGTTGCGGGTCAGGACTTCGGCGCCAGTTTGGCGGCCAGTCCGGAATACTTCGGCAGCCGCATGACATTGTTGTGGGCCTGCACCGGATTCTGACCGGTGGCCGCCAATTCGGCGGTGAACGCCTGCTGATATTCATTCATCAGCACCGTCTCTTCGTTGCCCAGCGCGGCCTGCTGTTTGCCGCTGATGGCTTCCGTCTTGATCACCGCCTTGCCTTCGGTCAGCGCCTTCACGTCGGCTTCAAAGGTGGCGGAGTTCTCCAGCGCCGTGATTTTGCCTTCGCGGTCTGCCACCGTCAGCTTGCCGCGTTGGATGGCCAGATCCACGGCAAAGGTCGCCGCGTTTTTGCGCTCCGCCTTGCGGGCCGTCTGTTCATTGCCCAGCGCCGTGGCGTTGTCCGCCGCGAGCTTCTTAGCGGCATCGCGTTCGCTGGTCAGCGTGGTGACCGTGCTGTTGAGGGTCGTCTTGTCGTTGCCCAGCGCGGTGATGCTCGTGGAACGGGTGAGCATTTCCTTATTGAAGGCGTCGAAGACGGCCTGGTCGGTGGATTCGTTTGCCAGGGCAATGCCCTGAGCCGCGAGCCACCCGATTAGGAGTTGTTTCATGGTGTCGTTGTGTGTTTGTGTTTCGGTTCTACTCGCGGCGGGTTCGGTCTGCCTTGCGTTCGCAAGAGACTCCACGCCGGAAATGTTTGGAAATTGTGTGAGCGCCACACTGAGCAGCTTGAATGGCCGGGCGAGGATGGAATCGCCTTCATTGCCGATTGGCATTACCAACCAAAGAGCGGATGGCAACTTCCAACCGGCGGCCACGGCCGTGGCGCCGTCGTTGTCCAAGGCAAAGTGCGCTTCAATGCCCCGGTCGGACTTCCGGACCTGGTCCACCACGCCGAGCTTGATTTTGGATTCATTGGCCAGCGCCTTGGGATCGTGCTCCTTCAAGTCGCCATGCCCTTTGAAAACTGGGATGCCAATCAGCGCACGCTTGAGTTTGCCGAACAGGGAATTTTCTTTCCCCACCATCGTGTCCGCCGCCTCGTTGTCCAGAACTTGGATAAACTTCTGTTCCCTGGCCTGGCCGCCTTCCACATATTGGCGGGTCTTGGGGTGCCGTCCAAACGGTGCGATCAGCGCCCAGCCGTCGTCATCCAATGCGGTGGCGTCATTGGCGAGCGTCTCGAAGCCGGTGTCAGAGTTCGCCAGCGCGATTGGAGCGCGGAACATTGATAGAATGATTGATGGCGGAATGAGCTTCATGGCTTCTTTAGGTCGGGTGGATTCTTGATGGCGGCCGCCAGCGCGGAGGTGGTGATGTCAGCCAATACTCGGGCCGACTTCGGATAGGCGTTGATGTCGGTCAATAGCCGGATCAGCGGGCCGTGGTCCGAGGCAAACTCGCGGAGCTTCTTGACGAACAGTTCGTCATCCGAAATTCCCTCGATAGCCATGAGCGCATGGCGGACGGGATCCAAATCATCCGCATGGGCCGTGGCCAGCTGGATAATGGGCTGGGCATGCTCCGCCGCGGCATTCGCCAACGCCACTGCATTTACGATTTCGGATTTACGATTTACGATTGACCGGCGGAGCGCTTGAGCGGCGCGTGTGTTGCCGAGTCCAACCTTGCCCAGCGTCTCCAGTTGTGCGGCGTCGTTAGGGATAGAGTAGCCGAGTGCAGGCATCTGCAAACCGGCCTGACTCCAGCCGGCGGCCGCGTCCACCTCGGGCGTCCCGTTCGCACTGCGGCGCATGGCGATGGGCATCTGACGGGATTCCGTTTGCGTGTAGTACGGATTGCCGGGCGTGGCCAAACCGGGGTTGCGTTTGGGATCCGCGCCAGGGGCGATGGGCGTGCCCTCGGGCACGCGGGCCGGCGACGTGGGAACCTGCTGTTCTTCGCCCTTGAGGAGCGGATCCGTTTCTTCGCCGGCCGCATCCACCGCGGCGGGTTTCTTCAATTGCGGAGTGGGGAGTGCGGATTGTGGAGCGCCGGACTTGGCGGCCTTCTTGTCATCCTCATCCTCGCTGGGTTGCGGACCATTGGCCGGTGGCGCTGCCACTGCGGCCGGAGCCAGGCACGCCTCGCCAGTCTCGGGCACGGACCAACGGAACCGATTGTAAACTTCCTTGAGCATCACTTTGAAGCCCATGGGGACCAATCCTTGCAGCGCAGCCAGGTCTTGCGTGCTGGTGTCATCCAGCGGCGGCATCAGCACCCACCAGGCGCGGGGCTCCTGATTGTACAGGTACCGGATCACGGGCCGGTCCACGCGCTCATTGAAAACGCCGGTCAGCCATTTTGCATCGCGGATGAGGAAAATGCCGGACTCCTCTTTTTGCACGCTGGCACCCACGGGATTCTTGGAACCGCCGCCCTCGCCGCCGCCGCCGCTCTTTTGTCCGCCGCCTGAGCCGCGCGAACCGGTGGCCAGATCCACGCCGCGGTAGCACTTCGCATACAGTCCGTTGATCATCTCCACGATCGGATGAAACGGCAGCGAATTGCGCGCCGACTGCTCCAAAAACTTGAACGTGACGCCGGCGTTATGCAGCACCGCGCCGTCATTCGCCAGCGCCTGCAATGCCTCCTGCGCCTGCGTCCACTCCTCCGAGTTGACGGCCGCGTCCGTGGTGGCATCCAGAAAGCCGCTGCCGTAGCGCGTGCAGAACAGCAGCCAATCCCGCAGCGGAAACATCTTCATCGCATACGCCATGCAGAGCGGCCGCATCCACCCGATGTTGACGGCCGTCAACCATTCGCCTTGCACGCACGGAATCCCGTACATGTCGAAAATGTGCGGCATGTACCCGAGATAACCCCGCCGCGCCTCAAAAAACCACAGCGGCGTGTGCCGAAACTCCGCCGTCACCTCCCGCGCCGCCGCATTATCCACCCGCAGCAGCATCTCGTGAACGCTGAACCGGTAGTCCAGCGCCGACGACACCTGGTAGATCAGTTCATCCGTGCCGCCCGTCACGTCCTGCTCCAGCGCCTCGGTGGCCGTGAGATTTTCGTAGAAGTATTGGAGCGAGGCGGCATGGCGATCGCCGTCCGGGGAACCGTCGCTGACAATCTGCCATTCCAGGCCGCTGGCGTCGGACTTGCGCTTGTCTGAATTGACGGCCAGCTCGCCGTCCTTTTCCATCATCACTTCCCACGTCTTGCCAATCTGCCGGAAGTCACCGATCCGAAACGCGTTCAACTGGCTGGACAGGATGTCCATGTCCAGCGATGGCATGGGAGAGTATTTTAACCGGATCGCCCACTCGATCCGGGCTTGGTTAAAAAGGGAGATGCCAGAGGGGTTCATAGTGCGATCCTCCCCGCTTCCAACCCTTTTCGGGCGGATTTGCTAAAAACGGGATTTAAAAATGATGTGATCAAAGCTTCGCACGCAATATTTTGGCCGTTGCAGCGCCGTGCAGCCTGTTTGGGGCGGCCGGTTTCAAAACGCGGGACTTCGGAGGTGGGCAGTCCGGCGGACGCGACGGCGGGCAAAATGGCATGTGCCAGAATTCCGAGTCTCATAGCGGGATCACCCCTTTCAGTTTTCCCAGACCGAGGTTGCCGGCGTGCGGGTTGTTCAGCGTGGTTTTGGAGTAGGCCACGGGACCGCCGGACATAAGCATGAACTCAGCGATCTTCCCCGAATCAAACGTGTCACCGTGCGCCCCGGTCTGGGCGTCCGGCGTGCAGACGTAGCGTCCGCCGTCCTTCATCGTGAGCCGATGGTCCGCTTTATAGTACGGGTCCGCCGGCGCGGCAATGTGTCCCTCGTTGAACCGCGTGGCATACAAATCCCCGGTGTACGTCTTGTAATTGACGTTGCCGTCCTTTTCCGAATAGCCGGCCGGACGCGGATCCACGATGTTGCCGGCAATCACCAGTTGCGTGGCCACCTTGCTCTTGAGATCGTCCGCAGTCTCCTCCGCCGCCAGGCGTTCGTTGCTGGCGTCGATCCCCAGCCGCGACGGTCCGCCGCCGGCCGGCCGGGCCCGGATGGTGTCCACGATGCGGCTCAACCGGTCGCAGATGATGACGCGCTTCTTTTCCTTGAACACGATCACCAGGCGCTGAAAGCTTTCGCTGCCCATTTTTTCCGTGACGGTGATGCTCGTCGGGTTGCTCGTCTCGCTGGTCGTGCTGGCCTGGTCAATCCCCATGGCCACCCGGCCGTCCTGCAAATTCCGCCGCAGACATTCCAGCGCGTGGCGAAAATCCGCCTCCGTCTCCACATAGACAAACGAACAGCCCGCTTCCATCCCCCGCCGCTGCGCCGTGATCAGCGCGATCAAATCAATCACCGCGGCGCCCCCGGCCCGGTGGTTCAGCGCGTAGCTGATGTCCCAGCCCCCGCGCATGGATGGAAACGTGCGGCACTGCTCATACGTCATCGGCTTGGAATAATCGTCGTACAGCAGATGCCCGGCGGCGTAGGCATCCTTGAGCGCCACCCGGTGGACCATCATGCCCGTTTGCCCAATATACATATGGCCCTTGGGATTGGCCGGAAACTCCTCGTCTTCGGTCGGAGCGGTGACATTCTGCGGCATCGTCATCTCGAACCAGGGATGCCGGTCGTCCAGGCACATGTTGCACGCAAACAACATTTTCCGGTCCGGCGTGTCCCGCATCATCGCGTCCGCGCTCACCACCAGGTCCTTGGCTTCCGACGTGGGCATGTAGCCAAATTCATCCAGCCCGATCAAGGCGCGGAAACTGCGGAACGTCTGCACGCTCGGTGCCAAAATCAGCACCCGCGAGTAATTCGTGCTATCGAAGTACAGCCGCAGCTCCATCTTCCGGGCCACGTACAGATCCGTCAGGTTTTCCTGCGTCATCCCCTTCAACAATTTGCCCGTGTCGGAATTGGCCACCTGCATCTGCAGCCCCTTGGCCTCGGCCCCGCCGCGCACGGCCTCGGTCATGGCCAGCGCCTCCCCGGCGAGGATCTCCGCCTGCTCCAGCGCGGTGAGCGTCATGCCAATCAGCTCCTTGCCCAAAAGCAGCGACGCCGAGCAGCCAATGGCCGTGCGGCCGGCTTCCTGGCTGATCTCCTGGAAGTAAATGTCCCCGAGCGTGGTGGACTTGCGGCAGCGCCGGGCCCAGTACAGCCCCGACACGCGGACCTTCTTTTGCAGTCCGATGGCGAGCTTCTGGTATGGCCGGCGTTCCCTCTTCACTGGATGTTCGATGTTGGATGTTGGATGTTGGTTGTTTCCTTCGCTGTGTCCTGCCCCGGCAACTGGATATTCTCCTTGGCCCAAAACTCGTCGACGTCCTTGAACATCTCCTGCCGCATCAGCTTGATCCGGTCCGCCTGCGAACACTGATTGTTGCCCAACAATTCCGCGGCCTTGTTCATCATCCGGCTGATGAACTCGTCCGACTTCATCATCACCTCGATGCGCTTGAGCGCGAGCGCCTTGTTTTTCAGCTCGTAGTTGCCCTTCATGCCGTCCTTGTTCAACTGGAGGGCAATCAACTGCAAGCGCTGGCTCTCGCCCAGATTCAGGTGTGCCATCTCGAACATCGTCTGCGCGATCCGCTCCCGTGTCGCCTCCTCGATGTTTGCCGGCAACTCCGCCTTGGCCGTGTCCGCCTGCTGCGCCGCCACCAGCGAGGCATACCTCGTCCGCATCGGCAGTGAATTGAAAAAACCCGATAGGGCGGTCACCGACACCTTCAGCCCATAGCCGGCCAGCCATTTCTGCGCCGCCTTGTACGACATTTCCCCATTGAAAAACTGCGAGCAAAATTCCAAGGCCAAAGGCTGCGCCCGCCGCTGCAATTGTTCCCACAAGGCGTGCTCCGGCAATTTGCGGCCAAGCAGGGTGTCTGGGCGTTGTTCGTTCATGATTCATTGCTGCGCGAGAAAATCCCGGCCCTCCGCCGTGATGCGCCAGGCCGCCAGCTCCGGGCTGATGACCTTGCCCACGTCGGCGATCAGTTTTTTATCGAGCAAATACCGCAGCTCGAAGTTCACGTCATTGAGCGCCAGGTCCGCCCGCCCCTCGCTGCAAGCCATCTGCATGAGCAGTGCGGCGCTCATGCCGCGACTGCTGGCGTTGTCGTCCATGAACCGCAGCAGGGAAAGGCGGAGCTGCTCGCGTTGTTCCGGGGTGAGTTTCATGTGTGCAAAACTTTTTGGGCGTTCGCCAGGGCCGCCAGGGTTTGATTGGTGATCTGCCCAATGTCCTTGGTCATTTGCAGGTTCTCCGATTTGATGCGATTGATTTCCCGGAAGATTGCCAGCGTCTCTTTCTGGCTGTCCTCCACGTGTTTTTCAAACTCCTTCTTGCTGGCCGGCTCAAAGCCGAACGTGACTTCCGCGCGCGTCTTGCGCAGGGCCACGAGGAACAGTCCGATGGTGGCCAGATTGGAAAGCACGCTCCCGCCGGCAATAAGGGCGATCCACATGGTGTTCACGCTGGGGTTGGCGGCGTCGGCAAGCATGGTGACTAAGGTCATGTGGTGGGATAATTGGCGATGGTTGTGGGATGGAGCGGCTGCGGCGGGGCATCAAATGACACCAGCGTGATCTCCGGCGCGGCGGGGAGCGGTTGCGCGGGGAGCACACGCGCCTCGCGTGTGCCGTCTGGCGCCGCGCCAGACGGAGCCGCGGGCGCCGCGCCAGACGGAGCCGCGGGCGCCTCGCCCGCGATTCTCGGAGATTCAGCGGCCAGCGAAGCATTCAATCGTTCCAACGCATCTTCGTGCCGTGTCGGCGAAATAAAGGCGGAGGCGGCAATTGGCTCGGCGGACCTAGGTTCCGTTGCGGGGCTGCCGCCCCCTTGGTTTATGGAGAATGACGGAATATGCGCCGGCCCCTGGGCAAACTCTGTGATGGCTTTCACCAGTTCATCCGCATGAAACTGATGACTCTGCAGCAGTCCCACCAGCAGAACGATCAGGCCAAATACATCTTCCGAGTTGATGATGCTTGCGGCCTTGGTTGAGCCATGGGCGATGGCGATGGCCCCGGCCACTTTGAGGATGGAGCGAATGAGTGAGTCTCTTTGGTCTCGGTTCATAGGGTTAAACGTCACGTTTATTGCATGAATTTTTGCCAGCCTGCGGCGCGGTCGGCGGTGAAGGATGATGTGCCCGCGAGCACTACCGCATCGTAAATAGTTTGCCGTTCCACCATCCCGACGCCCAACACTTCCATGGCCTCGGCCAACAACGCATCGCAATCCGCCTTGGGCAGCGTGGCCCGGATAAAACCACTGCCTATCGCGCGCAACAACGTATCGCGATAGGCTCCATCATGCAGCACGGCGGCGAGCCAATACTTGCCAAAGGGCGGAATCAGCGGCCAGACCTCGGGCGGTGTGCTGGCGCCATCGGACGTGGCGCCGGCGGGCATCACAAACAGCGTCCCATCGGCGGCGTAATAAAAGAGGTCTCGCGCCAGCACGATGTTGTGGCCGTCCAGGCTGTCCGTGCGGAGCGGCAGGTTGGAGAAACGCCCAGTCACCAGTCCCCTCCAATCTTCCCGAAGTGAAACGGCGCGCAGCCGGCGCAGATCATCACCATCGCCAGCAGCACGGCTGCGGCGAACAATATAGTCCAAGTGAGTTTCATGGCTGGGAAAACACGCCACCGGCCTTGATCCCATTGCCCGATTGTCGAGGGTTTCTCATCAATGGCTTATAGCCCTTCGGGTCTTCATTTCGGCAGTCCTTTGCCGGCTGACACACACGCTTCGCGCCGGTGGCCCCGCTCGCAGTTGTCAGCTTCGTTTGCATTATGTGGGAATTCCTTTAAATATTCCGGGGTCAGAACCCCTTCCGAAGGTTGATCGTCCCATCCACCCAGTTGCCGTTATATGCGCCCGATCCAGTGCGGTTGCCATAATCCACACCGGCGGCCAACTGCCACCCGCTCCAGTTGTAGATGTCCACGTTCAAGCCGCCCCGCACCAACGCCCCCAAGCCGCCGCCGGCGTTGCCGGTCCCTCCAATCGGTGTGGACGCCAGGACCGCGACATATGGCGTCGTTTGCAGGTTGTAAAAGAACGTATTGGTCGCCGATGTCAGGAACCGCAGCGGATGCGTCGGGGCCTTCAGGGTCAAACCACCCGCCACGATATTCTCGCTGCCGAGCTTGCCGCCGCCAAACAACTGATCCACGCCGGCCATGACGCCCACGTAATTATTGACGTTTTCCACCACATACGCGCCGATGCTGTACTGGCTCCCGTCCGTCTTGATGCCGCCGAACAGCCCGAAAGCATAATTCGTCGGATTGCTCGACAGCCCCACGTCACCTGCTAGGGCAGTAAGGTCACCCCAGAATCCGTTCGTGGGAGCCGTTGCCGTGGTAACGCCGGTGCCCGTGACGGTGGTCACGCCGTTGCTGCTGGTCGTCTGCGCCTGGCTGGTGATTGTCGCCAGCGAAAGCGCCGCGACACTAATGGCCAGCGTGACGCTGGACCCAATTATTTTGATTCGATTTTTCATGGATCTATCTTTCGTTTGTAGCCGCCGACGCGAGAAGGCGGACAGGGTGAGTGGACGCAAAGTGAATGGTGATCCGCGTCCGGGAAGACCGAGATGAAGCGGCGCCGGTTAAGGCAGGGAAGCGGACCACCACGTTGAGCTGTCGCTCAAAGCTGGAGGACTGTTGGCTGGCGTTTACCGTTGCTGCGTTCATCTCGCGGCCAGTAAACCACTGTTCCACGTGGAAATATCGGTCTCTGCGACCGAATTCAGTAGCTTAGGAAAGCCGGCGGGAGCGGAGAAACTTAACGATGGAATCCCTGGAGAAAACCGTGAAGCTGTTCGGGCCGTCCGCCTGCGCCGGCGGGCGCGTGACCGTAAAATTTTCCTTCAGCTCGTAAATGTGCTGATGCGAACAGGCGAGGATCCGTTTCAATTCGGTGGACCGCAGGTCGCGGTTCGGCAGGATGAGCTTATAGACCTCGTCCTCGGTGAGCGCCGGCATGGGACGGTTATAAACGAACGCCCAGGCGGACGCCGCATAGACGCGAATCTCGCGCCGGGCCTGCACCACGTCATCTGGTACCGGCGGCCGGCTGGCGATGTCCCAGGCGAACTTGATCACCTGATTCTCCACGTCCACCGCCAGCGTGTCATAATCGCGGTCAAAAAAATCCGCGCACGATTCCAACGCCAGGGTTGGCTTCGTGCGCGGCAGTTCGACTTGGAATTGCAGTTGACTCACAGAACAAATTATTGGTGATGCAAGCCGGGCCGCGTGGTAGCGGTGGAAACTGTAGCCGACTCCATCACCGTGAGCTTTGATAGTACCACAGGAAGTCAAGACCCTTTCCGCTCGCGGTATTTTGGGTAGTAATCTGGATGCCGCTGCCTCCAGCGGCGGGCCTGGGCCGCCCACCGTCTTTTATTTTTCCTTTTCCAACTCAAAACGGAACTCCTGTGGCGCTCCGCCTTTACAGGGTCAGAGTGGTAAGTGCGCATGTGGCAGCCGGCGATGATGTAGCGCAAAACGTGTCATGGCGTCAACGGAAATTAGTTCAGCCGGAACCGGTGCAGCAGATGCGCGTGGCCCGCGCGCGTGGCGAACACGGTCCAGTCCACATGCGGCTGAAACGGGCAGGCGCAGACAACGGTGTCCGTGTTCAGCTCCGCCCCGAGTTGGACATATTGCGCCATGTGTTCATCATCGAACTGATCCCATTGGTCGGAGCTGGTGATAAACGCCGGATTGTCTCCAAATGTGTTAAGAAACAACTCCGGCAGCGGATGCTCGATGGCTGCCTTCCCACAAGCCTCGTTGATTTTGTCCGCGATCTCGCGCCGCTCGCTTTCGGTAAAAATTTTCATTTGGCTTTTTTGACGACAGATTTCCCAGCTTGCATGGCCAAGCATTTGGGGCATGTCACCAAATTGAAGTCCATCGTCACTCGCGGGTAAAATTGCGGCATGAAAATGCCGCATCTGGTTTCCAAACCTCCCCAGGGCCACCAATGGACCTGATCTTTCGCTGTTTTATCTTTGTTCATCGGTGTTCACCCAAAAACCGTATGTGCATACCGCCGCTGGCCGATGCCGCGCTTGATCATCAGCTTGCCCTGGCTGATGAGCCAATTCGCCGAATGGTTCACTTCCTCCGCCGTCGCGTGGCTGGCGTGCTTGTAGCCCTTCTGGCCGCTGATGATCTCCGGGCTGGCGCTGGCCAGGTTGCGCAGCCACCGCTTATTCTGGTCTGTGGCCGGCCGCTGCACCGCCAGCAGAATATCCGACGCCGTGAACCAAATCTGTCCGCCCAGAAGGAACTTCTCCAACCATGCCACCTCCGTGGCGTAATCGCCCGGCTTGGGCGCGAACAGTTCCGGCTGGACGGGTTCGGTCATATCAGTTTGGATCGCAAATTTGCCAGCAACTGCGCCAGCCTGATCACCCGCACCTGGCCCTTGACCGGCAGCCACTCATAATCCCGCTGGATCTCCGCCACCACCGCGTCAATCTCCGCCACGGCCAACCGGTGCTCACTGCGCCGCTTTGGCGGCGTCCCCCGCGTCGTCAGGCCCGCCAGCGCCCGCCGCTCCGCCAAAGCGCGCCAGCGCGACTGCCCCGCCGCCCGTTGCGCCTCCGTGCGCACCGGCCACCGGCGATTCCAACTGCGCGGCATGGTCCAAGAGCGCCTCATACCTTCACGCGCTTTCCAAATTCCGTGGCCGCTTCCAGCAGTCTCACGAACTGCGCCTTGCTGATGCCGCCATTGGTTTCCAGCTCAACGCTGCAGCCCCCCAGGAAATGGCTGAACGCCGCCTCCCGCTGAAAGATTCCCAGTTGGGCACTTGCCGTGCGCGCCTGCTCGAACTTGGGCTCGAACTTCTCCCAGAGGCGCCGGCACTGGAGCATGTGATGTATCCGGACGGGTTTAACCACGGATTTCACGGATTCCACGGATGGGAAGGATTTCCCCTTGGTGTCTTTGTGGCTCTGTGGTTCTGTGCTTATCCGTGTCATCTGTGTGCTCCGTGGTTAAAAAGGTTGGCTCGCAAATCTCTGTTTTTCCTTGCTGGCCGTCACCGCCTGGATCATCCAATTCAGCCGCTCCAGCGGCAGCAATTCCCACTCTTTAGTGTGAAACGCATTGTCCGAAATGGCCCGCAACTGCGCCTCATACGAGAGTTTGTTCAAATACGCCACCGCCCGCTGCCGATCATCGGCCTCTTTGTTCACAAACGGGATGGTGGTGTTCAAATCCTCGATGGGATTCCGCAGCACGTTGCAGATGCGGTCGAACTCATTCAGCTCGGCATTGCTCAACTTCGTGGCCGAATGCGTGCGTCCGCGCGACGCCACCTGGTTGAGCGCGTGCCGCAGATCATCGGCGGTCACAGCCCGCTGCTCTCCGGCCGCCAGCGACCGCGCCCTGGTGATGATCTCCCGCACCAACTCGCACGCCAGCCGGCTGAACGTGGCCGCGGCGGACCATTGCGCGTCCAGATCCCCGAGCAGCCGCCCGCCAACCATCACCCAATCAAACGGCTTGGACACCGCCAGCCACTTCGGGATGTAGAATTTGGTGCGTTGATTGGGGGTCATGGTTTAAGTGGGGATTGCGGAGTGCGGAGTGCGGAGTCTGCCACTGCAGCCGCCGCCTTCTCTTTTTCCTCCAGCTCCCATTTGGTTAGCGCCGGGCCAGGCCAGGGGAACAATTTCAGCGGACCATTCCGCTTGGGTTGCAGCGCCCACACCGCCGCGCCGCAGCTCAGCAGGTATTTCCCATAATGCACAATGCCGGTGACCGTGTGGACCTTCCCGCACTTGCACATATATGCGCAGTTCTGTCCCTGCAATTCCGGCTGTGGATTATTTGGCTTCATATCGCAACCGCCTGGTTTGGATCTTCCCAGTAACCGTCATTGTCTTCGTCATGCCAATTGTCCGCTTCAGCATGGCGGCAATTGTCGCAAAGCCCGGTCATTTCAAAACTGCCGACGCCGCCCCAGAACTGGCCGCAGCCTGGGCAATAGCCCATCCTGGCCGCGTGCTCGCCGCAGACATACTCAATGTCAACGTGGCCACTGTCGTAATCGGGCAACTCGCAGGCTCGTCCCTCATGCGCGCAGCGCATCCCCTGATCGTCAGTATAGGTGCATTGCCGCTGCTTGCGCTGATAGCGCTCGCGCTTCAATTGTTGGCGGCGGATGCTCATGGCAATGTCTGGTAAAGGGCATCCATCGCCCGGTCTATCGCGATGGACCATGATCCCATCTCCATCATATTGCGCATCTCGCGCAGTCGCTCCGCCCGCTGCTCCAGATTGGTGATGATGGCCAGTGATTTCTCGTCCCCGTTAAAAACTCCCTTGCCCCGGATCACGCGCAGTGAGACGTCAATCTCTTCCAACGCCGCCCGTATGGCTTCAGCGCATTCAAACAAAGCGTGCCCCGCCTTTTTGATCTTTCGGATCTGCATGGTCACATCGTCATAATCGGCCATGATTTTAGATCGAATGGTTGTATTCATTTCAGGTTTCAGGTTTCAAGTTTCAGGTCTCAGATCTCAGGGCAATCAGCACGATTTTTGGGCAGGCCCGCTTCACTGCGACCTTGTGCGTCTCGCAATAGCGCAGCCCCATCTTGCCCATCTGCCGCGATTCCCGGCACACTGCAGTCTCATTGCAACGCCGCTGCCGTCCCGTGTCATCGTCCTTCACCAGGTACTCGCAGCCAGTGGGTGAGGCCGGCGCGATCGCCGGCCGCTCCGCCACGGTGTCCAGCGGATGCGGCAGCCCCAGCTCGCCGCCATAACGCATCCACATTTTATCCGTGGACTTGCGCCGGCCCTCCGTCATCCACTGATGCTGCCGCGCCGACATAATGAACGCGCCGATGAATTGCTGCTCCCATTCGGTGAGAACGAGGGGATTTTTCCCGCGCTGATCCGCCCCCAGTCGTTGCAGGAACGAAACATATTGTGCGTCGGTGATGTTCATGCGCCAAAATTCTCGATGAGCCAGGGCAGCTCGCGGTGCATTGGCTCGATGAACGGCAAATCGAGCGCCCGGTAGATGTCCGCCTCATGCAGGAACATCGCCAGCAGCTTGCCGCCGACATAAGTGTCTGGATCGCCACCCAGCCACCTGCCGCCGCCGAACACACCTTCGTAGGGATTCCATTTAAGCCCCATGCGCTTGGCGCGGCTGGCCAGCCAGATGTTGTGGTCTTTGCTGCCGGTCCGGCAGATCAGCCGGGTGGCAAACGTCGCCCGCGTGGCGAACCATAAATCGAGCTGGCACTTGCTCAACTGGATGCTCATGGACTTGGTGGTCGGCTCTTCCCCGGATTGCAGTGTGGCTTTGCCGCTCATCGCGTACATCTTGATGAAATGCTGCAGCAGGTTCCGCTGGCTAGTGACTTCACCAAACAGATCCCGCTCCTCTTTCATGGCCGGCACGCACACGATGTCCACGTCCCCGCACTCCGTCCGGTGCCGGCGGATGCTGCCGGCGGTCAGCATGGCTTTGCCAGATGCGGAGGCGGGCTCGTCAGCGACGTGCGGCGCAATCCATTCCGTGATCTTGGTGGCGTAAATTTGAGCAGTGACGAGGTTCATAAAATCTTTACCTTTTTGATTTCGCCGCCAAAATACCAAGGCGTGGGCAGCAGCGGGTTCCAAACCCACGTATTCAAGCCATAGTTAAAATTGATTGGCGCGCCAACATTTTTTAAAAAGTCAATGTCCCGGTAAATAGTCCGATGACAGCACTCCATCTCCGCCGCGATTTCTGCCACGGTCACCTGCTGCCGGTTCCGGATCTCGCTAGCCACGCGCAGAATGCGCAGAAATGCTTTACGCGAAAATCCCGGCGCATGCGGTTTGGAAAGTCCGGACGCGAGTCCAGCCCCGCGCCCGGACTGAATGGTAATACTATGGTGTGTGTTCAGGCTGCCCCCAGCGTTAGTCTCTGCCAATCTCCGCGCAGCGCCATAAGCGCCTCCTTTCGTCAATTCGGATGATTCCGACAAATTCATTTTGAGTGGGTGCAGCGTCACGTTGCCTTTTGCCTTGCTTCATCCCAGGTCACCTTGATGGCGCTCTTCGCCATGCCGGTTTTGTCCCTCGCCACGCACGCGGTGATGAACGCCGGGGCATCCTTCGCGAGCAACTCGTCGGCGAGCGCCCGGAATTTCTTCCCGCTGTCGAACCGGTTCTCGTATTTGTTGACCGGTTTAAAAAACTTGTTCAACAATCCCATCGCAACCGGCTGAATCTCGTGATGCCGTTCGCTGTTCGCCGCGAACTCGCCCACGATCATGTCCGCCGTGAGTATCACCGGCACGATCCGCTCCGTGCCCGTGGCCAGGTATTGCTTGCCCTCACGATCCGCATCCTGCAGGTCCACCTGCTCGCCATGCAGCGCGGCGTGCTGTAGCCGCGTCTCGATGTCCTTGAGCTCAATCTTGAGCTTCTCCATATGCTCGCGAATTTCCAGCCCGCGATCCACGTCAACTTTGACGCTCATGACAGTCTCCCTTCCAGGATGAGTATCCGGCTCGTGATCTTGGTGGCCATTCGGTCCACACGTTTCTGTTGCCGCCCGAGTTGGGTCTCGATGCGGCGCTGGGCCGCCTCGTGCTGCGCGTGCTCGCGCAGCAGTTGGCGGTTGGCGTTTTTGTCATCGCGCTGAACCTTTTTCAGATTGCTTTTGAGCAACCGGATTTCGGCGCGATACTCTTTGTTCATGTTCATTGGCATAATTTGGTGTTTTGTGTGTTGTTGGTTAAAAAATCAGGCAAAGCAATGCTCGCCGGCATGGCCTTCGGGGAGGACGCAACTGGTGGATTTTCCTTGTTCCCATATCACTCTCCCGCAGCGCTCCGGCTCGACAGCAGCCGCCGCCTTCGCCGCAGCGCGCTGCGCGTTGGTGAGGTACAGCTTTTGCATTCGCAATTCCGCCAGCCGGTTGATCTGGTTCTCGATCATCCGTTTGAGGATGATTTCCTGCGTGGCGATCGCCGCCGCGTGTTTCGCAATGACCGATTCCAGCAACGTAATTTGAAACACGCGCTTGGACTGGTCTTTCGATGATGTCGTTTCAGTCATAAATTTTCTATCCGTGTCATCCGTGTAATCCGTGGTTAAAAAATCAGTTAATCGGCAGCCAATGATGCGTGATGAGCACCAGCCACAGGATGGTTGCCGCCAGCCAGCCGGCCGCGAACGCCACGCACGCGCATTCCCAGCGCGTCAATCGCCCCTGGTAAGCCTTGCGTTCATTCAGCCGCTCGATGCAGTTGCCCTCCTCAAAAACCGTCTCCTCTTCAGGCGCGGGACTGCCCGTCGCAGTTCGCGTGCTAGTCCGGTCACTCCCCGCCCCGCACTCCGCACTCCGCGCTCCGCCCTGGCACGTCCGGGGATCAAAGTATTTGGCAAACGGAGTCATGCGGACCTCCCATGCAGCACGGTGTCAATCTGCTTCTCGGTCGACGGCGGCAATTTGTGTTCCAGCGCCTCCAGCCAGGCCACGCAATGCGCTGCCAACTTGACCAGGTCGCCTTGGAGAAGCCGGATAGTGGCCCGATTATTGCAGACATCTAGATCGGTCACGCACTCGCGCACGTCGCCCATCGCAATCACCAGCAGCGCCTCTTTGGCGTTATAATTCGCCAGCGTGGCCGGACTGGCGCAAGTATATTGGCTGCGACCCTCCGCGAACTCCGCATTCTGCCGGCAGCGCTCCTGGGCGATGCGCTCAAACACGTCCATTATCAGGGGGTTATTTGTTGTTTTTGTCTTCATGCTTTGCCCTTCGCTTTGTGTTCCAAAATGGTCAGACACGCATCGCAGTTCACCGGCCCAATATCATCCTGCCAAATGACCACATGCGTGGCCATGTGACCGCCGCCGCAAAGTGGCTTGCCGTCCGCGCAGCGCACCGCGTGGACCTTGTGATATTCCGTCCTCACGATCCCCTTGCGCGGCATCAGCACGAGCTGCTTGGGGAGCGCACGCGCCTCGCGTGCCGCGGTTGACGCCTCGTCAACCGCCCCCCGGCGCGCCTCCGCGCCGGTGTCCTCCCCACCGAGCAGCGCCGCCGCCGTGGGTAAGATAGCCTCCAAAAGTGAAGTCATGATTTCCTCCCGGTGGCCGCAACGCAGTTGCTGCACAAAAAGGGTTTCTCCCAGTGACACGGCCCGGTCGCAGTCATGCACGCATTTATTTCCGTGCAGCCGCACACCTTGCAGATCATCCCGCCGTCCGACTTCTGATAAGCGGCCAGGACTGCCTCTTCCACCTTTGCTGGCAGATTCCACAATCCCTGATGCCCGCGAATGACGCCGCCGGCGTTGCCCTGCACCCAGCACTCCAGCCGCAATTGCCAGGCCCACCGTCCCGGACCAAAATCACCAAACGACATCGCCTCTTCGACTTGACGATATTCCAGCGTGTCCACCCGGTGCTTTTTTAAATCCTTTTCCAGCGCCGATTTGACCGTCTCGGTCCGCCAGCAATTCTCCACCACCACCAGCGCCTCCACGCCGCCATTGTTCATCTCGCCGTAAATAAAGTGCCAATCGTTCTTAACGTACCGGTCAAACGGAGCGGCGATCACCGGCTCTTTAGCGCCGGAGTCCACTAACAACCCTTTGCAATTCTTCCGGCAGTCGCCGCCGGCGTGGATGGCCAGCAACCCGCGAAAGTTTGTCTTCCACGATCTCGTTTCATAGAGCTTGGCCCCGATGCCGATTAGAAAAGCGTGAGGCTGATACAGTGTCAGCGCTTTCATTTGTTGTTCCTCCTCGGCAAACTGCTGCCGTGCTGCAGCCGCGGTGCAATCAACATGCCAGCCGCCCCGGTGAACGCATCGCTCCAGCTCACCTTCTTCCCCTTCGCCGCCGACTCCTCGAAAATGACGTTGGCCAGCGTAAGCTGCTTGCGCAGACGGCGACAATACCCGCCCGTCACCACCACGTCCGCCGCCGCGCTCACCAGCTCCTCGCCGCTCGCCGGTGCGAATTGCAGGATCAGCTTGCGCGCCGTGTCCTCCTCGTCATTGCCCATGCTCACCTCCTTCACGATCCCAATGCGCGAGATCAGCTTGCCCGCCGGATCATTCCGCACGATCTTGTCAATCACCTGCGTATTCCCGATCAGCGCGATCGGCACCCCCGTCGCATCGTTCAGCGACATGAAATATTTCACCCCCGTGATGTCCATCAGCTCCGCGTCATCCACAATGACCAACCGCTCCGCGCCGCGCAGTTGCGACTCCAGCCAATCCGACCGCGAGAGATTGTTCGGGTAATCCTCCGTCGAGCTGGCCGAGTACTCCTCGAACAACGCCCGGCCGCACGCGTGGCTGCCAGCCGCCCACTGCTTCACGGTGATGAAAAGTGTGTTGGGATTGTCGCGGCAATACAGCAGCGCCCCGCTCGTCTTCCCCCGGCCGCCGGCGCTGTGGATCAGCCCCACGTCACCCGACCGCCGGATCAGCGTCAGCGTGCTCGCCACGGCCTTGGATACGCTATTGGCAAAGAGCGCTTCATTGACCTGGGCCAGCCGGCCCACGTGCCGCAGAAACTGTTTGGCGGCCTGCTGGACGCGTTTGGCATCCGGCTCCGGCCGATTGTCCGGGTTATCCAGATTGAGGTACTTGGTGACGCGTGTCGCGCTGAAGCCCAGCCGCTGCGCCATGCGGCCGTGCGTCCAATCGTTCTGTTCAATGTACCGGTCCAATCCGCCCCGGACGCTTTCATCCAGGACAAACTCGCCCGTGTTGCCGTTGCTAGTATTGTTATTGTTCATCATTTTCTCCGTTGTTGTTTTTTTATTGGCAATTAGTCCGAAATATCCTCCAGCGCCGTATTCACCAATTGGCTCAGCCGGTCCCGCTCCGTGCGTTCCGACTGCACGTGCGCCAATGATCGCGGCTCCGGGCACGTCTGCACGGGGAGCGCACGCGCCTCGCGTGCCGGGTCGGTCGCCCCGACCGGCACGTCCTGGGTGCCTCCGCCCGAGGACCTCTGGACACTCCCAAAATTATTCACCCGCTCCCCCTGCCCGGCACCGTTCCTGGCTTCATGCGCCTGCACCCCCGGCTTGCCATCCGGCCGGATCGCGAACACATTGCGCCGCATCGCCTGCGCATTCATCCGCGTCCGAATCAGCCCAATGTCTTCCGTCTCATCAATTCCAAACAGCCGGCGACTGTGACGCGTAAGCCAGTTGATTTGCTCCAGCTCGCCCAGCACCGTCCCGGCCCGCTCGCCGTGGAAATCCTTTTGCAGCACCGCCATGGCCGGGCACTCCGGCTCGAACGCGTTGTAATGCAGCCGCACACGCGCGCCGAAATACTCCTGCAACCAAGGCGCCTCGAAATCGAACACCCACGAATAGCCAGGCATGACCAGATGACTCGTTGTGATGGACTGCTTGCGCACCAGGTAGCCCTCCCCGTTGTTATCCGACACCGTCGGCGAGAAAATCCATTCCTCTTGCGGATGCAGCTCGCGCATATGCTTGTGCGCCTCGGCCTTGAAAAATTCCTGCGGAACCCAGTTTCCGTAAAGATCGCTCTGCACCAAGTGCGCATTCCACTCCTCGCACACCTTGCGCAACTCCCGCAGAACGGTTTCCAACGGCAGAAAATAATCCCGCGGATCCGTGGCGCCGCGCTTGCAGCTCTCGATGATCGCGCTCACGTCGCCCTCTTCCCCGCGCGTGCGTCCCACCTGGCCGGGCAGGAACGACAGCCGGGCCCAGAGCGCGTTGAACACAAACTCCACCACCTTCTGATGCGGACTGGCCACGTGCTTGTACTTCACCCCGGCCAAATCCAGCGTGTGATGCAGTAAATCCGACGCGCTGATGCCCTTCTCCAGAAAAACGATGCGCGGACGCCCATGCTGCTTGAAGCCGATATGGAGCGACGCCTGCAAATCCTCCGCCCGGTATTGCCCCTTGGGCCGCGCCGTATGGTTCACGCCCAGGATCGTGTACGTCCGATGGTCCACGTGAATGAGAATCTGCCAGCGCCCCACCACCACGCCGAACTTTTCCCAGCACTTGTCCCCCGGCCGTTCCATCTGAACTGTGCAGACAAAATTCTTCGTGCCGTCGTCAATCGTCTGCGCCTCGCCCGGCTGGATCATCCGGGTCGCGCCCGTGATCTCATCCCGCGTCATCATCAGGCTCCCCGGCGACGAATTGAACCGCAGCCACTCCTCGCGCGGATTGCGGAACGAGCGCGTGAAAATCTCGGGAATATGCAGCTCATTCATCACCGACTCGGTCACGATGCTCCGCCCGGCCGCCTCGCGCCGCTGCAACTCCGCCGCGATCTCGGGCCGGATATTCCCCTGCTCAATGGTTTTGAGAATCGCCAACGTGGTGCTGCCGCTGTTCCGATCGCGATTGTTCAGCAGCTTGTTGGCGCGCACCGCGGCCAGCTCCTCGGCATTCAGCGAATGCTTCGCCTTGGGTTTGCGCCCAGAATTGCCGTTCTTGGCCAGCAGCGCGTCAAAGTCGCAATTTGGACCATACGCCTTATCCCACCAATAGATCGTCATATGCGGATGCCCGCAGGCCCGCGCCGCCACTCGGTTCGTCTTGCCCGCCCGTTTAAGCGCCCGCCAAGTCTCCACCACATTCTTCTTATGCGTGGCCTGGTTGATCTCGTCCTGCGTGGGAACCTTTGTACGTTTGGTTCCTTCCACGGGGAGCGCACGCGCCTCGCGTGCGGTGTCGGGCGCCCCGCCCGACACATCGCGGGCGCCATCGCCCGTGGAAATCAAAGATGCCGGCTGACTCGATTGCCCCGTGCCGGCGCCGGAGAAGGAGGTGGACTGCGCGTCAACGGTGGGAACGGCCCGCGCAGCCCCTGGCTCGAATCTGCCAGCTAGGTCTTGGCGAGAACCACCAACGCCGCACGGCGTGCCAGAACAACTGGCAGCGGGATCCGCTGATTGCCGGTGTCCCGCGGCACCGGATGAATCGGAACGCCCGTCACTTGCGGCATCATCGGCCCGTGCGTCCCCCGGCCCAGCGGCGCCGGAATCTTGTCTGCCGATGAAAGTATTTAATTGCGGAGTGGCGAGTGCGGAGTGCGGAGTCATTCCGCACTCCGACTTCCGCACTCCGCACTCAATTGAATCCGGCGCCGGGCTGCTCGTTCCCTGCGTTAATATGTTGGCGGAAGTGTCGCCCTGGTCGCCGGAAAATTTATCAAGCGGCGCGACTTTGCGCGCGGGGAGCGCACGCGCCTCGCGTGCCGCGGTTGCCGCCTCGTCAACCGCGCCCCGGCGCGCCATCGCGCCAGTGCCCGTCTTCAGCCGCCCCTGATCATCGTACAGGTGCGCGAACATCTCTTTAATGGTGACGATCATGGCGCGGGATTATTTGGTTTCGCCGATGCGGCTCGCACCTTTGCCATGCCGGGGTTCGGCCTTCGCCTTATTCGCCGCGTCCCGGTAAATCCGCCCCATCTCGAACATCGTATCCGCCGCCGCATCGCATTCCTCCGGCGGCAACTCCGCCGCCGACTTCTCAATCACCGCCAGCGCCGCCGATCGCCGCGAGTCCGTCAGCTTGTTGAACTTCTGCAAATCCCGCGTGAACAAGTCCGCGAAAAAATCCCCCTGGCTCATCTTCGGCGCGAACTTGGACTTGTCCCCCTCCTTGACGGCCGTGATGCCGGCGATCACCCCGCCCAGCCCCAGCGGCCGGTTCTGCTCATGCTCGCCGCCTACAAACGCCTGTAATAGCTTCGGCTCAAACCACGCCCTCAGCGTCATCTCCACATTGTCCCCATCCGTGGCCCCGCCGCGCACATTGAACGTGTACACCTTTTTGTCGGCGAACAACTCATGGACCTTCTTGGCCTCGAACAACATGCTGCGTTCAATACCCAATTCCTTGCCCAAATCCTCCACAGTTTTGGCCCCGTAGTCGGCTGAGGCGACTACGGCGTTTTCAGGGTTTTTTGCCAATTTTGCCAGCTTGTTCGCCCTGGCAATCTCAAACGCCGGCTGCAAATGCGGATACGCCAAATACGCAATCGCGCTCTTCGACAGATGCCGCCGGTGCGCCAGGCTGTGGATGATCAGCAGGTGAACGTCCTCGCTGGCCCGCACATTCACCGGCACGCTCTTCCGCTGCCATCGCAGCGCGCAGCGCAGCAGCGTCCGGCTGTGATCGTCCAGGATGCGTCCCTGTTCATCCACCAGCAGCGGCTGGATG
>Ga0364866_10268_pt1 | contig 37766 bp, 26 predicted proteins | sample ExccelAu500001D3_3_FD_206913 | JGI IMG/M metagenome (GOLD analysis project Ga0364866, IMG submission 206913) | Enriched cells from Trout Bog Lake Hypolimnion, Wisconsin, USA - BchlTB.Aug13.5000.01.D3 | ecosystem: Environmental > Aquatic > Freshwater > Lake > Hypolimnion/Profundal zone | place...
CCTGTGAATGTATGGGTTAAAGAAGTTCCTAAGTTTATAGTTCCTCCTGAACCATTAATGGTTAACCCGGCACCATTGACATTTCCTGTAAAGGTAGCTGTCCCTCCAGTTTTTGTCATCGAAACAAGACCGGTAGTTGTAAAACCGGAAATGCTTTGTGTACCGGTACAGGTAGCTGAACCTAAAACAATAGGAGAACTTCCGGCGGTAAATGTGCCATTATTAGTAAAATTGCCGCCAAAAGTTAAGCCAAAATTCCCGGTTATTAAGGTAGCACCCGAATTGATGGTAAGCGGTACTCCACAATCCAATACTTTGGCAGCGTTTAAGGTTATTGCTCCAATATTCCCGATAACCACACCATTGGTGGTAGGACCGGTTAAAGTCGGTGTCCATTCCAATCCGACCGGTCTTGCCGTTGAAGTGTTGTACTGTAAAGTAGCCGACGATGCATAGGTAGGTGACGTACCTGTAATCGTCGAGGCAGATGACATTTCAACGGATAAAATATTGTTGACTGTAGTACTTGCACTTAAGGTTTTGCCTCCGGAGTTGGATAAAGTCAGATTGTAATATGTTGTCCCTTTTAATGTTTGCGTGGCAGTCCCGTTGTAGTTTACCAGGTTGCCTGTGGCAGTGACGGTAAGGCCGCTAATCGTAGCATTACCTCCCAAATTAAGAATTGCATTTAAATCATTTGTAAGAGTTCCTGTTCCCGACAGAATGCCTCGAACTGTTAATGTGCCTGAGTTGGTATAATTCGCATTCAGCGCTACACTGGATAGCGAAATCGGACTTATCAGGGTTGGGGTAGCGGTAAAAGTATATGTTCCAACACCTGCATCACTAAACGTAGTCCCGCTATAAATGGTAAAACCGGCGGAAAAAGTATAAGTATTGGCATTTGCAGTACCATTAGTATAGGTTGCAGGAACCGTCCAGGAAGAACCGCTGTTTAAAGTAACGGCACCGGTAAAAACAATCTGACGCACAGTAGAACTTGTCGAACCAAAAGATATACTGCCGGAAATGGTCGTTGTACCAGTTACAGTAAGTTGTCTGTTTATAATTGCCGTACCACCACCATCGACTTGAAAAATCGCAAATTGAAACCGTGTGCTTGGCGTATTTAAGGATAAAACTCCTCCGCTATTAACATGTAAAGTTCCAGTTACATTCCAATATTGGGTAGCCAACATCGTATGCCCACTTTGGATAATATAGGTATCTCCTGATAATGTACTGTAATATGTTTGATTTGTTTGACCGTTAATGCTTAACGTTGTGGCAGCGAAGGCAGCAGGATGACTCCCTGTTCCATTTGTATTGGTCCACCAGGAAGTATTTACTGTTGGGTCGAGACTGGCGCCTGAATAATATGTCAATGCACTGGATATCTGACCATTAAAAAGTATAATGATTAAAACTACGATGCTCTTTAACCTTTTACTGATGTATTTGGTTTCCATTTTTCGTCGTTATTGCTGTTGGGTTATGGTGTAAAGAACACTTACTGATGTATTTGCAGACCTCACTTTCGAATAATCTGAAATATTCAGCGTATAGGTGAGCTGGTGCCCCACATAGGTACCTGCGCCGGTGTCAAAGACCCCGATATTACTGACCAGTACCTGAGGGAGATAACTTACCGTTACCACTGTGGCCGGTATTCCCGGTGAATCGCCTACCGCATTGCTGGTGTAACCGGTCCCTCTTCTGTTTGGGGCTGCACCCGAACCTCCCCACGTCCCCTGGTAAGTCCCGGCCAGGATTTGTAACTGAAGGCCAGGGGGCAGGGTGGTCTCCAACTGAACGCTGATCGACGACTTGGTTGAAGATGGAATCACGGTGGTATTGTAGTTTAACCAGTTATTGCTATTGGTCACCTGCAACACAGGATTGCCAGCAACAGTCGGAGTGAGAAATGTCATGGTGACTGAGCCACTGGTTTCGGCAACGGAAACGGTATTGGTCTGGGCGACCACAAATAATGAACTGAATATCAATAGGATACTCATTTGTGCTTTTTTCATCGTTTGTATTATCGTTTCCATTATAATCTCACTTTAATACCTTAACATTGAACCCTTTCGGGGTTCTGGTTACCTTCTTCCCATTTTCCCCCAATTGCATTGGGGGCCACTAATATTGAACCCCTTCGGGGCTATCAATAATTGCAAGTCCAAAGAACCACCCACCACCCCCAGCTTCGTCGGCTGACGGACTGATTAGTGTTTCAAAACCTTAAGATTGCACCCCTTCGGGGCTATCAATGATCGCAAGTCCGAAGGACTTATATTATATTGTCCCCCCCGTTGCAGCCGGGGGTTTGTGAACCGCCCAACACCCGCAGCTCTGTTGGCTGACGGACTTAACATTAAATTAAGAACTTATTTCTCCGCCAGTTCCGGCTTTTCAAGTTTTGTGGTCCGTGTCCCGTCCCTGAAACTCACAATAAATGAACCGCTTGTACTGGCATTTTTTTGAATCTCTTTATTTCGGATAGCCGCCTCTCGCTGACTCTTAAACGAGCCGATCGTGTAGATATAGCGCCCATTGAACAGGTCTTCCTCTATTTTTTCGGTGATGTTTAATTTTGCGGCAAGCTTATCGGTTGAGGCCAAAGGTTTATCGTACGATCCCACCTGTATCCGGTACTCGAGATTCTGGGAGGTGCTCTTCGACTCTTTTCCTTTTAACGATACTACCCTGATTTGTTTTTTGACCTGGGCAGTGTCTATGCGGGTGATTTTTTCCGGAGTCTTGACCACTCTTTTGGCTGTTTTTACCGGTTTGTTGTTTTTACTGGATGAGTCTGTTTTCTTGGATCCCGGCACTGCCGGTTTCGTGGTCTCAAAATCCGGGGTTATATCGATCGATTTCTGGAACTTGATTCGCCGGCGCACCTCCTTGATCTTCACTTCGATATGTTCTTCCTTTCCGGAGGCCAACCCAATATTAAACTGATCGGTGACCAGCTGGTACTCGTTTGGTATCCCTGCTTCATACACCCTGACGGTCCATGCTCCGGGTCGCAGGCTCTCGAACGCGAATTGACCGTCATCCTTCGTGAAAATCCGATATACCTCTCCGCCGTTTTTCGCCTCGACCAACAGTTTACCCAACCTGTCCCGGATCCCGGCATAGCTCTTATCTTCGTCGGATATATCTTTAAGTATGGAAACCGCTCCAGTTATTTTAGCTGCCAGTGTGAGTGCGATATCGAACCGGCTCTCCCTCCCGGGAAGTATCTCTACCTGATATGGTCCAGGAGTCTCAGGCACGGCAAACACCCCTGCCTTCGAGTAATCGATCATCAGGTAATAATTTCCTGCAGGGAGCATAGGGAAACTGTAATTGCCGATTTTGTCGGTTACGGCCTGGTCTGAACCGATTGATAATACGATTCCATCAATAGTTTTAACTCCTTTATTTATTATCCTGCCGGAAAGTTTTCCGAGATTTTTCTTTTTACTCAATGGAACATCAAAAGTATGAATGAATCTTGCAGTATAGGCTAATTCTCTGGTATTCAATGAGTTTTTAGTTAAGTCATATCTGGCTGAAATCTCAAAACGATTATTTTTGTTTGGATTGTAAATCAATCGCCCATCAAAAATACTTCTGTCATGATAGTATTCTTCAATGCTATAGCTGTTTTGGTAATTGATTAATAGACTAAGTTTTTTGCTTATGGTTCCATTTATAAACCCTCCATAATTCCAATTTTTATAATCATTGACATTATAACTCTTACTTTGTTGATAATTGACAAAATTGCCTATGTTAAGTCCTCTAGAAATTCTAAATCCCGTGTTTATCCCAATACGATATAAGTCATTTTGCTGTTCCTTTTCAGGCAAAAGGAGATTCTTAGTATTTCCGTATTCGCCAACCAGATTAAGCCTGAAATTTCCAAACCTTTTATTCAGGAATAGCCTTATTAAATTCTCTTTGTTGTTAAACTTCATGGGTATAATCCTATCCTGCATTTCCTGATAATGGTATCCAAGCGAAAAAATGCCATCATTCATAAAACTATAATTGAGCATACAAAAAAGAATCTTACTGAAAGGTGCTCCACCATAAAGTGTATCCAAAGCCATATTAGAATGTGTTAAGGCATAATTTGCTCCAATATTAATACTACGTGAAAGAGTGAAACTTGCATTGGCTATCATTAATTGTGTATCATTAAAATATCCAGGAAAACCCTTTTGTGCCATGATATAATTAAAATACAACTGGACCGATCTTATACTTAAATTCATTGTTGTGTTGTAAGCTTGTTTATATTCCTTGCCAACCGTACCTAAAGAATATTCCCAATTTAACTTCGACCATTTGAATGGAGTCCCAGTTCCATTGAATGTAACAAGATGATTTACGTCATTTATATTGCTTAGTTTATTTAAATAGCCAATATTTAGTGTAACTTTATTGGGAAAGGAATATCCTGTGTAAATTGAGGCCTCTCTCTTTATTTTAGGATAAAACCTTGGATAGTCAATAAATGAACCAATTGTAAAATTGCGGAATAAAAATTTGGCGGAACCACCTCTGGCATATCGTGCTTGTTCAGTTAAATACGAAAGTTGGTAATTTTCATCTCCAAGCGAAAATGCTGATTTTGGAGATTTATATTCCATGAAATATTGCTCATAAATTCCATATAACGGTTTACCTTGTCGGTTAGGCCCAAGAAATTGAAAATTTAGCTCTTTCGTTTTATTTTCATTTAAAAAACCTTTCCCTTCAATTTCGAACATAAGCGCATAAAGCCTAATTCCCAATGAGTTGTCAGAAGCAAGCAGGGTTGAAAATTGAATTGGGAACCGATTATAAGGGTCAAATTTAATATCTGCGGAAGGAATTACATCATATAAATAAGACTTTGAGGCATTTACCTCTGGCTTTCCAACGACAAATGCGGAAAGCACGAGATTTCTCTGAATAGACTTGTAAATTCCGTTTTCTGTTTTTATTTTTTTCGTAATTAGCATACTCGAATCTGGATTTAGAGTAAAACTCATTTTTTCATCCTTGCCAAACCCTTTTACTAATGCTATAATTTCAGTTTTGCTGTTCGATAAGTTTTGTACCATAAACTGTGCATAAAGCGTATCCCCGGCAAATACATATTCAGGACCATTTATAAATTCTATTTTTAATCCATATTTTGGTTCTATGGTCACTGGTATTTTTACCTGTCCTTTAATTATTCCAAGCTGATTGTAAGCTTGGATATTGATAAAATAATTGCCAGTAGGTGTTTTAGAAGGAATATTAACGCATAGTATTTTAATTGTAGATTGTGTTTGAGATGCCAAGATAGAATTTAGGTCCGAAAAACATCTCCATCCATTGGGTAATTGCATTTTTAAATTGATTAGCTCCTCCACTCGTGTATTATTTTCCAGGCGAATAACCAGATTCGTTGTAACTCCAGGAGGAAGGTAGATTTTGGCATTATTCACGAGTTGCAGTTCAAAATTTTCATTCTTAGCTGATGTTACCAGGCAAAATCCCAAGATTAAAAATAATATGGTAAAAGTTCTACACATCCGAGTAAATCATCATTTTAAACGCAACCTTTAATATTTATCTAAAGCACTTTTGCGACTTCAGATTAGCAACATGTCAATAGAATGTTTATTATTAGATAATTAGTCTGTTGTCATTGATTTGATTTTAAAATTTTCAATTTAACGTGTTAAAAAAATTCTGCCTGAGGTAGCAAGTTATTCTTATATGATATTCCCCTTGCAAAACTTCTCTAAGTTATCATATCACGATTGTGTACTCCAGCCCAAAAACATCTTCACCTGATCCGTCGGCTACAATCACAGCTTTATAAGTCTTACCCTTTGTTAGCCCTTCAAGTGGGAAGCGCCATTTCGTTGAAGTAGTCGGATACATCCCTTGCTTTGGAATTTTTAAAACTTTAACCGATTCTCCTGTTGCAGCATCAAAGAGTTCCATCGATACTTCAGGAGAAATCGACCGCTCACCAGTGTTGAGCATAATAAAATCAAAAAACTGTTTATTTCCCTCTTTAACAACCCTTGGCTGTTGAAATTCAAGCTGACCTATACCTGATTTACCTATATGGGTTACAATTTGGATGGCATAACGTATTGCTGTATTTAATTTTAATTGCACTTGTGCGTTTTGATCGGAAGGAACCAATCCCTCTAACATTAGCATACTCCAATAGGTTCCTGTGATGTTATCTCCTTTGGGAACAGTAATCTCAATTTGCAAATTTTGTGTTTCATTACTTTTAAGAAGTAGTGTTTGAGTATTAAATTGTATCCAGGGCGCATTAGATCGTTTATTGGTACCCGGCTCGTTATAAAATGTAGTGCCTTCGTAATTAAACAAATAATCTCGAAGATAAATTTTAACTTCCTGATCTTTACTCCCAGTATTATGTACTTTTATTATTGTCGAATATTTTTCGCCTTTTTGTGCAATGTATTTATAACTAAGATTACCAATCACCTCAAAACCTGCAAATGAATTTAATGAGGTCAGCCATAATAATATCATTGTTAATAAAACTTTTTCTGACTTCATCTTTCTTTCTATATTATATTGTTTCCACGTGTATCGAAAAAAATGATGCTGTTTCACTTTATAAATTTATTTGGATAATTATTCTGATTTTAGCAATTGAAAAATAAAACAGCATCATAATTTTTCAACAATTAAATTGGATTGGCTACCTCTGAAATTGTGTAAGTAAGTGTAATCGTATGTGCAGTAAGGCTAACTAAGCCAACCGGAAATGCTGGATTAATCCTCCAAGTGTATTTAAGCTGATAACCAAGATTTACACCAGTTCCGGTATAACCACTTCCAATATTATCAATTATGGTTAGAGGAGCAGAGGCAAGTACTCCATTTAAATTCTTTTTACCTGCTGCTGTTCCCCAGGCTCCACTCGCGCCGCCAGATACATGACCCTTAGTTTCCAGGTCTAAAAATGTACCGGCAGGTACTACATCACTGGTTCCCATTCCGACTGTGACTATTTTATGATGACCAGCATCTGAGAGAATTGAAGTGACATTAATCCAACTTGCCACATCTGTCTGAGCTGCAATGGTATCACCTGCATCAGATGGTGCAGCAAATAAGAATACAGGTGGAGCTGCTCCATTTTCAACACCTAATAGAGTTACTGTTGGAAGTGTAAATGTAATTACCTGATCTTGCGTATTTGTGTCTTGTGCCATCACCTTCCCCGCAAACCCCGCCATCAGTCCGATGGCGGCAAAAATTAATAGTAATTTTCTCATAAAAATTTTATTTAAATGTTTAAAAAATAGAAAATTGAGTTTCGTTTTGCATAGCGCTTTTTGTTTTTCGTTACCTGGTAACGGGCCACAAACGGGTGGATATGCTATTTCCCTGGGTAAGATTGTCTTCCTCTTGTTCTCTTCATGTGTTCTAAGGACTAAGTGAATGTTTTGGACCTTCATCGCGATTGCCAGGTCTGGGATAGTAACTATTTTCGATCCTTACGATTTTTCCCTGATCAAGCAGGTTCTTGGCTACAAATCCAATCCTCAGCCTCGACATTCCTAGCGGAGTCTCCATTTCCGAGATTCTCACCCCTTCAAGATGATGATTGATGTAATCCAACACTTTTGCCTCGAGTGTCATTCTTTGTCTGGCTATTTGGTTAAACATTAAGAGAGATTATGGGACAATATCCTTAATGCTTTTTCCCAATGCAAATGGAGTGCCTGAAAGGGATGACACCCGGAAAGCAGGCCAGGCTATATGGCCAGCTATCAGTTAAACAATCGATTACAGAAAGGAGATTACTGTTAAATAGAACCTTTCCGGATAACGGAACAGGATCTGATACGAATTGAATACGCGCAAACGCGTGAGTGCGTGAAAACGCGTAATGCCCGGGGCGCAGGAGTCCCTTGAGGATTTTACCGGTTTGGAACCTTATTCATCACACAAAGTGATTCGGGCCGGGCATCCGGCCTTTAAACCTAAGTAATCGGAAAGATATAATGTACTATTTAAAATTCTGATTTTCCCCTTTTTGCCCAGTAATCTGCAGGTTACTACCCTCCTTTCCCCTCCCTTGGAGAGGCCAGGGGTTGGGTGAGGTCAAAAGAGGAAATAAATAATTACGACATTATATATCTTATTACTTATACTTAAATTAAGGCTGGCTAATCTTTGTTTTTGAAGATCGTGATATGGTATTTTTTCATCTTCCGGCTCAGGGCATCGCGGTGTATTCCCAGGGCATCTGCTGCAGCCTGCTGGTTATAACTGCTTTGCTGCAAAGCATCCCGGATCATCTTTATTTCGGTTGTTTCAAGATTCTGGATTTCATCTTTGAATTTTGATTTAATGGGCTTTGAGGATTTAACCGGAAAGTCTTCAATCCGGAGCAGATTGCTTTTGCAGAGTATTAAAGCTCTTTCAGTCATGTTGCGCAATTCCCTCACATTGCCCGGAAAATCGTATGATCGTAACAGCTCAAAGACCTCCTCTGCGATCTGAATTTTTGGTTTACTAAATTTTGTGGCATAGAAATCGACAAAGTGGATTAGCAAGGGTTTGATATCTTCAGGCCTTTCGCGAAGTGCCGGAATATGGATGTGAATAGTGTTGAGACGGTGTAGAAGGTCAAGCCTGAATTTCTTTTTCTCGACCAGTTTTCCAATATTATGGTTTGTAGCAGATATGATCCTGAAATTAGTACGAATTTCTGCCGTATCCCCCACCCTCGTGATCACTTTTTCTTCGGTGGCACGGAGTATCTTAGCCTGAAGGATCAGAGGCATATCTGCAATTTCGTCCAGAAACAGCGTGCCGTTGTTGCATGCTTCGAAATAACCCATTTTATCGGTTATAGCTCCTGTAAATGAGCCTTTCTTATGACCAAAGAACTCGCTTTCCAACAACGATTCTGTAATGGCACTGCAATTTACGGCATATAAAACAGCATCTTTTCTTGCACTGGAGTAGTGGATTATCCGCGCAATGTTTTCCTTGCCGGTACCACTTTCCCCGGTAATCAGTACGTTCGCGTCCGGGTAGCTGGCAGCAGTGACTGCCTGTTCGAAAACTTCTTTGATCCCTGGACTTATCCCGATAAACTGGCGTTCTATCTTTTCTTCCAGTGACTTGGAAATCAGAGAATTCTTCTCTTCCATCCGCTTCAGCATCCGCTGCAGCTGGAGGTATTTATGGGTCCGTTCAATGGCGATCTGGATATCGATAAACCGAAACGGTTTGCGCAAATAATCAAACGCACCAAGGCGCATCGCTTTAATCACCGTATCCATATCTCCATGAGCTGAAATAATGATCACCTCCATATTGGGATATTGTACTTTCACCTCCTTTAGAATGTCAAGCCCGTTGACTCCGGGAAGGCGTACATCAAGGATCAGCAGATCAATAAGATGACTGCTTAATATTTTCCTTCCCTCTTCGGCAGTATTGGTCTCGTAAGATTCATAGTTTGAATTTTTAAAGAAATAGTCTAATTCTTCGGTGAATTGTTTTTCGTCGTCAATTATAAGGATACTTATCCGTTCTGTTTTTTCCATTTTGCCTTTATTTTTTGCCGTACAATTCAATTTTGACTGTTATTCCCCCTGAATTATTATTATTTATTTCGATCGTGCCACCCATCCCCTCGATTATCTGATAACAAATGGATAACCCAAGTCCGGTGCCTTTCCCTTCACCTTTAGTTGTATAAAAAGGGAGCATGATGTTTTGCAGGTTGTCGTTGCTTATGCCCGTACCATTATCAGATACTTCAATGATTATATTGAAGCTTTCGCGAAGTGTTGTAATTCCAATATTACGTTCTGCATGTTCTCCCTCCCTAAATTTCTTTTCGATTACCGCATCTTTTGCATTCATCAAAAGGTTGATGATTACCTGTTCAAACTGATAGGTATTCCCGACAAAGGGGGGAATCTGTTGGTCGAGATTAAGTGACAAATTGATCCCCTGGTGCCTGAACTGCTCCTCGAACATTGAAACTGCATTCTCAATGCTGACATTGATATCAAAAACTGTCGATACAAAATCATTCTGGTTCCTGGAAAAAGCTCTGACATGGTCGATGATGTTTCTGATCCGGAGGATGTTTTGGAATATTTTTTCCGATTTATTTTTAAAATGGTCAATATCGATCTTTTCAGCAAGGGTGGCCTCAAATAAAATTCCATCCATTACCGCTGAAATGACGTTTAATGGCTGGTTGATTTCATGGGCCATGCCGGAGGCCATTTCTCCCAGATTCGCCATTCGGTCGGCATGGATTTGCATGACTTCCATTTTCTGTCGGAATGAAATATCCCGGATAATTACCATATATGCGAGAGACTGACCGTTATCGGCCTGTATTAACGTAGTGCTGATTTCGCTTAAAAATGGTGGTTTATTAATTTTTTTGATCTTTATTTGAATATTCTGGCATATTCCGTCGCTGGTCGTCTTATCAAAAATCCCCTTAAGTGTATTTTTTTCGTCTCCTGGGATAAATCTGTGAAAATTCTTGCCTAACAATTCTTTAGGTGCATCAGCGCCCATTATTTCCTGCCCGATTTCTGACACTTCAATGATAAATCCTTTATTATTGATCAGAATGATACCATCAGGAGAATTATTTACCATCATCCGGTATTTCTCTTCGCTGATCTTTAACGTGTGCTCAACCATTTTGCGTTCGGTGATATCCTCCGAAATTCCGAGCAGATATTCGGGATCTCCAGACTCGTTCAGGATCGGAACTTTTTTGGTATGCAATACCCGGATTCCATGTTCACGGGTCGGAATAACCTCTTCGGTAATATCCAAAACCTTCCGGTTCATTAAAACTTCTCTGTCTTTTTGAATAAACCGGCTAGCCTCCTCTTTTGAAAATATATCATAATCATTCTTGCCCACTATCTCTTCTTTCCGGATACCCAGAAGATCTTCTCCAGACTTGTTAAACCTGATAAATCGTAATAATTCGGCATCCTTAATGAATATCATATGAGGTATATTTTCCACAATTGAGTCCAAAAAACCGTTTGCCTGACGGAGATTTTCTTCTGCCCGTTTGCGCTCGGTAAGATCCACCATATTGATAACAAATTGTTGTCCGTTTCCCACAACCCTGCCTTCGATATGAATATATCTTGATTGATTATCAGCGGTTTCTAACATTACATCGACGATCTCTTTGTTCTTGCCGGACAAGGCCTTCAGAAAAAAGGAGTTAAAAGCGTTAAGTGAATCTCTGGATACAAAAAAAACAAAATGGTTGCCGATTAACAGTAAACGTTCTTTTCCCAGCATATTGGCAGCGCTATGGTTTAGCTCCTGAATTGTCAGATCGGCTGAAAGTGTGAGATAACCGGTAGGGGCAAAATCATAAAGTTCAGTATATTTTTTGGTTGCATCCTCCGCTCTCTGCTTGGCCAGGATAAGGTCTTCATTTTGCATTTCCAATTCAATCTGATAGGAGTGCAGATTTCCTTCCATAATTATACGATCGGTGATATCTTCAGTAAATCCGAGAAACCTCTGTTGGGAGAATTTGACAGTGGATAAGGTCCACCATCGTTTCGTTCCGTTTTTATGTCTGAAAGGTAATTCGGCTTTTAACACACCCGTGGAAACTACTTTGCTCCTGAACTCCCGGCTATTTTTTGAATACTCTTCCGGGATGAGATCTGAAATTCTCATATTTAAAAGTTCTGCTTCCGAAAAACCGGTTGTTGTGCACATTGTCTTGTTCACCTCCAGATATCTTCCGGTATCGTCAGCAACAAAAACACCCTTGGGAGCATAATCAATGTAACTTCTGTATTTTTCTTCACTCTTTTTAAGTGCTGAATTTACATTGGAAAGCAGGTTGGCTGTTTCTTCCAATTGCTCAGTCTTGTTGATTAACAGTTGTTTCTGATGGAATAATTCAAGAAATACATTTATCTTTGATAACAGGATTGGAATATTAAATGGTTTGGTAATATAATCAATAGCACCTGAATTATAACCTTTAAAAATTTCTTCCTGGTTGTTAATCAAGGCGGTAAGAAAAATAACAGGTACTTTATCATCCACCCTTTCAGCATTGATTCTCACTGCCAGTTCGAAGCCATCCATTTCCGGCATCCGCACATCGATTAAGGCTAGTGCCAGGGGAAGCCCGGAAGTTAAATTCAAGGCTTCAGCACCTGAATGGGCAATAATCAGATTAACCCTGACTTTTCTGATCATAACTTTGAGCAGATCCAGATTAGCCTCCAGATCGTCAACAATCAGCAGGTTTGGAAGATTATTCATGGGCAGTTTATTGGTTTTAACGAGCAAAATTGAATATGAATTTCAGATAACTGGTTTTTCATATCAAAATTATTCAAAATTAATCAATAAAAGTAGCCTTGTCAGCATCCAAATCATTGATAAAAACAGGGGTAGCTATAAATTTGTCAAAATTATTCGTAGTAGCTTCGATCCATTGGAGTAGGAGCAGTTAAATATCTAAGCCAGGTCTGATTCGGTAGATTTCACCTAACAGCCCGACTTAAATTTCAACCTAGACAATGACAAGAAATTAGTGTATAATATTTTAAATCAGTTATTTACTCTTCAACGGGTGACATATATTTATAAATCAGTCCGGCTAATATGGCTCCTGCAATTGGAGCAACCCAGAATAGCCAAAGCTGATCCAGTGCCCATCCACCAACAAAAATTGCCTGACTGGTACTTCTGGCAGGATTTACAGATGTATTTGTAACTGGAATACTAATTAAATGGATAAGGGTTAGGCCAAGTCCGATTGCCAATCCGGCAAACCCTTTTGGAGCTTTGGGATGGGTAGCACCCAAAATAATAATCAAGAACATAAAAGTCATAACGACTTCAGATATTAACGCTGCAAGCATATTGTAACCCCCGGGTGAGTGTTCTCCATATCCATTTGCCGCAAATCCCCCAATCGCAAATCCTGATTTCCCGTTTGCAATTAAGTAAAGAATTCCGGCTCCGGCAATGGCCCCCAGAACCTGTGCGACAATATAAGGGAGCAGGTCTTTTCTTTCAAACCGACCTCCGATCCAAAGACCAACTGAGACAGCAGGGTTGAGATGACAGCCAGAAATATGCCCGATAGCATAAGCCATGGTAACAACAGTCAATCCGAAAGCAATTGCTACACCTGCAAAACCAATTCCTAATTGGGGATACGCTGCGGCTAATACAGCGCTTCCACATCCTCCTAAAACCAACCATAAGGTTCCAACAAATTCAGCGACTAATTTTTTCATGAATTTTTCTTTTATAGTTATTAAAAATGGTTAATGATTCTGTACAGAATAAACGAATTTATTGCTAATTTTATTCGCCGTATCTCACAGAATAATAGTATTATAACATATCAAATATAAACATTGTTTTGAAAAATAAAACGAATAAAAATATTAAATACTCATATTAGTAAAGGGAAGTACAAAATTCAGGATCTTCGCCGTTATCTCTTTTCTGAAACATTATTCAAACAACGTTTGAACATCCCGTTCATCATCAATGGCTAAAATCTTAATTTTATTAAATAATAACAGGTAGACCAATGATAAACGTGGAACCTACCCCTTCAATGGTATCCACTTTTAGCTCACCGCCATGGACCTTTACTATATCATAACTCATGCTAAGTCCTAGTCCTGTTCCCTGGCCACTGGGTTTGGTTGTGAAGAAAGGCTGGAAGATTTTTCCCAGGACATTTTGAGGGATTCCGTTGCCATTATCTTTGACTGAGAGAAAAACTTTATCCCCAATCTTTTTTGAACTAATTGAAACGATAGGTTCAAATGACTTCCCATCTTGTTTTTTCTTTTCATCAACCGCATAAAAGGCGTTGGTAATTAAATTTAAAATCACCCGGCCAATATCTTGCGGAATGATGCTAATGTTTCCGATCGATTCATCAAAATCGGTTTTCATCGTTGCATTAAACGACTTGTCTTTGGCCCGAAGTCCGTGATAGGAGAGACGTAAATATTCATCAGCCAGTGCATTGATATCAGTTGGTTCCTTTACCCCGCTGCTGCTGCGGCTATGCTGCAGCATCCCTTTTACGATGGCATCGGCACGTTTACCATGGTGGTTTATCTTTTGTTCGTTCTCCTTAATATTATTCGAGATTGCTTTTGCGTCAGCCAGGTTACCATTGTCCATTTCCTGCTGCATCTCATCAATCAACTCAGAATTCACATCCGAGAAGTTATTCACAAAGTTCAGCGGGTTCTGTATTTCATGGGCAATGCCGGCAGTGAGTTCTCCGAGCGAGGCCATTTTTTCGGATTGGATGAGTTGAGCCTGTGTTGCTTTTAGTTCGGTATAAGCTTTTTCAATTTCTTTTGCCTGCACCAGTTCGCGGGCCTGGTTCCTGAGACGCTCCCTTCGGACTATCCTGGTCCTGAAATACCGGTCTGCGCCAAAGATCCCTGCAATAAGCAACAATCCATAGAATATATAGGCAAAGGTGGTTTCCCACCATGGCGGACTGATAACCATGGCTACAGATGCCCCGGTCTCATTCCAAACACCGTTACTATTCGCAGCTTTTACATGAAACAGATATCTTCCAGATGGTAAGTTGGGGTAAAAAGCCGTATGCTGACTACCCACTTCCCGCCAATCATTATCATAGTTTTCGAGCTTATAGGCATATTTGTTCTTAATAGGATCGGTAAAATGAATCGCTACAAATTCGATCGAAACGTTGTTCTGATCATGCCCCAATGAAATTTCCTTGGTATCATATATTGGTTTTTTTAAAACTGATTTTTCTCCCGGAAGTACTGATTTATTGAATAATTTAAAATCGGTCAGGAAGACTTTTGGGGGAGCAGAATTTTTAGTAATCTCATTGGGATTAAAAGTGGTTATTCCATTCGAACCCCCAAATGCAAAAAGTCCCTCCGATGTTTTCAAAAAAGAACCATCCGCAAACTGTTGTCCCTGTATTCCGTCGGAGATTGAAAAATTATTGAATTGCCCGGTTTTGATATCAAACCGGCTTAGTCCGTCAAATGTGCTCAGCCATAAAGAGTTATTCTTTTCATCACCGATTATGCTCTGAATACTCATAGAAGGCAAACCATCATCTCGGGTAAATATTTTGATTTTTTTAGTTTCCACATTATACTGGCTGAGTCCTCCCGTCCAGGCGCCTACCCAGGCTGTCCCATCGGGGGTTTCATAAAAAGAATTGATAATCTGTGCAATGAAAATATCTCCTGTCTTTATATCGTATCCGTGCCTTTCAATTTTATCGGTTAGATAGTTATATAAAAACAATCCATTGTAGGTAAATACCCATAACCCGTGTGCTTTGCTTTCAAAAGCTCCGTTTACTGAGTTACTGGCAACATCACCTCCCGGAATAGTGCTCAAATCATATCTCCGAAACAGGTCAGAACCCTTATCCTTTTTATAAAGCCCGTTGTATGTACAAAGCCATTCATTTCCTTTACTATCGGTTAAAAATTTCTTGATTCGACTGTGGTCTGGTAAACCATTCAAAACAATCTTTTTTATTTCGCCTGTTTTTGAAGAGTAGCGATAGTTCCCCGTATATGTGCTCAATATCCATTCGCCTGGAATATCTTCCCTAAACCCATTAATTTGAACCAATCCGGGTACCAAGGTTCGATATGGTATTGTACGAATTACTCCGGTCAGAGGATCTAATGTGTTTATTCCGCCAATTACACTTAACTGTGAAGTAACAAACCATATTTTTTTATCATGGCTTTCACAAATATTGTCGACCCAACCTGGAGTCACCGGATTTTTGGGATCATTCGTAGAAGTATAGGACTTAAATATGGCTCTTTCCTCGTACTTAAGCAATCCCTGTGCCTGTGTCCCAACCCAAAGTGATCCGAATGCATCAAAAGTAAGGCTACTAACGGAAGCGTAAGTCTTCTCCAATTGGTTTCTTACCACATTTTGAAAATTTTCAAATTTCTTTGTGTTCTTAACGAACCTTGTTATTCCATATCTTGTACCCATCCAGATATTTTCATTCTTATCGATGGCCAGTCTAATTCCATAATTTCCTTCGGATATAGGTGGGGAATACGATATTACTGAGCTGTCCCGTAAATTAATATCATAAAGCCTCAATCTACCTGTTATCATCCACAGATGACCCTGATTATCAAATTTCATGTCAGCAGGACTATCCTTATTCTTTTTAAAATCTTCATCCAGTGAATGAATGGGATGAAGTTGCTTGTGGGCATCAATCTTAAACAAACCATTGTAACTCAAAAACCAGATATAACCCTCCTTATCTTTTGTAATACTGTAAACATTCGAAATTGCCTGTTTATCCGCGGAATCATATCTCCTTACTGAGTCATCTTTTTCATCAATGTATAAAAGCCCTTGAGAAATGGATTCGCCGTTATATCCGGATACGCCAAGAAAGATCCTCCCTTGATTATCCTCTGCCATAGAGATGACATCTAACTCAACATTTGCCGGATGATCAATAATATTTTTAAAGCTATATTGCCTGAAAGTGCGTGTAGCAGGGTCATACCTGTTCAGCCAGGAACCCTGGTTGCCCACCCAAATATACCCCCTGGAATCTTCAAAAAGTGACATTACAATCAGGCCATGAACCGAGGCGGGATCATTTATGTTATCAATAAATTTTTTAAATTCATACCCGTCGTACCGCGCCAACCCATTGCGGGTACCAACCCAGATATAACCAAATTTGTCAGCCAATACGGAAAGAACTTCAGCACCCGGGACACCATCCAATTCAGTATACTGCCTTAAATTGACCTCTTTAAGTTGGGCAAAGGAAGCAGATGTCACCAGTAAAAGAGCCAATAAAATTGCACTAAATAATTTAGTAACTTGATTGAAAAGTAGTTTCATTTCTTATTGTTATATCATTAAATTAATAATAAACTCCTTCCTATGGCTTTGTTTGTCTCCGTTATAAGATCCCAGCCAAATGCTTTGATAATGATAGCGGAGTGATAATCCAAACCATTGTCTCATTGTGAGGTTTGGCAGTAAAAAAATGGTTGAAAAACTTTTTAAGGGATTCTAATGCGGTTGTCTATCACAAACAACTCAACGTTGTTATTTGTTCTTATAGTCCTGCCGGATAAATGGGTAACATTTTCACATTGTCTTTATGTGAATTCCAGTTTGTTGGAGTGGATTGCTATTTTTTTGTTAAACGCCTAAGTTTTGGGTAATCTTACTTTAACTTGTTTATTCATAATTTTAATACTAAGTATTAGAAAGTATTAAATGTCGAATTTTAAGATTAGAAAATTATTTCAATACTAAAATATAAGTATAATCCACAACTAAATGACACTAAGTATCACAAAGTACTATATTTGAGGCTAATAATCTTCGTGTAACTTGGAGTGTTAGAGCCTTTGTGGCATTATTCTTTTCCAAATTTTCGTCAGCTTTTAGAGTATTAAAGACGACATTTAATTATTCACATTACCTATTTATTGGTGATAACAGATTTTTTCACATCTTCAGAATTTCTTTTTTAGCTTTGTCACGCCATGATTCTTCATCGGTGAACCAGGTATAGTTATGCTGACTGATTCTCAAAAATGTTCAAATTAACGTATTTTTCATAAACACCAACTTAAAACAATTAAAGATGAAACCGATTTCTTTGACCTTTGTACTATTCTCTACACTTCTGATTAGTTCTGCCAGCTTTGCCCAGATTCCTATTCTGAACACCTACGACACTCCACAACCCAAAGTAGTAGCCCCAGGATTGACATCCACAGAAAATGGTGTTGCGGCTCCATCAGATGCAGTTATTCTGTTTGACGGAAAGGATTTATCAGAGTGGAACAGTAAAAATGGGGAACCACAATGGGCCGTTCATGATGGGATATTCACGGTTACAAAAGGGACTGGTGATATTTACACTAAAAAGGAATTTTTTGATTTTCAGCTACATATAGAATTCATGCACCCTTCTGATATAACTGGCGATGGACAGATGCGTGGAAACAGTGGTGTGTTTTTACATGGTTTATACGAAATTCAGGTATTGGAAAACTATAACAATGAAAATAAAACATATGTAAATGGTCAGGCCGGAGCTATCTATAGACAACACCCGCCACTTGTGAATCCACTCAAAAAACCGGGCCAGTGGAATTCCTACGATATCATTTTCACTGCTCCCACATTCAACGCTGATAAAACTTACCGGACTAATCCGAGAGTTACTATCCTGCTTAACGGCATTTTGATCCAGAATAATGCAGTGATCTACGGATGCACCAGTGATGAAAAAATCTATGAGCAACTTAAAGGCGGAATCAGGTTACAGGATCATGGCTGTGTGGTCAGCTACAGGAATATATGGGTCAGGGAACTTTAATTTGTAGATTTGGGCGATCAAAATGGTATGGCATTTTAGATATCCTGATAGTTTTGGTGGGGTCCAGGTGACTGAACTCATCCTCCATCTGAATATATGTAAATGAACGCATACGGCCAGCCTCACAAATCATTATAAAAATAAAATCTTATGCAAGCAAAGATTGTGAAAGGATATTTTTATACGATTCTGGCTACAGTGGCATTTAGTAATGTTTATGTGTTCAGCAAGTCAGCATTAAATGAGATTTCTCTGCCCCAGTTTTTATTTTTGATGTGCTCTGTAGGTTTTGCGATCAACCTGGCTAATTTGGCTGCAAAAGGGGGTTTTACAACTCTCTCAAAAGTACCACGGACAATGTGGTGGATATTTCCAACGCTAGGTTTTCTTGAAATTTTTACTGTTTCCACTTTTTATGCCGCGGTAAATGCTATTCCACAACCTGCTGTGACCGGATTTCTGGGAAACCTCTTCCCCTTGTTCACTACTATAATGGGAATTGTGTTTCTTAAAGAACGATTCTCACTAATTGAAACTGCCGGGATAATTATTGTTTTTACCGGTGCTTTACTAACCAGTTTTTCCGGGAACTTAACATTGAAAGACTTCTTTATCCCTGGTGTCGGCCTTGTGGTTCTGAATTGTCTGGGAGCCTCAATAGCCACAGTGATCGTAAGGGCAAAAGTCAATAATCTGACCCCTGAAATTCTTAGTTTTAACCGCACATTCTGGCTATTGCTCTTCTTTTCTGCCTGGGTAATTCACACCGGAACTTCTTTTACTTTTACACCAGGAGCGATCACCAATACAATTATTGCCGGAATACTTGACCCCGTTCTTGCTATATTGCTGGTCTACAAAGCATATCAGTATATCGAGGCCTCGCGTGGAACAATCATTCAATCAACCAAAGGGATTATAATTATTCCCATTGCCTTTTTAATCTTTGGAACTCTTCCATTGCCCCACCAGGTGGCAGGTGGAGTGATTGCCATGATCGGGGTGGCAATTATTGGATTGGGACAACATACGGTGAATCTGAGAAGGGAGAATGGTTCAACAAAATGAATTGACAAACCGAGAGATGGAGGGCGTTATAAAGGGAATTTAGCCATTTCTGCCTTAAGCCTTTCATCCCGGTATTCAGCGACAGACATTCTGATCCGCCATTCTTTGGGAAATGCACTATTGTAACGGTTTCCCAAATTTTTGATCCAGCCTAAAGCCATTTTGCGGTAGGTCACCAGATTCCATCCTTTATTGGAAGATTGGGGTGAGATATCATCCCGTTTCAGATAAGTCAACGCCTCTTCGATTGTCAGTTCAATTTCAGGAAAGGCAGATCGGTTAAGGATTGTCGATAATGCAAGTTCGTGTGCAGGTAAAAGATCCTTTTGCTTGATGTCACCAATTTTTATTCCGGCATGAACAATACGCAGGTTATTTTTCACCTGTAACAGATCAACTACAAGAGCGGAAGGAAATGCCAGCAATGAATCCTCAAATCTAAGAATATCAAGTTCTTCATTGACTAATACTGGTTTAGCCATCTCTTTATCCGCTTTGGAGGCCAGTAAAGGGTTCTCCCTGATTTTCCGGTTTGGTAACCGACCTTCAGCACCGGTTTTGCGGACAACGGCCATGAAAAAACCTTCTCCTGATACTTTATGGGGATAAAACCGGTAACAAGGAAATCCTCCTGCATCTGTGACCGAAATTCCCCAACGCTCTTCGGTCATTAGTTTAACCGGTTCAACCGAGGCAAATTCATTAAGCCACTTAATATTTTCTTCATTTTCTGCCGGATTAAAGGTACAGGTGCTGTAAATCAAAATACCACCTTCTTTAAGGGTCGGCCAGACATCGGCAAGAATTCTTTGCTGACGCTGTGCACAAAGCTGAGCATTATCCGGAGACCACTCAAGCATTGCATTGGGATCCCGCCTGAAAAGCCCTTCCCCCGAACAAGGTGCATCCAAAACCACAAGGTCAAAAAATCCAGGCAATCGTTCAAAATCATGAGGATCGTTATTGGTAACAACAACATTGTGATTCCCCCATTTTTTTACATTTTCTGATAAAATCTTACTGCGAGCTCTGATCACATCATTACTCACCAAAAGGCTGTTGGGAGAAATCAGCGATGCCAGATGCGTCGATTTACCACCAGGTGAAGCGCATAAATCGAGGACTTTAATATCATATTTCAGGTTAAGTTGTCGGATTGCCTGCTCCAAAAACATTGAACTTTGCTCCTGGACGTAATAAACACCTGCATGAATAAACGGATCAAGGGTAAACACAGGCCGTTGGGGTAGGAAATATCCTGAATTACAGTAATCCACAGGTCTCAATGCCGGTAATCCTTTAAATTTTACAGGATTTATCCGGATTGTTGTCGCAATTTCATTCTCAAAAGATTGTTCGAAAGCCTCAAATTCCTGATCAAGAATTTTTAACATTCTGCGTGAGAATATTTCGGGAAATATCATTTTCAAGTATTAAACTATAGAATTTCAAATTTAGACTTTTTCCATGTTATTTTTAACCTATCCAAAAACGGGTGATAAATATTTCAATATTTCTTCAGTTTTGCAACCTTATCTCTAGCATTATAGTTAATTTTGTATAGTGCAGATTAAAAACAAATTATATGTTACTTTCATTTCAAATCAGATATTTTTTAGGATTAATCCCTAAGGCTCAAAAGATTGATTCATTATGGGCTGAGCTGTTTAAGATGCGGGATGAATTATATGCTATTGAAGCATCCCCTGAACTGGCTCGCTATAAGGAACTGAAACTTCTTGTTCAATCCAAAGATTTCCAAACTAAAAAGGGCGAAATAAATAATCTGAGCCTCAAAAACAGCGACGAATACCATCTACTGAACGAGCTCGCAACGCTTGAAGGTTTAAAACCTATTAAAAACTATTTTAAATTTATTCAATCATCTGATTTTGAAAAATTTAATGTTCTTTCAAAGAGTTCAAATCTAGCCCGCTATTATGAACTTGAAAAGATCGTCCAATCAGCTGATTTTATTCACCGTAAAAAGGAGACAGAAGGGCTGCGTTACAAGGGTTCACACGAACATCTTAAAAGACAGGAATTCAACACTTTAGATAAAAGCGTCCGTTTAAAACATTACCGAAACACCCTTGAGTCGGATGAGTATCATCTATTTCTCAAACTTGATGCCACAGAAAAGGGAAAGTCCGTCAATCTACAGGAAGAGGATAAGAAGGTGAAGATATACCGTCATTTTCTTAGGTCCAAAGCTTATCAAAATCTTTTGATTGTTGAAAAACATGATCTGCCTGGAAAACTAGAACAACTTAAAAACGAAACCAGTTCACCCCATTTTCTGGAACAGGAGGCCTTTTTGATAAACAGGAACCGGTATACAACCACATCTGATTACCCACTGTTCAATGAGTTAGAAACCTTGTCGAAGAGCAGCGATATCAGGTTTTATCTCAAGTGTATCAATACCTCTATCTTCGCCAATTATAAAGAGATTGTCAATTCTGCTGCCTTAGCCCGTCTACAGGAATTAAGATTAGCAGTTAAGGACCAGGAATTTCTGCAGCGTGTTGAATTTTTAAAAAATAAAAAAAGGTTTGAACTGACTCCTGAATTCAAGCTGGAGAGAGAACTTGATGAACTGGAGAGGAGTAATCTGATAATAACCTACCATCGACTAAGTAAGCGATCAGAACTCTCTTTTTTCGATCAGTGGGAGATTGTACTGGATGAAAATTTCTCGGGGCATCAGCTTTCGACGACGATCTGGGAACCTGAAAATTACTGGGGATCAAAGATTGCAGGATTCAGTTTTTCGCAGGCAACAGAATTACAGGCCTTTAATGGATTGAATAATATTGAGATCAAAAATCAGATCCTATCGATAGTCACCAAAGCTGAAAAATCCAAAGGAAAAGTTTGGGATCCTGCCTTTGGCCTTATTCCCAAGGAATTCGAATACAGCTCCGGCATACTTAATACCGGAAACAGTTTTAAATTTAAGGAGGGAGTAGTTGAAGCGAAAGTAAAATTCCGGGCCGAGGCGGCGATTACCAGTGCCTTTTCGTTAACCGGCAGTCGTCCATTTCCCCAAATAGATGTTTTCAGAAGCGGCCATAAACGAGTGGGCCTTGGGATTATTGAACATCCTGCCAATGGGGGGATAAAAAAACTTATACAGGTTAAGGGATTGAATTTCAATAATTTTCATATCTTCAGACTTGAGATTTTCGGAAATATGCTAATCTGGAAGATCAACAACCACGAGGTTCATCGTGAACTACTTTCTCAAAATTCAGAAGAGCTCTTTTTGAATTTCGTTGGCAGCATTCATAAGCCACTCAATGCTCAGTCATTGCCTCATCACTTCGAAATTGATTGGGTAAGATGTATGCAAAAAAAGACTACAAAACTATAACCTGCTCTATAGTAATGCCTTAAAACAAGTATGAATATCTGGTCCGATGAATTCGAAGGTGCTGTAACAATCTGTAACACCGAAGGGATAATCACTTATATGAATGACAAATCCCAAAAACAGTTTTCAAAATACGGGGGAGGCAAACTGATTGGGACAAACCTGCTTGATTGTCACCCGGAACCTTCTAGATCAAAATTGGTTGAATTCCTGAAAAATCCAATTACCAACGTATATACAATAGAAAAAAAAGGGGTGAAAAAGATCATTCACCAATCCCCACTTTACGAAAATGGGATTTATAGCGGATTAATCGAAATCTCAATTATACTGCCACAAACACTACCCCACTTTATCCGTGATTAATGGCACAATTCAGCATTAACCATTCAGCATTAACCATTAACCATTAAGCATTAACCATTCAGCATTAACCATTCAGCATTAACCATTATCAGCTATTCTTCATTCAATTCGAAGATCGCTTCGATCTCGACAGGAACATTTTCAGGAAGACTTCCAACTCCCACAGCACTGCGCACTGCAATGCCATTCTCGCGTCCGAAAACCTCAACGAATAACTCGCTGCATCCATTGATAACGTAAGGCTGTTTGTCAAAATCAACAGTTGCATTGACCATTCCAAAAACTTTGATCACCCGTTTAATTTTATTCAACGATCCCAGGTTTGAAATTAATGTAGCCAGTATGGTCAAGCCAACCTGCCTTGCAGCAAGTTTTCCAGCTTCCTGATCGATATCTTTTCCGATTTTTCCGCGATGGAGTGTGCCATCAGTATTTACCGGCAAATGCCCTGAGACATAGATATGATGACCATCCTGAAGCAGCGGAGTATAAACTCCTTTAGGTTCCGGAGCCGGAGGTAAAATCAGGTTAAGTGCCAGAAATCGCGATTCGTGTTCCATGTAATTCGATATAATTGGATAATAATTTTGTCAGTTATTTTGCAATATATTAAAACCTTGAAGGATTTTATAACCTTCAAGGTCTGATTCTAAAGTTTTTGAGACCTTCAAAGTCCCTTTCATATGGTATTATATCAAAGTTGTATAACCAGCACAACCTTCTGATTATCACGCAGCACTTCAACACTGATCGTTTCACCGCGTTTGAGCTGATTTAATCTGAACATGTAGTCCTGGATATTGTTCACCGGTTTTCCATTGATGAAAGTAATTATATCCCCTTTTTTCATCCCGCCCAAAGCGGCAGGTTTTCCTGAAGTAACGAAATCAGCCCGCAAACCGTTTTTCACATTTCCACCATAATCAGGCATTATACCCAGGGCAATACCTTTTCTGCGTGTTCCCCGGCCTGACCCTGATTTGGGACCCGCTTCTTTAAAAACGAGTCGTTCCATGTTGGCCAACAAGGAAACAAGGTGGAAAGAAAGATCAGATACTTTTACCATTCCGGGGTAATTAATTTTATCCCAGGTATCTGCAGGCGTATGGTAATCAAGATGCGCTCCTGTTGTCAGGAATAAAACAGGAATATTTTTACCATAAAATGAAGAGTGGTCAGACGGGCCATAACCTTCATTTGACAAAGAAAGTTTTAATTCTGCTGTATCACAGGAGGCATAGATCACTTTTTTAAGTGAATCGGAAGTTCCAACACCGCTAATCTGAACCTGTGAATTTTCGTTTAACCTTCCAACCATATCGAGGTTTACCATGGCATTCACTTTATTCAGATCAATCTTTGAATGGTCAACAAACCACCGCGAACCAAGCAAGCCCTCTTCTTCGCCAGAAAAGGCAATTACCAGAACGGATCGTTTGAGCATTTTGCGAGAGGCAGAGAGTCTTTTGGCCAATTCAAGAACCATTGCCACACCGGAAGCATTATCATCTGCTCCATGATGCACACCGACAGTATCCGGAACTCGGCTCCCTGATCCGGGTCCACCCAAACCAAGATGATCAAAATGGGCTCCAAGGATCACATATTCGTCTTTAAGAATTTTATCATTCCCTGGAATTTCCATCACAACATTACGGGTAGGAACTGTGGTCTGAATGACATCTGATTGGCCCGATAGAGTCACTTCAGTATTAAAACTTAATGGTTTCATTGATTCGTTTAGCTTTTTCTCAAGCTCTTCAACCGGCAAATTATTAGGCAGAAGGATCTGATTTGCCAGTTTCCGGGTTATGTGAAATACCGGAATTCCAACCGATTGCTCACCCTTTACCAGGGATTCAAACTTGTCTTCCGGATCAAACGACTTACCTGAAACCAATAAAACAGCTATTGCCCCCTGATCTTTGGCTTCAAGGGCTTTATCCCTGTCGCGGCTATATTTAATAAATGGACTGGCCGTTTTTTCAATTTCCGGATCACTCCGGAGAATTAATACAACCTTTCCTTTGACGTCAGCACTGGCATAATCATTCCATTTCAGGGAATCTTCATTAATTTCAAAACCATAACCGGCAAAAACTACCTTACCAAAAAAGGAACTATTTTGTGAAAAGGCAAAAGGTGCGAAATCTGTTTCAGATTTGAAAGAATTCTCATTAACTTTCAGCTTATTTCCAGGGCCATAAATAATCTTGTCAGTCACTCTGAATCGCTCGAATCCATTCTCAAAGAGTGGAATTAATCGACATTTAATCAGTATGTTGCGTATATATTCAGCAGCCAGGCTGTCTCCAGGGCTACCCGTCAGTCTACCCTGCAATTGATCTGATGCCAAAAAACTGACATAGGTATTCAATTGCGAGGCTAAAATTTCAGGTGATTTTTTCTTCTCCTTTGAAAAGGCCATAGTGATTAATACCAGGCAAATAAATCCAATTTTATGGATAGAAATCATAACCAGAATTATTTTTAATGATTAAATTTCGGGGAAGGGGTTGGTTTCGACCAACCCCTTCCCCGAAATTTTATTCAAACATATCTTTCACCTTATCAAAAAATCCTTTGCCATCCTGCCCTTGCGGAGAGGCAAAATTAGGAGAAATCTGAAGTTTTTCGAGTGTTTTTCGTTCTTCAGCGGTAAGTTTCTGTGGGACCCAGGCGTGTATTTTCACCAATAAGTCACCCTTTCCGTAACCATTTACATCGGGTAATCCTTTTCCGCGAAGGCGAAGAATTTTTTCAGGTTGAGTACCCGATTCAATTTTAACTTTCACCTTTCCGTCAATAGTCGGGATCTCGGTAGTGACACCCAAGGCAATATCAGGAAATGAAAGGTAAAGATTATAGATCAGATCATTCTCGTCGCGGGTAAGTTCGGGATGCTCCTCCTCGGCAATCAGTATCAGCAGATCACCGGGAATTCCACCCCGTCGAGCTCCATTCCCCTTTCCTTCCAGTGAAAGTTGCATTCCTTCAGCAACTCCGGGAGGAATCTTTACAGTAATCACTTCTTCACCCTGAATTATCCCTTCACCATAGCACGTGTCACATTTCTGCGAAATAATCTTTCCGTCACCGCCACAGGTTGGACAGGTAGATGTAGTTTGCATTTGTCCCAGAAAGGTATTGCTGACGCGGGTTACCTGACCGGAACCACGACAGCTTGAACAGGTGGTAAAGCCGCTGCTCCCTTTAGCACCGCTACCATGACAGGTTGTGCAGGTAATATATTTTTTTACTTTAAGCTTTTTCTCGGCACCATGAGCAATCTCGCTAAGATCAAGACTCACCTTGACCCTAAGGTTAGATCCACGATTGACCCGCTGAGACCTTCCTCCTGATCCAAATCCGCCAAATCCACCAAATCCGCCGCCACCAAAGATATCTCCGAACATTGAGAAAATATCATCCATAGACCGGCCACCGCCACCAAAACCGCTTTGATTGCCTAATCCTGCATGTCCAAACTGATCGTATCGTTGCTTCTTCTCAGGACTACTCAATACTTCATATGCCTCAGCTGCTTCTTTGAATTTTTCCTCAGATTGTTTATCACCAGGATTTTTATCAGGGTGATATTGAATTGCTTTTTTCCGGAATGCCTTTTTTATCTCGTCGGCGCTTCCATTCTTGCTTACTCCTAAAACTTCGTAGTAATCTCTTTTAGTCATGATTCGTTTATTGCGTGGTTTTAACCGTAAATTTGTTATTCGCCCACCACAACTTTGGCAAATCGTATAACCTTATCATTTAAATAGTAACCTTTTTGAATTACCTGTACAATTTTCCCTTTTAAATCCTCAGTCGGAGCAGGGATTTTTGTCAAGGCTTCGTGTAAATCAGTGTCAAAAACTTTTCCAACAGCATCTATTTCAGTGATCCCGTTTTGCTTGCTAAATTCATTGAATTTATTATAAATCAATAATATGCCTTCTTTTGTGGCCTCAAAATCAAGTCCTGTTTCAATGGAATGCATTGCCCGCTCAAAATCGTCCATTACAGGCAAGATACTCAACATGACCGATTCAGCTGCAGTTTTTGTCAGTTCAATCCGCTCACGTAGGGTCCTTTTCCGATAATTGTCAAATTCGGCAGACAAACGAAGATATTTATCATTCATCTCCTTATAAGCCACTTCTGACTCTGCAACTTTAGCCTCCAGCAATGCTTTTTCATCAGGAATCAATAATACCTCCTCATGTTGACATTGATCTTCATTCTCGGAATTAGAAGTATCTGAATACTTTTTAGAGCGCTGATCTTCAGTAATTAAATCATTTACCTTATCATTGATATCCTTATTGCTTTCTTTATGCTCCTTCTTTTTCATCTGAATAATTATCGTTTAAAATCCCAGAATTTACCTCAAAAATTTTGCCAATTGCTTAATGATAGACAAAATGGCATATCTGATACTGCATCAATGTCATTTTATACTACCTGACCAGGAACCTTTTGGATTTTGTAAATTTTTCCTACTTTTTAAGGGATGCCAGCTTTTCATCGAGCGCCTTACCCCTGAGATTGCTTGCCAGAATTACACCATTCCCATCAATCAAAAAATTGGTTGGGATCATGCTAATATTGTAACTTTGGATATAGGAGGCATTGCTGTTGAGGACACATACATGATTTTCCCAGCTAAGCCCGTCCGTGAGAATGGCATTTTTCCAGGCTTTGGGATCTTTATCAAGAGACACACTAAAAATCGTGAACCCATTGCCATCAATGAACGCGGCATCCTTGTATTTTTGATAAGATGCAACTACAAAGGGATTCTCATTCCTGCACGGTTTGCACCAGGATGCCCAAAAATCGATCAACACGATTTTCCCGGAAAGGGATGATAGCTTTAACGGGTTGCCCGTAATTGAGTTTTCGATAATTTCAGGAGCTTTATTTCCAATTTCAATCCCCTGTTGAATGCCAGTTTGTGCCAGGGCCGGTGAAATCCCAAGCATCAATATCAATAAAACAATATTTATATTTCTCATAATGTGCATATTAATTCAATATCATAATTTATCCTACCAACATTCACTCCCGTCTGATTTTGGCGCCAATTGCGTTAAGTCTTAGATCTATATTTTCGTAACCGCGGTCAATTTGTTCAATATAATCGATCGTTGATTTTCCGGTAGCCGAAAGTGCTGCAATCAGCAGTGCAACTCCGGCGCGGATATCCGGAGAACTCATTCTGATTCCACGCAACGGATGTGATTTATCCAATCCGATAACGGTGGCACGATGAGGATCACACAAAATAATTTTTGCCCCCATATCAATCAACCGATCCACAAAAAAGAGCCGACTTTCGAACATCTTCTGATGAATCAATACACTTCCCCTTGCCTGGGTAGCAATCACCAAAAAGATACTTAGCAAATCAGGGGTTAAGCCGGGCCAGGGAGCATCCGCAACCGTAAGGATTGATCCGTCAATAAACGATTCAATTTCATAATGATCCTGAGAGGGAATATGCAAATCGTCACCTTTGAGCTCCATTTGTATCCCAAATCTCCGAAACGATTCAGGGATGATGCCCAACTGATCGAATCCCACATTTTTAATGGTGATTTCCGAGGCAGTCATTGCTGCAAGACCAATAAAACTGCCAACTTCTATCATATCGGGCAGCAACACATGATTGCAGCCTGTTAAAGAAGTAACTCCGTTAATCGTTAAAAGATTGGATCCTACTCCCCGGATATCGGCCCCCATCGAGTTCAGCATTTTGCACAACTGCTGAAGGTATGGTTCACAGGCTGCGTTATAGATGGTGGTTGTGCCACTTGCCAGTGTGGCAGCCATCAACAGGTTGGCAGTACCGGTTACTGAAGCCTCGTCGAGCAACATGTAACATCCTTTTAACTGCTTTGCTTCAACACGGTAGGAGGATTCCAGCTCATCAAAAATAAATTTTGCGCCAAGTGCTTCAAATCCCCTGAAATGGGTATCAAGCCTTCTTCTTCCGATTTTATCTCCACCCGGTTGAGGAATAATTCCAATACCAAAACGGGCAAGCATCGGACCGACAATCATTAAAGATCCCCTTAAACTTCCAGCCTGAGCAAAGAATTGAGCTGACTTTAGGTGGTCAATCCGAATATGATCCGATTGAAACGTGAAAACTCCTTTTGCAGGACGTTCGATGACTGTACCCAAAGAGCGGAGTATCTCGATCAACTTCAATACATCGCTGATCTCCGGAATATTAGAGATGGTAATTTTCTGAGAAGTGAGCAATGTAGCACAAATCACCTGCAAAGCTTCATTCTTGGCACCTTGCGGTGATAATTCTCCGGTCAGCGGGTTACCACCTTCAATAATAAACCTGGCCATGTTAGTGTAAAGGGCTATTTATGTTTTCTCGACTGATTGGAGATGGTTGTGATTTTTCCTTTTTTAGGTTGCTGTTTAAAAATGTCGTTCACCTCCTGCAGGTGCATCTCAGGATCTGGTTTAAGTTTTCCCTGTGACAGAAAAACCATGTCGTTCAGAATTTTTGAATCCTCAACGGCATCCTTATTCCAGACGAGATAAGTTTTTTTCATCTGGTTGGCCAGAAGTTCAGTATTAACAGGTTTTGCCGGGTTTTCGTCATCCAACAATGCAGTTGCAGCAATGTAATTTTCCATGATCTTCCCATAATGGCGGAATTTTATATCGCTTTGCTGGTAAGGAATTAACCTTGGTTTTTCAATGAAGGTTTCGGGTTTTGGCGGATCGTAAGGATAATCAATATCGAGTTTAAAATCAGACATTATCGCAATATGGTCCCAGAGCTTGTGCTTGAATTCATTGATATCTCGAAGATAGGGATACATCATTCCCATCACATCTATCACCCCTTTGACAGCAAGGATACGTTCTTCCCTGTTTTCAATCTGCATAATGTGATCAACCATTTTGTGAATACTTCTCCCGTATTCCGGAAGTTTCATCTTCTTACGCTGTGTGTTATAATCGCGTTCTAGCATCGTTTAATATGAATTATAGGTAAAGACCGGATTTCCAAATCTTACCCGTTTTTGCAACTACAAAGCTAATCGTTTTTAACGGTTAATTCAAATGGGTTTGAATATTAACCCAATCAACGTTAAAATAAATCTGTTCTACTTTAATACTTTCATAACCACACGTCTGTTTTGGGCCCTCCCTTCATTGGTTGTATTGTCAGCTACTGGTAATGATGGACCATAACCCTTTGCAATAAGCCTACCCCTATCTATCCCATTTTTTGTGAGGTATTCAACGACAAGGTCTGCACGCGACTGGCTCAGCCTGTTGTTCAGAACCAGACTCCCCGTATTATCTGTATGCCCTTGTATCTCAAGCCTGGTTGCCGGATTATCCTTAAGAAATTGAATTAATTTATCGAGATCAGAAGAAACAGCAGTATTCAGACTTGCCTTTCCAACTTCAAAATAGATGTTCTTTAATTGAATGCTTTGCCCAACTTTGGCCTCTTCGATTGCCAGTTCCAGTTTTACGTAAAGTGTTGTACTTCTGTTCAAACCTTTCGTTGTAATTTTCTCAATGTTGGAAATATAATTTGCTTTCTTTCCCACCAGTGTAAAATCACTTTCGGCCCTTAACTGAGTGCGGAAAACCCCACCACCGGTATGACTTTGTGTCGTCACCAGAGTATGGTCCTCTTCATTTGTAATATTGACATCCGCTCCTGCTTCCGGACGATTTTGGGTTTTGTTGATGACCACACCGGCAAGGGTAAATCGGGGATCATTGTGGGTCAGGCTAATCCCAATCTGGTTTTCATTGGTCGTGAAGTTCTCTTTCTTTACAGTTTGTGATGTCGAATTGATATGATTAAGTGACCCGCTGACCGTATAGGTATCCGGAATTAAGGCCTTAAAAGTCACTCTTCCGTAATCATCAGTTGAACCATACTGAATCTTGCTGTCAGGACTGCCCAGCATTACAGCCACGTATTGAAGCGGCTGACCTGTAGCTTCGTCGGTTACAGTAACCAAAAGATCTTTGGGTAAGATAACAACTTCTTTTTTAACTATAGACGGTGGCACTGGCATTTCAACTATTTTCGCAGGTAGGGGCTTTCTTTTTCCTAAACTGGCACCAACTCCAATGTTGTACTGAAAATGGTTATTAACCTGGGAAGTCAGGGCATTCCGGTATTGTACTTCAGTGAAGACAAAGGCTGAATTGTAAATATGAAACTGGATTCCGGCTCCAACAGGAAGATAAAATCCGGTTTTCCCCTGGTAAAGTGAAAACCCGCCTCCACCGGAAAGGTAAGGGACTATCTTGTGCCGGTCAGTGAGCATTTTGAGGTTTACCGCCGCATTGGCATCCAACAAAAAAGCGCTGCTGCCGTTTGTGGTTCCATTCTTATAGAGGTAATCGGTCAAACTCCCATCGAGGGTTGCGATAAAATCGATATTTTTATTCAACCCCTTCAGGTAATTGACGCCAAGACCCATCTGCATCTCCCCAAACTTGCTCCACAGATGATTATCCAGCACGTTCTTTAAGGAGCTGGTCCGGATCTGTTGAGCAGTTTTAAAATCATCATAAAAAACATGAAAAACCAGGGTTGAAGGTTTAACATCCTGGTTATTCTGGGCGGTAAGTTGCAAAAAGCAACAGCCTAATATAAAAACGAAGATTATCCTTTTCATTTTTGAATAATTAGATTTGTTAATGCCGGAATTGACCCGAACTTCCCGTCAGCTCTTTTTCAGTGTTTGGTTGAATTTTCAATCCTTTTACTCCTCTCTTCAATCGTACCAGTCTGGTTGACGATACTGAAAACAAACGGATCACTGCGACCCTGGATATTCATATCGTTACTTGGGACTGGAATACCCTTAGCATCCATGGTTTGTATCGTCCAAATGAACCGATGGTTGGCTGTGGAATCGAGCATGGGCAGATTTGGCTGCCAGATGTATTGCGTTGTACCTTGTGAGGCCGGTTCATCAAGCAATGGACGATTACCCCGGAAAGCCTGCATCGGCGTTTGACCTGGCAGGATTTCAAACACCTGCACCCGGTAAAAAGTCTGCTCCGAAGAATTCGGTACCAGTCTGGTCCACCGGAAAATGATCATATTCTGTGAAATATGGGCATCCAGTTGAGCTTCGTTCGCCGGTTGCATCAAAATTGGCAATTGGTACGATATGACCGAAAACTGTTTGGTTTGTTTCGACTCAACCACATCACCCGTGGTATTTGTCAACTCAACAATGAGCTGATATTGCCCTGCAGCAAGACGGCCACTCCGTTGAAACAGATTCTGGACATTGCCCGTAAACTTCAGATTTTGCAGTTGCAGCGCATCCGCCATCGTGAACTGGTTAACGCCCTGTCTCAAGGTGTATATTCTGGCAGAATTGATGTTCGACACTCCAATCACACTCCCGTTCTGATCGAGTATTGTAGTTCTGAATTTTACATTGGGATCCTTAACCACCGTTCCACCAAAAAAAGAGATAATCATCTGGCCATTGACAGGATAGATCCATTCGGAGAGATATGGGTCCGGTCTGGGATTTAGGGCGAGGCTCAAAGTGATCTGAGCCTGCACTGCCTGAACACTCAGGAGCAATCCCAGGAATAAGATTATTAGGTACTTTTTCATATCTTCGATCTGTTATTTCTAAAATTTATATTGCAATCCTGTTCTTACCGTACTCTCAAAGTATCCCGGACTACCCGGATAAACAGGTGTTAATGAGCTTCCCGGTAATTGAGATCCATAATGGTACAAATTGGCAGTCGCTGAAAATTGCCAGGTCAGTTTTTTAAAAACTTCCCAGTCAAAACCGGTGGTGGCCAAAAGATTTTTATTGGCAGTGAAGGGTTGCGTGGTGCTCAGACTATACTGCAACTGCCCTTTCAGTTTAATCTTTTTATTCAGTTTCCAGCTCATCCCTCCGGTGGCAGTAAGCAGAGTCAGATCAATGGCAGGCGCCGAATTCTTAAACCACATTACGCTGAAATCGGGACTGATCCTGCTGTTAAAAAATGTCGGGACATAAAGTATCAGAACAGTTTGCGTATTGTTATGGGTAGTCCCGGGTGGAACAATGGTTGTTTCATCATACTTGCTCCAGGTATAGGTCCCGCTGAGGAGATTGCTCATTTTTGTATTGTTCCAGGTGTAGGTCGGATTTACGCTCAACTCGTTACTTACACTCTTATAACCGGATAACCCCGGGGAATTAAACCCGTAATTGTTAAAACTGGTATTGAGGGTAAAATGATCGGTAAACTGGGTAAAAACATTGATGTTGGCGATGAGCTGGTGGGTAAGGCCCGGACCTGCCACACGGCTCAGGTTGCCGACGCGCTCTCCAATACTGCCCACCACATTCATTTTCTTTTTAAATGCATTAAAGTGAGTATTTAACAGGTATTCCATCCGGTCGTTGGTCATAAACTGATAACCTGCCGTATAATATCCGGCGCCGAAATAATTGAATTTTGTCCCTATCTCCCAGTCTTTTCCTTTTTTGGCAATCCCCAGCATCAGCGCGTTATCCTTTGATGTAGAGGTATGAGAAGTCATAAACGGCCTGAAATCTTCGATTGGGGTCAACGAGAGCGGGGCATGCCAATCGCGGGTGAAAAAACTCTGAGCCAGCTCGATGTTATATTTCCACCCCTTTGTCGTTGTGGTATTTGCCAGGAAACTGATAATCAGATTTTCCTGAGGTTCAATCGGGGTCAATGGCGGTGAGGTTATCGAACTTATTTTATCAACAGACTTAACGATATTAAATCCCGCGAAATATTTACCCTCTTCACCAAGTCCCAGCTGCGCCATCCACTGGTTACGCTGATAGGCGCCAACGACACCATTGGGCAGCGAACCGGAAGGTGCCATATAATTTATAGGACTTTGTGAAACCCCATTGAAAAGCTTTATCCTGAATTTACCGGGAGACAAATTAATTCCGTAACCAAAGATACCCAGGTCGCCGGTGCTCAGATCACTGTATTTAAGGAATTGGGTCCCAAGAAGGAATTCAGTCGTCCCTATCTTTGGTCGAAGGCCAAAGCTATTGACCGGATTGGTCAGAAACTGCCAGAAATTTTGTTTGGTCCCGTAAGCTGTGGTAAAATTGTTCAGCGCAGGGCTGAAATTGAAATTGAACGGTATTTCCCATTTCCCAAAGGAGATAATTGGATTAAAGGAGTAACGGAACAGATTCCAAGGTCGGCGGGCACTGTAAAAATCAGGATTTGGCGATTCCGGGGTTTTATTGAGCCCATATCCCTCGTACCAGATCCCCATATCACCCTTGAGGGTAAGAGAATCTTTCTTTTCACTGGCGTTGGCATTTAGAGCAAGGACTATCTCCACACCCAAAGCTATTTTGGTTAAATAATTCATGATTTTTCTAATTAATTTTTTAGAAGTCTCCCATAAATAAGGAGTTAGGATCACCTTCCTGAAAAATATTTTTACACTTTTCCACATCGCTAATACTCAATTCAGATATACTTCCAGCTTTATCCTGTGCGTATTATCCATTTCCTATCAATTCTAAGTCAATTGTAAACAGGAATAGGCAATCTACACTATGTTTTCGGTCATTTGCACAACAGAAAAAGGAATATCCAATAAGTATTTGGTCATTTGGACAACAGAAATAGAAATATCCAATAGGTATTTGGTCATTTGTACAACGGAAATAGAAATATCCAATAGGTATTTGATCATTTGCATAACTGAAAAAGAAACAATTGATAAGTATTTGGTCATTTCCATTATGGAAATTGATAATCAGGAAAAACTTTAGAATGTTTGCAATTCGTAACCGGCCAAAAAAAGTTTATTCCGGCCGGTTACGATATGGCACCAACTATTGTGATAATCGATTTTCTATTTAGGGCTGTTTTATTCTCTCTTTTATAGCTGCCGATTGTTTCTCCAATTCGGGCAGAAGTTCGACATCACCCCGTTTTATTCCGCTCTCCTTTAATTTTCTAAGCTCCTTAATCTTTTGATCGATATTTTTCAGCGCTTCCGCATCACTTTGTCCCGCGTTGGAAGGTGCAGTGCCTGTATTCACAGCAGAACCCGGCTGAATAATCCCCTGGTTAACGGGGATAGTCATTGAACCGGCAGTTCCGCATGTAGCGCAACCCGAAGTTGAAGCCGGAAGAACCGGCGTTGCCTGAGGATTCTTATCAGTTGGCAAACCTGTGCCTCCGTTTGTTGAAGACGGCGGAATAGTCACGGTAATGCATGAGATCACTTCACACTCCTTGCAATTCCGGTCCCTAAAAGTAAACTTAACACATATTCGGGCATAAAGTGTGCAACAACCAATCATCGATGGGTGCGGCAAAACAAACTGAATATTCAGGGAGCCTGGCAGGGTAAAACCGCTGTAATTTCCCCATATGGTTTCCCTTGGGTTCTCATAGGTATTGCCTGACGAAGGTGTAAACTGGACCACAGGCGGATTTGGTCCCATCGTTATGCTGTCAGCCACCGAACTATTGGTATTTATGTCCGATGCATTAAAGATGCTTCCCCATGTGTATGGCAGGTTATTACAGCTGATACACTCATTATTGTAATTATCCGTAAGGTTGAAACTGATAACCTCTGCCCTCACCTGGGTAAATAATGCGCCTGACGGAGCGGTAATATTAAATGCCTGATTGTACAAGGTGTATTTTGGATCTGTTTCGATCACTGTCTGGGTATGTTTCCCCGGAGTTACCCCAAGTTTATAGTCGCAAGGGCAAATCGGACAAACCACCTTAAACTTAAACACACAGCTGTCGCAGGTCTTGTTACCGCATTTCCCGTAGATGTTTACCGTGTAATAACCAGCATCATTCGTGGTGAAACTGGCTGCATTGGTAAATGTGACGGGGCTGCCGAAAGGTGGGGTTATGATGATTTGTGATGAACCGCATTTGGGTTTATTGCAGACATAACTGGCCGTAAAATTATAGGTGGTCTTGCACTGCAAAGTAACTGTGTCTTTCTTGCCACAAGTGAGTTGAAGCGAGAAATTATTGGGTTGAATAACTGATGAGCCCTCTGCCCCGCCGGTTGAACTGACTGACGACGATTGTTTATTCATCTTATTTACCGCCATCCCGTCATAATTATGCGGATTATCAATAATTACCGGATTATCAGAAATTGTGATTCCTCCCCAATGGCTTTGATCACAAGTACATCCGTCGTCAACAACCAGACCAATATCGAGGTCATTGTTGTCCTGGCAATTGAATTGAAAAGTGGCACTCATTCCGGTATTTGGATTTATGTCGCTGTTTAAAGCCGGGTTTGAGTTATTCTGAATCGTAAACATATACCCGGGAGGTGGTGTCACCACCAGGTGATAAGTCCCGGCCGTTAATCCGCAGAACTGATAATAACCGGGTTGACCGCCAATGTTGTTGGTCGAAATATGAGGCAATCCAACCTGATTATTTGAAGCATCGTACAGCGTAATCATGCAACCGTTTATTCCGGGTTCACCCGCATCCTGCAACCCGTTTCCATTGGTATCGAACCAGACAAAATTACCAATACATCCGCAACCGGTATCTACAATATTGACACATACTTTTCGTGATTCCGCACCTAAAGTCTGAACCGCATTTTGCGAAGCAGTTGCTGCAAAACTATTCCACCCCACTGACCCTGCTGTCGCTCCGGGTGGTACCTGTGCAGAGAAGAAATAGGTTTCCGTCTGACCGGCAGCGAGCGAATAGGAGGCAAAATCGATCCGGATTGCCTTTTGATTTTGGATAGCCGAGGGAATTCCCGGAATTAAAGCATAGGAGAGCCAGGTAGCAGCCGAATTGCATCCGATGGTATTATCCGGAATTAAATTGAGGTACGAGCCACGTGTGGGCAGGAAGTTGGTCGAATATTCAATCGTACTGGCATTCCCAAGTGGCAAGGCACTGGTCAGATAAATGGGGATGGTACTTCCGCGACTGTTGCAGTTGACTACATACTTGTCACCCGGGGTTGGCAGGATATCCATCATCTTTATTTGCGAGAAGGCCACATTCCCCGGATTTTTAACTTTTAGCCGGTAATAAACGGTCGCACCGGGCGAAACCGAAACACAGCTATCCCAGGTCTGATTATTGGCGCTAACCTCCTTGGTAAGCTCCAGTGGAACCTTCCGTTCGCAGATGTAGATCGAGGCATTATTATTCCAGTAGTTATATTCAGCAACCACGGCATTGCTGCCATCGTAACAGTCCTCATGATTAGTCAGCAGACCGGCAGGAGCCAGCGTAGTGACAATGGCTTTGAAATTGATCACATACCAATCACTTCCGCTATTGCAGTCAGCAATTAGCGCTGGCAAATTCCACTGCAGGCTGGTGGTGCTTGCAGACTCTGCATGGACGACGGTAATGCCAGTCGTATTTTGGTTGGTTGCATTGCATTTGGTATAAGTTGAATATTTCCCGAAAGTGCTGCTGTTGGGTACATATTGCAGACCCACC
>Ga0364866_10272_pt1 | contig 37387 bp, 28 predicted proteins | sample ExccelAu500001D3_3_FD_206913 | JGI IMG/M metagenome (GOLD analysis project Ga0364866, IMG submission 206913) | Enriched cells from Trout Bog Lake Hypolimnion, Wisconsin, USA - BchlTB.Aug13.5000.01.D3 | ecosystem: Environmental > Aquatic > Freshwater > Lake > Hypolimnion/Profundal zone | place...
CGCGATGAGCATCGTTCCGAGCTTGTCGATCGGCGCCGAGCAGATCGGAGGAGTTTCCGCACTTCTCGAATCAGCGTCGGTGTTTGCGAAGAGACCCCACGCAAGGACATTACGGCTTGTCGTTTCCGGCGCCCATTCGCTAGCGCTTAGAGGTGCTCGCGAGTTCGTCCAGAAACGGATGGACAGCAACGATGCGCCCCCTTTGCTCTGCATCACGCTCGACCTCAGTTCGGGTAGCAGAAGCATCGGGAGTTACGCCCGTGGATGGTTCTACGACTATCGAGACGAAGAGCAGGACGACCTCAGGCAGTTGTCTCGAATGCTTCGAGCCCATACTGACCAACTCGCCGAAGTGATGGACGTCACCCCTGCGCGAATGGTGCTTGTCGATGCCGTCAACAATGGCGACAGCCGCACTTGGAAGAACAACATTCCAGGAAAGTTCGCCCTCGATTGTGAGCCGATCGTTAATTCGGGGATGAACGCGTTGACGTTCATGACGGTCGAAGATAGCCGCGAGCGAGTCGACACCCCGTTCGACACACTCGATAAGGTCGATCTCAGCAACGTACGACGCCAGATCCAGACCGTCGCTGCGATGCTCTACCATGCGCTGAACGACACATCCGACCGAGCCGACACCACCGATTACCACCTGCCAATCGCGCCGAGCAGACCTCGAGGGATGAGACTGACCGGAGGTTTCTCGACGCTGTCCGGAAGAGTGGTTCTATACGACGCGAACAAGAGCTTTGTCCCAGATACCCCTGTGAAGGGTTCGATCGCGTGCCTGCTTGCCAAGCAGAAGACGATGATGGGTGTTCGCGGGGACATGGTTCAAGCCGTCGATGAAGATGCCAAGTATCGACTTATCGGCGTGGCGCCTAAGACAGCCTACAACGATGACAACACAGTATTCACTCGAATCGCCGCCTTCCATATCGACCAGAAGACTGGCAATATCGACTACGCCCCTTCGTGGGGAACCTATGGCGACGACACATATCGGATCGAATTCCCGCTAAAGACGGCCGACCGGTCGTCGCCTCTCGTTGTCTTTCATTGCGTCTCCGTCGACTTGTACGATCTTGTAGACCCCCAGGACCTTCAAGCACTTGCATGGGTCTGGATCGGTGACGCGGCAACCGGAGCCCATCCACAAGACTTCGGCGTGCTTGGACCCGGCTTCGATATCAAATTCAGCCCCGAGATCGAAGACACACAGGTGATCTTCGTAAAACCCCAAGATCGCTTTTTCCTGCTGGGGCAGGGAGGACCGGGGGCTTCGCGCCTCATTCTCACCCACTCTCGGCTTGGAAACGAGGCTGGTGATGGTTATCTACCCGTTGCGGGCCGGTTCCCCGACTTGCCGCTGAACACTGCCCGCGATATCGTCGGTATCAACGCCACGCGCTTGGCCCGATTCAAGAAGTACCGAATCGTCAGCAAGAGCATCTCCGATCTCCAAGCCGACTCCGAACAGGAGATCAAAGATTCGGTCGCTTCGGAAGCAAGTCGCGACTGGCCAGAGGCAGAACGCCATGCTCGAGCCGCTTGGGGCCTTGCATTGCGCGCCCACCCCGTCCTCCAAAGCACGGCGAACGACGTCGTGAACGGCGTCATCTTTTACCTGTTCCTTCTGATTCCGTTCAGCTACTTCCTTGAGCGCCTCCTCGTCGGCAGCCAACTTATGTCGAAGCAGTTGAGTTGGTCGGTGCTCTTCTTCATCCTCGCGTTCGTCCTGCTCCGGCTGATTCACCCCGCGTTCGAGATTGTCAGCAATCCGCTCATGATCTTCGTTGCCTTCGTAATGGGGACACTGAGCCTCGTTGTGATCTCGTTCATCCTCGGTAAGTTCGAGGCATCGATCAAAGCGGTTCGCCAGGCTCAAAGCGGTGTTCACGAGGTTGACATCAAGCGCAGCAGTGTGGCGATGGCTGCCTTTAACCTCGGCGTCAGCAATATGCGTCGACGCAAGGCAAGAACGATTCTGACCACGCTGACATTGGTAGTGATGACGTTCATCGTCCTGAGCTTCACTTCAATCGTTCAGGAGTTGGCTCTGAACGAGTACCCCAGCGATACCCCCGCGAGGTATTCCGGGATCTTGCTTAGGAATCCGGGGCTTGACCCGATGCAGCTTTCGATGTACCGACAACTGACGAATGAATTCTCAGGGCGCGGAATCGTCGTTCGCCGCGCCGCCTATTACGGGGCAGACATCGGTGACACCGGTGTTCTTACCCTCCAAAGGGCTGACCGAGTCGCCGAGGTTCGGGCGATGGCGGGATTCGAGCCTGACGAGTCGAAGATCCTTCACCCGCAAGAGGCACTCCTGCCCGGGGGAAGATGGTTCAAGCCAGGCGAGAGGGACGTGATGATTCTCCCTCAGCGCATCGCTCAGCAGCTCAAGATCGACATGAACGAAGTCGGCAAGGCCCAGGTGAACTATGCCGGCGTCAACTACACCGTTATCGGCATCATCGACTCTGGATATATGCGGGCGATGCTCGACCTAGACGGCGACGGCGCAATGCCCGCCGACTTTAGCCTAACGAAGAAGTACCAACAGGAGTCGGCATCGACTACGAAAGCTTTCCGAAGCTATTTGCGCCTCGATCCGAGCGTTTGCTTTATCCTCCCCACCGAGACAGCACTTTCACTCGGTGCCGATATCCGAAACATGGCGGTCGAGTTCGACTCGCCTATGCAAACTCGCCATGCCCTCGATACGATGATGCCGAGGTTGAGAATTAACCTGTATGGCTCGGTTCCGAACGGTCACGGCGGACTTCAGGTCAGGCAATTCAGCGTCTTCGAGAGCTCAAAGGGAGTCGGGCTTGGATTGATCTTGATCCAACTCGTGATTGCTTCGGTGTTTGTTCTTAACACGATGATTGCGAGCGTATTTGAGCGCACAAAAGAGATCGCGATCTTCTCATCGATCGGTTTGGCCCCGAATCACATCGCGATGCTGTTCTTCGCCGAGTCGCTCGTTTACGGCGTTCTCGGCGCCGTAATCGGGTACTTCATGGCCCAACTATCGGCGAAGATTATCGTCTCAACTGGGGCCCTCCCTGGGTTGACCCTCAATTTCAGCTCGACGTCGGCCGTTTTTTCCGCGGTGATCGTCATGGTCGTCGTGCTAGCAAGCACGATCTATCCCGCTCGAAAGGCGAGCCAAATCGCAGCGCCCGCGATGAACGAAGAAGTATTCGAAACCGATCCCGAAGGGGACCTGTGGGACCTTCCGCTGCCCTTCAGCATCGGCGCCGCCGAAGCGGGACCGCTCATTAAGTTCCTGGGCGAGTGGCTCAAGGCGTATGAGGAGTACACCATCGGCGACTTCGTCACGTCGGAAACGCTGACAGAGCGCGTCGCCGGCGGTGATCCTGCGAACCCATCCTATCGGGTCTCCGCGATCTCCTGGCTGGCGCCGTACGACCTTGGGATCTCGCAGAAACTGGTGCTCACCGCAAACCCCGCTCAAGTTCCAGGGGTCTACACGCTCGATCTCACTTTAGCGAGGCTAGCTGGAGATCCCGAGAACTGGCCGATCGTCAATCGACGCTTCCTCGCCAACCTTCGAAAGCAGTTCCTAACGTGGCGAACCCTCGGCCCCGAGCATCGGCAGAAGTATGTCGACTCCCTCGACCCAGAGAAAGGTTAAGATCGATTGGAAAGCGGAATTTCGAGAGCGGCAGCTACTCGACTCGCCTTTGCTTCAATCCGGCGTCGATTGCTGCCAAGAAGCGACTCTTCAGGCGCACTAAAAAGGACGAGTGGGGATTTATCGCCCTTCCACTCGATTTTCACCTTAAGCGTCGCGCTCGAATCGTTGGAAGCAAACCCGTCTTCGACTTGAGTTCGTGCGATACGGTCGATTGCGATCGCCTTGATCGAAGCCGCCGAACCGCGATCGGTGCGGACAAACGGCCAGATCCCCTTTCGGAACTCGTACTCGCGTGCGGCGGGGTCAAGGGTGAGACTTTCGACAGACAGCGACAAAACAAGCCCGAAGAAGAAGAAGGCGCCTAGAATCGCAGATGCGAGCAAATTCACAGGCGAGCCGTGTCCGGAAAGGGCGATCTGCAGAAGTTTAAGTGAGGCGATACCGCCATAGACCGCATAGAAAAGCCCCGTCACGCGCATCGATAGATTGATCGGAACTACCGTTTTCTTTCTCGAAGCCAACCGAATTTCCCTTGCGTCGATCATGGTCTTACTACTACTACGTCAGGATAACCCAGAAGTGGTAGTAGCTGATCGTGTAAGTAGACTTTTACGTTCGATCCGAAAGGAAGACGCCCGGCGCCCTAACAACGTTAGGAGATGTTCAGTCCCCACCGACGACGGACGTGGCGCTCAAGTGAACCGAAGATCACCCGGTCGGTCAGCAGTCCGAGGGCCATGATGACGATCATCACGGAGATGACTTGACTCATATCGGCAAGGTCGCGCCCCTGCATCAGCATTTGCCCCAGGCCGAGACTCACAAAAAGCAGTTCACCCGACATGAGCGATCGCCAGGCATAACCCCAGCCGAGCTTTGCTCCGGTAAGGATGGAGGGCAGAGACGCAGGCAAAAGCACGTCGGTGTAGATCCGGAATTGAGGGGTGCCCATCGTTTGAGCGGCACGCACGTAGGTCGGTGGCAGGTTCTTCACGCCATCCTGAACGGCTGTCGTTATCGAAACCAACGAACCGGCGACGACAACGAAGAGAATCGCCTTGTCGTTCATTCCAAACCACAAGAGAGCAAGTGGGAGCCAGCAGATGCTGGGCAGAGATTGAAGTCCGGAGACGAGCGACCCAAGCGTCTCTTCCAAGGTCTTTCGCGTCGCGAGGAGGATTCCCAACGGCACCCCAACTGCCAGCGAGATGGAATAACCAAGAAGCACGCGCCTCAAGCTTATCGCCGTCGCATGAACGAGAGTGCCATCCCGGAACTCTTGCCACATCGTCTGGGCCACGTGCCAGGGCGAAGGAAAAAGAGTCGGGTCCCAAACGTGCCGAGCAGCGACCAGGGCCCAGATTCCGATGAGGGCAGCGAAAAACAGGACGCGCTTCAGCAAGTTATTTGACCTCCGCGCTTTCATCGATAGAATAGGACTGGTCAGCGACGAACGGGAACCGTCCTTTCTTCATCGCTTGTGAGATCTGCTGGGCAGTCCGCGCCACATCGACGTCTTCTATGTGCCTTGGTCTTAGAATCTCGACGGGGAACTCGCCCTGAATCCGTCCCGGATCCGAGGCGAGGAGAAGGACGCGATCTCCGAGGGTAACCGCTTCGCGGACGTTGTGAGTAACGAACACAATCGTTGCGCCCCTTCCTTCCCACAGTTCCTGGATCTCGACGTACAGGTCTTCGCGCGTCAAAGCATCAAGCGCCGAGAACGGCTCATCCATCAGGAGCACTTCCGGCTCCAACGCGAGTGCCCGAGCGATAGCGACCCTTTGCCTCATGCCTCCCGAGAGAGTGTGCAGGTCGTTCTCGGCGAATTTCGAAAGGCCGACAAGGTCGAGAACATGGAGGGCCCGGTCCGACACTTCTGACCGAGTCATGTTCCGTTGGCGCAACCCGAACTCGACGTTTCGACGGACGTTTAGCCACGGGAACAGCGCGCCATCCTGAAAAACCAACGCTCGGTCCGGTCCTGGCTGCGTCACAGGAACTCCGTTCATCAGGACCTCGCCTGCATCCGGTTTTTCGAGCCCGGCGATGATGTTCAGCAAAGTCGACTTGCCACAGCCGGAAGGGCCGACAAGGATTAGGAACTCGCCGGCTTCGACGTCGACTGAAATGCTGGAAAGCGCATGGACTCGATGGTCCTGATCGGGAAACTGCTTCTCAACGTTTCGGATCGACAGCTTTACCAAGTAGAAACTCCCAATCCTTCTTGTCGGCGCGCCAAGGCTAAACGGCTAATGTCAAATGCGCCAGTGAGATCGACATTTCCTTTGAGATAGCCGGCACGCTTCGCCGAATCTGCCATCACGAGGATATTTGATCGGTTGGGGTCGTCCGTGAACTTCAGTCGGCTCCAGGCTTCGCGAAGTACACCCTTCGAAAGCGCTTTACCCGTCAGGCGCTTGAGTTCGGAGTTCACGACATCCTCGGCCTTACCCTGGTTTGCGTTAAGCCAAGCGACCGAGGTGAGGTGAGCCCGCAGGATCGCCTCAACAGCATCTGGATGCCGATTCAGAAAAGCTGTACGCGCCACAATCACCGTCGTAGTGAACGCTTTGTTTGGCCATAGGGCGCGTTCGTCGACGACCGTTTTGGCTCCAGCGTCCTTCTTCAAACGAGATGCCCAAGGCTCCGGAACCCACGCCGCATCGATCTGCTTTTGAAGGAACAGCGCGAGAATGTCAGGGTTTTTGATCGGAATAACCGATACAGTACCCCCGCGATCCTGAGTTGTTAGATCGTTTAAGTCTAGAAAGCGCCGCAAAGAAACATCCTGAGTTCCGCCGAGTTGCGGTACCGCGACCCGGCGATGATCGAGGTCGTGGACCGATCGGATGTCCAGATCGCCACGGGCGATCAACGATGCTCCGCCGCTGCAAGCTCCGGCGAGAATTCGAAGGGCTTTCCCACCCGACTTCAGGTAGGTATTCACGGCCGGGCTCGGGCCGACATAGGCAACGTCTACTTCTCCGGCAAGGAGAGCTTCCATCGCTTCCGGGCCGGCATTCACCACTTTAGGCTCGATAAAGTAGCCGCTCGCTTCCTTCTGGAACTCTCCACGAGCAATTCCGACGAGAGCAGGCGCGTGAGTCAGGTTGGGAAAATACGCGAGTCTAAGCGCGAGTCGAGAATCTCCAGCCTGACGGGAATCAGGGGCGCCGCCAAAGGCAATGCTCAACACAACCAGGGCCACCGTCGCGACGGATGCGACGACCAGGTCTCGACTCCAGGGAGTTCTATGAGTTCGCGTGACTGACATTCTTAGCCCTCTTTCGATACTTTGACATGACTTGGCTTGGCAACGTGGATTTTCGTCCAAGCTACCTTAAGGGCTCAACAAGAGAATAGCCGCTCGAAGATTGGGTACGGCAGTGATCGGAGGTCAAACCGACGATTGTTCGTACGGGCGACCGAATCGCCTAAATTACAAAATCAAAAGACCGAGTGAGCCCGTCGATGTTGGCTAGCTGTTCGCGCGAAAGATCGGCGAAGGTGGTCCGATCGAGGACCTCAGAGATCGCATTTCGCACCTCTTTGAAGGCATTTCGGAGGGAGCATATCTCCGGGTTGGGACATCCGCACTCGCTAAACTTGGTGACGCTCACGCAACTGATCGGGGCAATCGGGCCGTCCATCGCTCGAACAACGGCGCCGAGAGTGATCTCCTTCGGCGCCATTGCAAGCGAATACCCTCCCCCTGGGCCCTTACGGCTCTGCACAAAGCCGGTCATCTTGAGCGCAACGAGGATCTGCTGAAGGAATTTGACCGGGATATTCTGCCGCTCAGCGATGTCAGATATCTGAATCGGCCCCTGATCGAACAACAGGCTTAGATCCAACATCGCCCGTGTGGCATACCGAGCGCGGCTAGAGAGCATGGTTTAGTTTAGCCGCATTCGGCAAGCGGGGGACAGTGGCCGGTGGCCACTTCCCCCAGCTACTTCCTAATCGGCGGATACGCAGTTGAGGTTCTTGACAGCACGATCTGGTGGATGCCGAAGTAGCTCCCTGCGGACTGGCCGGATTTGCCTTGACAGACGAACTTCAGACGGTGGGTGCCTTTCGTGAGGTCGAACCTACCGAGAGGGTAGCCCTGCGGCATGAGAACGTCTGAGGCGTACAGATTTAGCGAACCACCAACAGGTTTGTCGTCCAACTGAGCGGTGTAAATCCCATAGTCATAGCTCGAAATGAGCGTCGGCATGACTTCATAGCGGCCCGCCTCAACGACTTCAAAAGGAATTGTGATCGTGGAGCCTTGGGTTTTGCCCTGGAAGAAGACGATATTCTCCTCCCAGAACACACCTTTTTGGACCTCAGCCGAACCTTGTTCCGACGTAACATGCGGCATCAACGACTCTGCGTCGATCACGGTCGCATTGCCAAATGGCAACCTTGCACGACCGACAGGCAACTCGGGAAGATCGGTTCGGAACGGCGTCTGATACCAGAACGCCACCGAGCTGAAATCGTCGGGTCGCTCTTCGAATGAGGAATGCACCGTTCCGTCCGGCTTGTTCGTCCAACCGGAGTGCTCGATCTCGGCGTGAAGACTCTTCTCGAAGGGGATCGGGTCGACGATCTGCCAACGATAGGCGGAAGCTCGGTCGCCCATTGTGAAACCTCCGGCAGCGGTAGTACCGGTATAGAGGCTCTGCTGATCTTGAAGGCCCCACGCGTCGCTGAAGAAATCCTCCGTTCCAGTGCCGGCAAGTGAGGCTTCCTTCTCACCGTCGACATAGAACCAGTCGTCGCCCTCGCCGAACCACTGATCTTCGTTCGTAATAACGCTCATCACGGTGCCGACATACTGCCCGCGTCCTTTGGTATCAAGGAGCGTGTAGTTCTTACCGGAGACCGCCGGTAACTCCTGGCGATACAAGGCGTGAAAATACAAAACGTCCTTAGGAAGCGATTTGTATTTGCGATAGTCGACTTGCCAGTAGGTGAGCGCAGCGGGCCGAGCGCCTTCGTTCGACAGGGTCATCGTGATGTGCTTTCGGTAGGGCATCTGCCAGTAGCAGTTCTTCGCCCTGCCTTGGCTCGTATTCCGAACCATGAGCGAATTCACATCCTTCTCTCGCCCATGCCCAACCGCAAAAAAATCGCCGAGCGGTACGTCGACGCTCGGAGACTTCGCCCCATCGTAATAGACACGCAACCGAAGTAGCCTAGGCCACCCGTATTCGCTGTCTGCGATCGTGAGCCAAAAATGGGTCACCATTCCCGGACCATCCGCATCCATGAGCGTCAAGACCTTTCCGCCTTCCAGGCGTTTGCTGTCGTTGTTGCTCTTCGGGTCGGGATTGTGGGATCCCTGACGATAAGCCTTATATTGCGCAGGAAGGACAAGCGAATCGGGAATTGCCTGCGCCATCCCGGTGGCCAACATAAAGATCGCAGCTGTGATCATGAGGCACAGAGTATCTTAAACATCAAATCAATGCTACGACGAACCTCTCTTGCCTGCTCCATCTTGCTCACCGCGAGCGCGCTCGCTGCTTTCCAGAACGGGAGCAAAGCGACGATGGCGCTTTTCCAGGCTCGATACGACGGCCTGACCAAGGCGTACCTCGCCAAGAACATTGAAACAGCCGGCACGTTCTTCGCCCCCGACTATTCGGCAGGAAACTACACCCATCCGCTCGACAAGAAATCGACGCTGGAAGAGTTGAAGCACTGGGACGGCCGATTCAAGACGACGAAGCGAAAGCTCCTCTCCGTAATCGTCAACGGGAATAAGGCGAGCACGATGACCGACAATCGAACCGAGGGCGACATCACCGACAAGGCCGGCGTTCACCATTACGTCATCACCACCCGTTGCCTCGATACTTGGGTCAAAAACCAGCCCGGTTGGCAGCTTAAGCACTCTCGGGTTGTCAATAAATCGCTGACCAAAGACGGCAAGCCGCTCGTCGCCAAGCCGGTAGTCAAAAAGACTTAGCGGTTTCTGCCTAAGGGACACTCACGTACGCGGATTGAGGATCAGTTGCCCAGCTTTCGTGACGCCGCCTAATGTTGCGGTCCAGGTTGTGGTCGTTGGAGTCGTCACGGTCAGTGTTTTCACCGCAAACGTTCCTGTCGTTCTTCCCGCCGGAACCAAAACCGAACTCGAGAACTTCACATAAGGCGAACTGCAGGCGATTTTCACGACGATGCCACCCGGCGGAGCCGGCGTTGCCAGTCCGATCGAACCGACGACCGGCTTGCCGCCAACCACGGTCGATGGAGAGAACCCAATGCTCTGAAGAACGGGGGGATTCACCGTTAGAGTCCCCGTCTGAGGAATCGATCCAAACGTCGCCTTGATCGCTATCGTTTTTGCGGACGAGACCGCAATCGTCTTCGCGGTAAACGACGCACTTGAACTGCCTGCGGCGACTTTTACGGATGCAGGTACGGAAACGACCGAACTGCTCGACGAGAGCTTTACAACCGCACCCGTAGATGGCGCCGGTCCCGTCAGCACTACCGTTCCAGTGGCCGACAAAGAACCTGCGATGGACGTCGGATTAAGCGTTATCGAATTCAACGCAAGGGGTGAAACGGTCAGAGTTGCGTACTTGGACACGCCGCCCGCAGTAGCACTAATCGTCGCCAGAATCTGGGACTGCACCGAGGTCGTTGTAAGAGTGAAATTGGCGCTCACACTCCCCTGGGCAACTACCACCGAAGAAGGTACCGAAACCACGACGGAACTGCTTTGCAGAACCACATTGACTCCGCCCTGCCCCGCTTGTCCATTCAACGAGACCGTACCGATTACCGATGCTCCTCCCGCGACCGAACCTGAATCGAGCGTCAGCGCGTTCACCGTCGCCGGGTTGAGAGTTAAGCTGGCTGAGAAAGTAACGCCTGCCAAGCTTGCCGTGACCCCCACTGAGTTCTGTTGGTTAACAGCCGACGTTGCTATCGGAAATGTCGCCGAGCTGCTCCCTGCGGTTACGATGACGCTTGCCGGAATGGTTACTGCTGGATTCTTCGACGACAGTTGAACCACCACGCCTTTCGAGGCGGCTGGTCCGGACAACGTGACCGTACCCGTCGTAGGCGCTCCGCCAAGAATCGAAGCCGGTGTTATCGAGATGCCGGTCAGACTTGGCGGCTGTACGACAAAGGAGTACGAGACCGTAAATCCTCCCGATGTCGCCGAGATCTTTGATACCGTCGTTACCGCGACGGGATTCGTCGAAATCGAAAACGAGGCACTCAAGGCGCCTGGCTTAATCGTTATTAATGCAGGTACGACAGTCGAACCATCGTTAGCGGCAAGCGTTACAACATCGCCTCCGGAAGGTGCAGGCGAATCAAGCGTCACCGTCCCGACAGCGTCGTTACCGCCAACAACTGAAGCCGGTTGCACGGCAACTTGGGATATCGAGACCGTATTGACCTGTGTGCCGATCGCGTAGAGGTTGTCGTCGGCCGATCCGATGTAGATTGTCCCGTCACTGCCGATAGCCGGCGACGAGACGATCGCGCCGGTACCTATCGGTACCTTCCACGCTTTTGCGCCGAACGGGTTCACGGCAAATAGCGTCCCGGAATTGGACGCCAGTCCACTCGCGACGTATGTTGTTCCATCTGAGCCGATAGAAGGAGACGAAAGGATCGGGTTCCCCGTCGAGAAGCTCCACTCCTGACCGCCGAAAGAGGTCACCTCATAGAGGGAACCGTCAAGAGAACCGACAAGGATGAATCCGTTCGAACCGACTGCAGGGGAGGAGACGATTGCGCCTGAGGTCTGGAACGCCCAACGGATAGTCCCATCCGGGTTCACGGCATAGAGGTTTCCATCCTTCGAACCTAAGTAAATCCCTCCATCCGGCCCGATCGCTGGGCTTGACCCACTGCTCGGGATCGCCGTGCTCCACTTTAGTGAGCCGTTCGAGTTGATCGCGACAAGATGGTTCGCAGTCGCAGCGTAGATAGTCCCATCTACCCCAATAGCCGGAGTGGAATCGATCCCATCGCTTGCCCCGGACCCGAGCCAGAATGCCCACCGCGCTGTTCCATCGGAATTGACGGCGGTGAGGGTATGTCCCTGAGAGTTCGTGTCGTACCCCGCCAAATAGATAATGCCGTTCGCACCGACTGCAGGCGCTCCCGCAGACTGTTCGGTCACAGCCATCCATTTCTGCGTCCCGTTGGGCCTAACCGCGTACATCACGCTCTGAAGGCCGCTGAAGCCGGATGAATACCCGACTCCAATCGCGTAGATTGTTCCGTCTGGGCCGATCGATGCGGAGGGAGAAAGCCCCTGCTGCCCGCTACCTGTGAAGAACTTCCACTTCGCCGTTCCGGATGAGTCGATCGCATAAAGGTAGCCGTCGTTTGCGCCTACATAGACGCCCCCATTCGCGTCAATGATTGGCGACCCATTAACTGAATCGGCCGCCGCAAAGGTCCACCGTACAAGCCCGTTGGAGCCGCCCGACGTCCCTTGCCCAGTGTTCAAGCTGTTGTTGCGAGGCATCGGCCAAGGAGCCTGACTTTGAGTTGCAGTCGATTGCCATCGCCCAAGGGACGCCACGAAGATCGCTATCAGGATCAAAGCATGTCGTAGGAAGGTCATCGGCAGATTTCAATCCAGATTATACGAGCGATATTTGCAGTCGTCCTTTCGGTTTGAACCCGCCATTTTGAACCATCCACATCCGCCAAAGTTGGCGCAGATACGTAGACACATGCTAACATTTACGAATGATTGGGCGCCTGCGGGGTGAGCTGCTAGAGATCGAAGGACCGATGGTCGTCGTCGACGCGGGGGGTGTGGGCTACGAAGTCCAACTGCCCGATGCGGTCATCGTTCAGCTTCCCCTGATCGGTGAGCGTGTCGACCTCCTGATCCGTCAGATCTTTCGCGAGGACGGAGTTTCGCTCTACGGTTTCTTGCTTCCGTTTCAACGCAGACTTTTTGATTTACTGCTCAGCGTCAAAGGTTGCGGACCGAAGGTTGGCCTCGCCCTTATCGGGCAAGTAGGCGAAGACGCAGTCGCGACCGCGATTCTCGCCCAAGACGCGAAAATTCTCACCCGAGCAACCGGCGTGGGGGCAAGATTAGGGGAGAGGATCATTCTGGAACTCAAGGACAAGATCCAAGAGGAGACGTTCCTGCGCAAGATCGCATCGGCGACACCGGCTCGTAAGCCGGCGCCGCCTGCCGACGAGTTGGTAGATGCCCTCCTTAGCCTGGGATACCGCCGAAATGAGGCCGAGACCGCCGCTCACGAGGCACGAGAGCAAGCCGACGATGTCCAGGATCAGATCAAGGTTGCGCTTCGTCTCCTTCAACGGTAAGCCATGCGAGATAACGATTTGAATCCCGAGAAGATTGCCGAAGATAGAGCACTCGATCTCTCGCTGCGACCGAAGCTGTTGCGAGAGTTCATCGGCCAAGAGCAGATGAAGGTGAATCTCGCCGTCTTCATGAAAGCTGCTCAACAGCGAGACGAGCCGCTCGATCATGTCCTTCTTTACGGCCCTCCCGGACTCGGAAAAACGACGCTGGCACACATCATCGCCAACGAGATGAACGCGACTCTCCATATCACCTCGGGCCCCGCGATCGACCGCCCCGGCGATTTGGTTGGGATCTTGACGAATCTGGACCCTGGCGCTGTGCTGTTCATCGACGAGATCCACCGGTTGAGCCGCCCCGTCGAGGAGATCCTCTACCCGGCGATGGAGGACGCGAAGGTCGATATCATGATCGGAAAGGGCCCTGCGGCGAGATCGATTCGGCTCGACGTCCCCCGCTTTACGGTTGTCGGAGCAACGACCCGGCAGGGATTGCTTACCGGTCCGCTCCGAGATCGGTTCGGGATCATCTCGCACTTCCAGTTCTACAATCACGAGGCGTTGTTCGAGATCATCACCCGCTCGGCAGGAATCTTGGGTTATAAGATCGACCAATCCGGCGCCGACGAGATTGCTCGTCGGGCACGCGGCACACCTCGAATCGCAAACCGGATTCTGCGCCGCGTCCGCGACTTCGCTCAAGTTGAAGACTTACCCGCGATCGACCGTCACATCACCGCCAAAGCGTGCAAGGCACTTGAGATCGACCACCTCGGCCTGGATCGGATCGACTTGACTCTCCTGCGAATCATGATCGAGCGGTATCGGGGCGGACCGGTCGGGTTGGAGACGCTTGCAGCAAGCACCGGCGAGGACGCAACCACGATCGAGGACGTCTACGAACCGTATCTACTACAGATCGGAATGCTGCAGCGCACGCCGAGAGGACGAGTCGCAACCGATATGGCTTACAAACAGCTTGGGATCAAGCCGCCGAAACGAATCGAGTCGCCCGAGTTGGAGTTCGACGAGCCGGAAGCCTAGTACATCAAGCGCGCCAGTAAGAAGTTGGTGATGTAGATCAACACCATCGAAATGACGACGGTGTTGGTCGTCGACCGACCGACGCCAACCGCTCCGTCTTTGGTTCGCATCCCCTGTTGGCTCGCGACCAACGCGGTGATAAGGCCAAAGAACGGCGTCTTGACCAGTCCCTTGAGGATATCGTCGGGCTGCACGTATCGCGTTACCGAATGCATGAACACCGCGTACGGGATATGTTCGGTCCCGGCAACCAAAAGTCCACCGGTGATGCCCGCCCACATGCAGACAAGCGCAAGAACCGGCAGCATCGTTACGCCGGCGATGATTCGCGGGATGACAAGGTAGTTCGTCGGGTGGACGCTGAGCATTCGAAGCGCATCCATCTGCTCGGTCACCGCCATCGTTCCAATCTGAGCTGCCATCGCGGAGCCGCATCGGGCAGCAACCATGATGCCGGCAATGACCGGTCCCATCTCTCGCGTTACCGTTAGCCCGATCGTCGCCCCTGCGAAACCGGTGGCGTGGTACTCGGTTAGTAGCTGGGAGAGATAGAGTGAAAGCACCGCGCCGGAGAAGAAGCCGGTAAGCGCCACAATCGGAACCGAGTTGACGCCGATGAACGCCATCTGATTGACGGTCTCTTCGAATTCGAACGGCCGTCTGAAGCAGCGCTTGACCGCGTCCGCGAAGATGAGACCGACCTCGCCTGTGAAGGTGAGGAAGTTCATAACCGGCGTAACGATCGGTTCAAACGGGGAGACCGGCTTTGTCGCCATGAAGCCCTATAATAGCGCTTTGCGCCCACAAGGTATCCTCTCTGACCGTGGGTCGGCCGCAGAAATCTTCGTCTCAGCGTCAGGAACGATTCCCTTGGGTTTTGTTCCTTGTAGTGCTAGCGACGATCTACCTGTTCTGGGTTTTGCCTATGCAACTCGGGTCGCGCCCTGTGGACGTTCACTTTCCAAAGGTCTGAGTTAGGTTCCAAAAACCGTTTATGAAAGTTGCACTGATCGGATATAGCGCCAGTGGGCGCAGCACTCTTTACCGCGCCGCAGCCCGTGGGTTGGCGAAAGGGGACGTCACGGCAGTGCCGGTTCCAGATGAGCGCTTCGACCTCATGGTCGCGCAAGTCAAACCCAAAAAGCAGACGCCCGCATCGGTGATCCTCCACGACGATTTAGACCCGATTCAGGGATCTGGCAAGGCGTTTTCCCTCAAGCTGATCGACAGCGCGAAGAAGGCCGAGATCCTCCTTCACGTCGTTCGCGGTTTCGATTCTCCGGTTGTGCCTTACCACGACACGATCGATCCGGTTCGCGATCAGGAGGCGATCGACGTCGAGCTAGTAATCGCCGACCTACAGATCGTTGAGAACCGGCTTGAGCGACTGAAAAAGTCGGCAACCCTGAAGACGTCGGGCTCGCCCGATTATATGGAGAACGACCTGTTCACCCGCCTTAAGGATCCTCTCGAGAACGGTCAGCCGATCCGCGCAATGGAGCTTTCCGAGGACGATCAAGCGATCGTGAGGAACTATCAGTTTCTCAGCGCCAAACCGATGGTTGTGGCTTACAACGTCGACGAGGCGGAAGTTTCGAACCCATCGCCGAGGCTTAAAAAGCAGATTGAGGAGCTTGCAGAGCGTGGCACGCCCGCATTCACCGTCTGTGCAACGATCGAAGAGGAGATAGCACAGCTTGATCCTGCCGATCAGCCGGAGTTCTTGGAGGCTTTAGGTCTCACCGAACCGGCCAGCGCCCGCGTGATTCGCGCGACCTACGATGCTCTCGGACTGATCACGTTCTTCACCGCCGGCGAAAACGAAACGCGCGCATGGCCACTCAAGAAGGGGAGCAACGCCCTGAAAGCAGCCGCGACGATCCACAACGACATCGCGAAAGGGTTCATCCGCGCCGTGTTCGTGCTTTCGGGCGACTTTGTCGCCGCCGGCTCCCTCGACGCTGCTTACTCGGCAGGCAAGATGACTCTCGAAGGCAAGGAGTACATCATCCGCGACGGCGACCTGCTCCACATTCGCAACAAGAGTTAGCCTTGGAGCGCCGACTCAAGGTGCGTCCGATTCCATCCAGTATTTGGATTATCGTCGAGCCGCTGGATGGTTTGTGCCAACTTACGGGGCGGACGCCGTAATTCGACCTGGGTTCAATGCGTGGTCTGCGATCACGGACACAAACCATACCGCGCCTACAGATCCTGCGAGCGGAGGGGGATTTCTGCTCAGTTGCACGAAAACTGGATGACATTGATAGGGTGCGTCTACGCTCCATGGTGGAAGTAGACTAGCGCCATGCTTCTGACCGCGGGTTTTCTGCTCGCCACGCACCTGTATGGTTCATCGTCTCCGGTTGCTTTGAGCAACGGAATGGTCCTCTCAAAGAGCTGTACGGTAGTTCGCCGCGAGTACTCGCTGCCAACGCCGGAAGGGCAAAAGCAGGCAGGTGACGAACAGATTCCGTCGCTAAAACCTGCGCTGACCATACGTGGGAACAACCTTGTCGTCGATTTCGACGGCGCCGTCCTACGCGGCGCTTCGGCAACGGCAGAGCCGGACCAAAGAAAAGGCCTCTGTCTGAAGGTGGTTGGCGACAACATCACGATCAAAAACCTAAAGGTCCATGGATACAAAGTAGGCCTACTTGCGGACGGGTGCAAGGGTCTTCGAATCCTCGACAGCGACTTCTCGTACAACTGGAAGCAGCACCTGATGTCGACGCTCGACAAAGAGGACCTGAGCGACTGGCAGAGCTACCACCACAACGAGCATAACGAGTGGCTTCGGTACGGAGCCGCGATGTACCTCGAGCACTGCTCCAAATTTGAAGTCAAGAACACCAAGACCTACGGGGGCCAATGCGGTCTGATGCTCGTACGCTCGAACGGCGGCCACGTCTGGAACAACGACTTCTCGTTCATGAGCGGAATCGGCCTCGGGCTTTACCACTCGTCGGGCAACAAGGTCCTTTACAACAAGATGGACTGGTGCGTCAGAGGCTTCTCCTACGGCGTTTACAACCGCGGCCAGGATTCGGCAGGCATCCTCATCTTCGAACTCTGCAATTCGAACGTGTTCGCATTCAATTCCGTTACTCATGGAGGTGACGGTTTCTTTCTTTGGGCTGGCCAGACGATGATGGACACCGGAAAGGGTGGCTGCAACGGCAACATCCTTTACGGAAACGACTTCAGCCACTCACCGTGCAATGCGATCGAAGCGACGTTCAGCAGCAACGCATTCGTCAACAACAAACTTGTGGAATGCTGGCACGGCGTCTGGGGAGGCTACTCATTCGATACCAAGATCGTCGGGAACATCTTCGCCTTCAACGGTGAGGGGATCTCGATCGAGCACGGCCAGGATGTTCAGATTACGAACAATCTCTTCGCTCGGGAAAACACGGCGATCAACCTCTGGTCGAGCCCAATCACTGATAAGAACTGGGGCTACGGCAAATATCACGACACCGTGAGCCGCGACTACCAGATCGCCAGCAACATCTTTGATAGGACCTCCGCTCCCGCGATCGCGATCAAAGACACACTTCGGGTGATGGTTGGTGGCAATCTGTTCAAGGGATGCGCATCCGCCGTGAAAGAGGCGGGAACGAACACGGGGAGCAAATTCGACCTCGGTCCCGTTGAGCCAGGGTCCGGCGCAAAGCGAACCATTACTCCGGGCGGCCAACCGCTTCCTGGCACCAGCGACAATATCGGCGAGTATCTGCGACGCTTCGAGATTCCATGGGCGCCCTACGTGAACGCTGAGGACCTCGCGAAACGCAACCGAAAGCCGTTCGATTACGAGCAACGCGTGCTCGACGGCGGTCTGATGGTGAAAACCGATCCACTTGGGCACGATCCGTTCTTGAAGCCGGGATCGCTGCGCGGTCAGCGGTACATCATGGTCGATCAGTGGGGCCCCTACGACTTCAAGTCCCCCTTGCTTTGGCCAAGACAAACCGTCAAAGGGGCGCCAGCAGGATACACGCGCCGCCGTTTTGAGATTCTTGGACCATCGGGTCATTGGAGGATGGTTTCAAAGACCGGAGTTGCAGCTCTATCAAAGACCGATGGTTCCGTTCCCGGTTTCGTCGACGTCGACTTCCCTGCTTCGCAAGCGACCCAAACGGATATCAGCCTGGAGTACACCGGCGCGGCAACCGTTGACTATCGCGGCATCGTGACTCCTGCCGGGAAGCCGGTCAAGTTCGGGTTCAACCAGTTCTTCGCGCCAATCGACTGGAATGTGAAGTTCTTCAAGTGGGACGCATCAACCGACCCGCGCACGCAAGGTGAGGCATTCAAGACCCTGATCTCGGGAACGCCGATCAAGGAAACGCACCTTACGAAGCTCGACTATGCGGGTGGTACCTTCGATTCCGCCGTTGGCCCCGAGCGGTTCGCCACCATCTGCGATGGCTCCTTCACCGTTCCCGCTGGCGCCTATACCTTGGAGGTCACTACCGACGACGGCGCACGCGTATGGGTCGACGGAAAGCAAGTCATCACCGACGCATGGAAGTATCAGGGGCCGACCCTATACACCGCCAATCTCCTTCTCGACGCAAATCCACACAAGATTCGAGTCGAGCATTTCCAGATAGACGGCTACGCCACGCTTAAAGTCAATCTGAATCCGAAGCGAAGGGGATAAGGGCGAACATCGGAGTGCACGCCCTGAGTCCATTGACGGGCAAACGTAACCTTCGATGCCTCCATCCGTGAGCCTCAGGCGAACTGTGGAGGCTCGGGAATGGAGGCATCGGAGTTTCGCTCACAACGCTTCAACACTCTGATTCGTCCTAACCCCTGACGTCCTGCCGCAACTCTTCTTCGGCTTGTTTGAGCTGACGAAGTTCGGCGAGGGTAGCTTCCAGAGCGGAACCGGGGGCGGGGGCGCCGGTGATGAGTTCTTGGCCGGCGAGTTGGCGAGAAACCGACTCAACCTGATCGGCAAGTTCGAACAGCTTGGCGGCGACGCCGCGACCTTGCGCGTAGTAGGGCGAAATATGCTCGGCCTTGCCGCGGGTCGAGAAGATATCCTGGCCGGCTATCTCGTCGACAACCTCGCCGAACGACCAGTTTCCCGGCTTCGACGGTACCGACGTCGCAAACAGCACGAGCATCTCTTGCATCCCTTGGTCGATGGCGAGCAGCGATTGATCACGAACGGCGCGAAGGTGAGTCGGCAACATTGCGCTCTTCCAATAGGGTGATTCCAGGGCGGATCGGGCACGATGCCAGTTTCTCGCCGCTTCCTCGAGCAGCGCTTGAACTTCTGTGCTGAGATCGCGGTGCAGTCGCTTCTTGTTGGCGCTAGCGTCTAACCTCCGAGCGACTTGCTTGGCCTCTCGCTTCAGTTCAAGCTGCGGATCCTCTTCCCGCGAGCGACGGGTCTGGGTGATTCCGAACACGCCGAGCATGTAGATGCAGAACGTGACCATAGCCCCCGACCAGAACGGGGTTCCATCCCATCCGCCCCGAGTAATCAACATTCCGAGACCGCCGACGAGACCACTTATCCCAACCCCAAGCCACAGAGTTGAAGGGGGAAGACCTTTGTACCAAGCGTTCGGGCGCCAATCGACGGCGTACTCAATGTACTCCGTGAGATAGGGTAGCTGCTTCGAACGGTTTTGTCGCGGCATTTGCAACCAGTGTAACGGTCAAGACCGCGCGGAGGTTTGCGTTTTTCGCCTTATGTCGGCGTTTTTGCCGGAGATTTCGTTCGCTTGTTCGCGCCGTGGGGTGCAAGCTTTTCGCCGTGACTGGACTTCGTTCGAATTCGGATCGGGGTGCCCGCGAGCGGGAACGCCTCTCGAATCTTGTTCAGCAGATAGCGCTCGTAGCTGAAGTGCAGTAGGTCCGGCTCGTTGACGAACAGCATGAACGTCGGAGGTCGCGTCGACACTTGGGTCGCGTAGTAGATCTTGAGCGCACGTCCCTTGGAGGTGTAGGGTCGGGCAAAAGTCGCGTCGTGGATGAGCCTGTTGAGCTGCCCCGTCGACACGCGGAAGCTGTACGCCTCGATCGCCTTCAGGATCTCTGCGAGACCCGGTTCGAGACCGGCGCTCTCTTCCGCCGAGGTGCACGCTGCAGTTGCGTAGGCAAGCTCGGGAATCTGGTCGGAGATCTCCTTGAGAAACTCCTTCTTCATCGGACTCGTCTTTCGGGGCAAACCGTCTGGCGGCTCGATCGTATCCCACTTGTTGACAGCGAAAACGCACGCCCTTCCCGCATCGTGGGCCAACTTCATGATCCTTTTGTCGCCGTCGGTCAGGCCTTCGCTGCCATCGACGACGATGAGAGCACAATCAGCCTTGTCGACCGCTTTTTGGGCTCGATCGACCATGTAGTATTCGACGGATCCCTGGATCTTGCCGCGGCGTCGGATGCCGGCGGTATCGATGAGGCGGAACTTCTCGCCGCGATACTCCAATTCGGTGTCGATGGCATCTCGGGTTGTGCCTGCGATGCTCGAAACGATCATCCTCTGCTGGCCGGTAAAGGCGTTGACCATCGAAGACTTGCCGACGTTCGGACGGCCGATGATGGCAACCCGAATCTCTTCACGCTCGTCCCGCTTCTCCGAACTCGGAGGAAGCAGATCGACGACTACGTCCATTAGGTCGCCGACACCGCGACCATGAAGGCCAGAGACCGGATAGACCTCGCCGAGGCCGAGTCGATAGAATTCGTTCGCCCAGTCGTCTCGCTGCGGGTTGTCGGCTTTGTTGACGACCACTAGAACAGGCTTGTCGATCGGCCGTAACCGATTGGCAAGATCCTGATCGTCGGGATTTACGCCGTCGAGGGTGTCGGTGACGAAAAGGACGACATCGGCTTCCTCGAGTGCGACATTCGCCTGAACTCGAATCTGCTCGGAAAGCGGGTCTTCTTCTTGGAAGACGATTCCGCCGGTGTCGACAACCTGAAACCGTCGACCGTTCCATTCCGTTTCCGAATACAGCCGATCGCGGGTAATGCCTGGTGTATCCTCCACGACAGCCACGCGTTTTCGTACCAGCCGATTAAAAAGAGTGCTTTTTCCGACGTTGGGACGGCCAACTATAACGACAACAGGGAGCGTAGAACGCATGGGGGCTTGCGCCGACTGTACCTGATCCGGGATCATGTTCAGTCATGTAGGCTCGAATGAACCTCACAGCTTTATGAAGTTTGCACTCGTTACACTATTATTCGCCTCCGTGTTTTGTGTCGCCGCTGCCGATAACGTTGATTCGGTAACCAAACCTTCCCACTACATAACCGGCTTCTTTGGACAAAGCGAAATGATCTTCGGAAGCGAAGACGGTCGCTTCGGCGGCGGAATCGGTTACGGATTCGGACGCCCCGAGAAAAGGTTCCAGATGGGCAAGATCCCGGCCCAGTTGGTCGTCGAAGGATATATCGACCACACCCAATCCGACGGTGGGAGCGGTTTTCCACCGAACTCGACCTTTGCCGCCGGTGGCCTGGCCTTTGCGCGTTGGCGCTGGCCAATGGACAAAGACGGCAATGGAGTCTATGCCGATTTGGGCTGGGGCATGCAGTTGGCAAACCGCCCGACCCTCGATCTCGACAGCCGTCTGAACTCCACCCCTGTATGCGGTTTCGGAGGCGCGTACCGGGACGGCGATCGCGAGTACCTGATCGGCCTCGAATTGCTCCACATCTCGAACGCGGGAACCGTTAGGCCGAACTACGGCCAAAACGAACTCTTCTTCACCATGACGGTTCGGTACTAGGTTTCTAGACCGGCACGACGACAAGGTCGCCGGGGCCGTGGACGCCTCGGACAAGGACTCCTTCGATATCCGCAGTTCGGCTGGGGCCGGTAATCATGATAGTAGTCCGGTCGCTGAGGCGCGCAAACGCCTCTGGCATCGTGGCCACGATTCGCTCTTTGGGGACGATCACGACATGGACCATCGGGCTAAGGCTCGCCATTCTCGGACGCCCCGGGCCCGTGGCCAGTAGGAGCGAACCGGTCTCGGCAATCGCCAGATCTGCGGTCGTCACTCCGACTTCGGCGTCCCAGATGGACGCGCCTCCAGGCGAGATTCCGAGGCGGATGGCAGCTTCATGGTCGATGATATGAGGCCGAGAAAGGATCACATCAAGGTCGGCGATAGTGCCGATGCGGCCGCCTAGCTCTTCGAGTCGCTCCGCAAATCCGACCCAAAGCGCCTGGGCGGTCAGCGCAGGCAATGGGGGCGCGGCGATGGGAGCGCGCGCCTTTCTGCCCGCGGCAGGTAGGTCGGCAAAAATCGCGTCACGATCGTCCATTCCACCACTTCCTAAAGTCTCGACCTTCTTTCTGCGGCTGGTCACGGAACTCCGACCAAGCCTTTTTGAGCGGATGAGAAACCATTTTCGCCATCGGCAGCATTTTGATCCCGGTTCTCCAACGGAAACCGCTCGTCGCGCCAAAGGAGTAAAGCGCCCATGGGACCTCCTCAACGTGAGCACCCTTTCTCACAGCTTCGTCACGGAGTTGGAGCAGCATCCGCGGTATCGGAATCTTCACTGGGCAGACCTCTTCGCAAGAACCGCAAAGGGTCGAGGCTTTCGCCAACTCCGGCAGCGCTTCGACACCTTGAAGCGCTGGCGCCAAAACTGCCCCGATCGGCCCAGAATAGACGTTTCCGTAAGCGTGGCCGCTGGCCTGTCGGTAGACCGGACAGACGTTGAGGCAAGCTCCGCATCGGATACAACGAAGGATCTCCCGATAGGGTCCATTGATCGCTTTCGAGCGCCCGTTATCCAGGATCACCAAATGCACGGATTTCGGACCGTCGACCTCGTCCCTTCGTCGGGGCCCGGAGATGAGGTGGGTGTAAACCGTCATCCGTTGTCCCGTCGCCGAGCCTGCCAACAGCTTGAGGAAAAGGGGTAGGTCGGCTTCGCTTGGGAGAATCTTCTCCAAACCCATAATCGCGATGTGCGTATCCGGCGCGGTCGTCGAGAGGCGGCTATTTCCTTCGTTTTCGACAAGGACGAGGCGACCGCTTTCAGCAATGGCGAAGTTGACGCCGCTGATACCGATCTTCGCCTCCATGAACTTGCCTCTCAGATAGGCACGGGCTTGGGCGGCGAGTTGCTCGGGGCTTTCGGTGTACGGACCGAGCCCCTCGCGCTCGAAGCTTTTGCCAACCTGTCTTCGGTTCTTGTGGATGATCGGAGCGACGATGTGACTCGGAGTATCTCCATCGATCTGGACCACAAACTCTCCGAGATCGGTCTCAACCACTTTGTATCCTGCGTCGCCGAGATGGCTGTTTAGGTGGATCTCTTCTGTCGCCATCGACTTGGCCTTGACAATGGTGCTGCCAGCGGGCGCAGCGTCCTTGCAGATGTCGAGGATGATCTTCCGAGCGGAAACGGCATCGCGGGCCCAATGGACCTCGATTCCGTTCAAGCGGCACTTCATCTCTAGCTGAGAAAGTAGATTTGAGATGTTGTCGAGGACGTAATCTTTGATCTGGGCGGCTTGAGATCGGGCGCCGTTCAGGTCTCGAAAGACCTCATTCAAGGTCGTTTTCCGCGCATCGGCAACCTTGATCGAGGCGGCGCGAACACTGTCTCGCGTCTGATCGGAAACGCCACGGGCGAACTTCTCTACCGCCGGATGCTTAACTCCCGACTCTTTCACTACGCGATCGCCTCCGCAAGCAGTTCGGCAAAGTGTCTTGTCTTAAGGGGAAGCTTGTTCTTCCTGATCAGCCCGTTCAGGTGCATCAGGCAGCCCATGTCACCGCTGACGATTTCGGTAGCGCCTGCGTGCATGATGTTCTCGAGCTTTTCCATCCCGATGCCAGCCGACACCGATCCGTGGGTTACTGAAAACGCGCCGCCAAACCCGCAGCACTGGTCGCCCTGCTTAAACCGGACCAATTGCACCCACGGCAAACTGCCGACCAGAATCTCTTGCTCGTCGGTCAACCCGATCCCACGGCCGTGACATGCGCGGTGAAACGCCACCTTTCGTTTGGCCGGAATCGTCGTGGCAGTGACAGGCCAACTGCGCACCTTCATTTGGTGGACCAGGAACTCGCCCAATTCGAAGACCTGTGGGTGAGCAAGCCCTTCATAGAGAATTGGATAGCCTTCGCGAACCATTGCCGCGCAGGAAGCGCTTGGCATTACCACGGGATCCTCGGAATCCAGCAACGCTCGCATCGTGAGTCCTGCGACTTGCCGTGCAGACGCCCAATCGCCGGCATTGTAAGGCGGTTGGCCGCAGCATGTCTGCTCCTTGTCGAATAGAACCTCACAACCCAGGTGCTCAAGGATGCGTACCGTTGCGATACCGACTTCACCGAAGTAGATATCGCAAAGGCAAGTGAGCATCAACCGAACCCGATGTCTGGGTGCTGGCCTTGCGGCAGGAGATTCCGACGCCATCTTCGGCATCGTACCCGGTTAAACCGATCGTCCTGTAGCCTGGTAAGTTTTGATTTGTTGCGTCTATATTTACCAGTACTCTATTTAATATCGGTATACACGAGCCCGTCCGCTCTGCTCAACTGGCTTGCTCCAGGAGGTTGGACAGCCAAACTTAAGCCATAGGCGCCACCTGCTTGGAAGTAGCCAACTTCGATCTTGTGCCATCCCCTCGGGAGCCAGACTTTGCCTTCCTTCGGGGTATTTCCGTGCAACCCGTCGTTGTTGACAACCATCGCATTGCCGATCTTCAACCAAGAGCCGTCGTCGCTAGCGAGCGAAAAACGATAGACTCCGTCCTTCTCCGCCTTGAAGTACCCGTTGAGGTCCAGTGCGAAGTTCTCGTCGCGCTTTCGAAGGTCCATACCGATTCGATTCATGTAGCCGCTGATCATGGGTGTGAGCCGACCGAAATTAGGGACCGTCGTCCACTCTCCCTCGAAATAGCCGACATGCCATCCGCCTTTCGTTATATTCGGCCTCGTCGTTTGGGCAGGCAGACAGTCGACTTGGGCGATGTCGCCTGGCTTGCCACCGTTGGTTAGGTACGCAAAGCGCACCGTGCACGCCTTGTCAATCGCGATCGGACCGGTGTACGGCGGTGATTTGGAACTCGGAGCCGAGCCGTCGGTGGTGTACCGCAATTTACCGGGCATCCCTTTATCAAGTCCGGCATAAACCTTCGTCTTCTTGTCGAACAAGATCGCGGTCATCGCAACTCTCGGCGCAGGCAAGAAGTAGCTGGTGTCCATCTTGTCGAGCCTCGGGAAGATGGATGTCACCCGTCCCATGAACTCGTTGACGTCTCTTCCCGCTTTGGGCGACCACAACACTTCCGCCATCGCCGCCATCCTTGGCCAAACCATGAACTCGGCGCGGGCTTCGGTTGGAATCCACTCGGTCCAGACGTTTGCTTGACCGCCAAGAACGTGCTTCGCCTCCGTCGCGTTGAGTGCGGCAGGAACCGGTTCGAAAGTGTAAACGTGTTCAGTCGACTGTCCGGCGTAGGCAAAATCGAAGTAGCAGTGGGACGTCGGCGACATCACGACATCGTGCCCGGACTTCGCTGCAGCGATTCCGCCATCGATTCCCCGCCACGACATCACGGTGGCGCCCTTCGCCAATCCGCCCTCGAGGATCTCATCCCAGCCAATTAGCCGGCGGCCCTTGGATGCTAGGTATTTATCGATCTTGCGGATGAAGAAGCTCTGAAGCTCCTCTTCGTTCTTCAGCCCTTCGGCCTTGATCTTGGCTTGGCAAAGCGGGCATCGATGCCAGTACCCCTTGTCGACTTCGTCGCCGCCGACGTGGATCCACTTCGAGGGGAACATCTCCATGACCTCGTCGAGGACGCCCTGGACGAACTCGAAAGTCTTCTCATTACCGACACAGTAAACGTTCGAACTTGGTTGGCCCTGGACCGACGAGGCGGGCTGATTTTGGCACTGGAGATCGGGATAGGCGGCAAAAACCGGCATGGTGTGTCCCGGCATTTCGATTTCGGGCACGATGTTGACGTTGCGGTCGGCTGCGAATTTGACGATCTCACGAACTTGCTTCTTCGTGTAGAAACCACCGTATTTCGGACCGTGCTGCGGATCGTAGCTGAGCTTCGATTGATCCCAACCGGTAGTGATTCCGAATCGCCACGCTCCAACGCTTGTGAGTCTCGGATACTTAGCGATTTCGATTCGCCATCCGCCGTCGTCCACGAGATGCCAGTGGAACACGTTCATCTTCATCATCGCGATGTAGTCGATGTACTTCTCGATGAACGCGGGGGAGAAGAAGTGGCGGGAGACGTCGAGGTGCATGCCGCGCCAGGAGAAGCGGGGGTTGTCTTGAATCTCGATCGCAGGCACTACCCACCGCGTGTTCGTCGGTTTCGGCCCCTCGATTTCAGTCGGCAGTAGCTGCCGCAATGTCTCGACCGCGTAGATCGCGCCGCCCTTGTCGCCGTACCAGATTCGAACTCCGTCGTGGCCCGCATGCAGTTTATATTCGCCATCTCGAAGGGCGCCCTTCGACGCCTTGATCAGTTGGATCGCACCGTCGCTCCCCGCTCGCTTCCCAACCTTGAGCTTGAACCCGGCCCCGCGCTCGAACATCGACTGAAGTACGCCGGATGCGGTCGACCCATCCTGATCGATCAACACCGTTCCGCGCCGAATCACGAATTCCCCTCCCTTCCCCGCATGCATCGAAACCGGCTTGGGAAGCACGGGAGGGAGACTCTGCTGCGTCGTCGCAGCCGTCGTCGAAAGTGCCAAAAGCAGTGCAAAACTCACGACCAGAATCCTACCACCCAGGCATCGTGGAAATTGAGGGGAGAGGCGTGGAGACTGAATTCACGATCCGACAGCGCCGAAGGTGCGCCCCATTTCAGCGAAGGGCAACGCCCTGGTTCCGCGCCCCATATCAGCGAAGGGCAACGCCCTGGACTACCGAAGAAGCCAGGCATCGAAAGCGCCGAAGGTGCGCCCTATATCAGCGAAGGGCAACGCCCTGGTTCCGCACCCCATATCAGCGAAGGGCAACGCCCTGGTTCCACACGACATCCCACCGAATGGCATCGCTGGCGCAATCCGCGTCGCCGGATGCAACGGCAACGGCGAAACCGGATAAAATATAGGCGCACACGCCCCCGTAGCTCAGCGGATAGAGCAACTGCCTTCTAAGCAGTGGGTCACAGGTTCGATTCCTGCCGGGGGTGCCAGATTCATACCGGTTGGCCGGGGGTTGGGGCTAGCAGTTTTCTACTGATTTCTTCGAGCGGCATTTTGTAGCTCTTCGAGCACATTCCAGTCAACGTCGAAGTCTATCTCCTCAAGAAGCATCGTGATTTGCTGCTCGTTGCCTGCGTCGTACCCAAACTTGGCCTCGTAAGCGACGGCGTAACGGTTAAGCCAGTAGTAGCGATTGTAGAGAAGATCATCGGGTGCGAGGTCTTCGCCGATCTGGCCATCGGATAGAGCCAAATACACGCGGAGAGCCGGCCCGCAGGCTTCGTCGTGAAAAAGTTCGCTGGCAATGTCTGCGGGCAGCATGGCGACGCGGTCGAGAGCGAGATGCACCTCCTCGGTGGTCAGCATTCTAGGCATGGCTCACTATACGGTCAACCCGATCTGGAGTGCCAGAATCATCCGATGATCGCTTTGACTGGCGAGCACGCGCGCAAATGTCGCCGAAATCACGCGAGTTCGCAAATTGAAGGTAGAAGACTGGAAATCCCAGTTCAGAGAACGGTCTCTCATAAGTCACTCTTTCGTCGAAAGATATTTAGGAGACCAGACGGCGCGCTTGTTTCAAATAGCAAGTTCCCTTCTCCCAAGTCAGCAGCGGGTTATCGCACCGCAATACGATTTGAGCTAGTTACTGATTGTTGGGATTTTTGACGACTCTCGCATTCACCGACATTGAAGATAGATCCGTTTTTGCATTATTAGTTGCTCATGCCAGTGCTGAGATACTAGCCAAATAAGCCGCCATACCCTTCACAATCTGGCCAGCAGTTTTTTTGTTGACGCACAGTAGGCCTCCGCACGCAAACGCCGGATGCCATCAGGAAGCGAGTACGAGAGGCGCAGAACCTTTCGGATCTCTGCGTCAGCCCGTTTCTCGTTAGAAGAGCGCAATCGCGCGAAAGGTGATCGGGGATTCAAATGACGGAGGCTGACTTAGTCGAGGTTTGCATCACGATATATCGAGGGCTCCTACTGGGCGGTGCATTATGGTTTTTGTTGTCGAGCCCAGCAAGCGCTCGCCAGATCTACGGCGCTGGAGTGTGAGTTCCTGGGCCGGCTGGCTCGATGCCCCACTGTTTCAGCGGAAAGATGTGCTTGGCAAGCAATACCTTGTCAAGAAAGCAATCGCTTTCGGAACGCCGCCATCCTCGCGTATCACGAAACTGGATGGAGCCGAAGTAGGCAAGGTTCAAGATGCCAACCGAACCGGCTATTTAGGGACCCAGAAGTTCGACGACAAGACCAGGCTCACCTGCGTTATGAGCTGCGACATCCTAGACGGCGTCGTGACCAGTTTCTTGATTTGGCATTGGAAGATCAGCAGGCGGAACCACCTGCTCGAAAGCCAAGCGCCCTGATAAGCTCCCGGCCAGTACTTGCCTCAAAAGACTTCTTGAACGGCCATCTTATTGCATAACTCGCACGGGACCTAGCAAACCGGAAGGTTGGAGGGGGTCTTGCGGGCGATAGGGTTGCCACGTGGTGTGCGTTACTCGCTGGTTCTCGGGAAGGGCTGAATCACCGATAAGGCGGTTAGCCCAAAGATTGGCAACGGTTACTTCCAGCATATTCCCTTTGGCCTTTAGCAGTCCGCCCGGAATCTCGACTCGGAAAGGTGCGCACCAGGCTATCCCGATGTCGACGCCGTTCAATCGCACACTGGCCGCGTTGTGCACGACACCAAGATCGAGAACCGATGGGAGCTTGACGGATACCGGCGCGTCGAACTTCTTCTTGTACACCGCCTTGCCCGAGTAGAACCGAATCGCCGGATCCGGATTCTCTTTCCAATCGGTGAGGTGAGCAAAGTTAACCGAGGAGGGGCCACCAAATCGCTTCTCGAACGACACCGACCAACTTCCCGATATTGCCGCCACCGGATGTAGATCAGGAAAGTTTGTCGTCCCTGCCTGTGCCCCGTTTGGAATACGGTGGAACACCACGAAGCCGCTCTGATCCTTTGTCAATCGCATCGGTATCGTGGTGACTCCATTACTTCGATGCCATATCGGTAAGCGCCGGGACTTACCGGTCATCGGGTCCCACCACTCGGGAGAACCAACCGATACGCGGAACGAAGCGTCGCCAACATACTCCCCCCGCGTCCGATTCCCCACGAAGAAAAGGTCGGAGTCGGGCAATCTGCGATGCGAATAACGTAATGAGTCGTGACTCTCCAAATCTGGCGCGGTGTGCAGTTCATTCCGCAGAATCCGATCGGTCGCCGAGTAGTCCGGATACATAGGTGTTGAAGGCAGGCTGTGCGCGTCCAGCCCCCAGGGTCCCATCGTCCAAGGCCCCAAAACCTTCAGTCCGTGTCCACCGGAAGCGTTCCAGCTTGGCCCGGTAAGAACTTCGGTCGAAATCCCATCGGAGTAATCGATCACGATCTTGCCCAAAACTCCGGCAGGATTGGGAGAATCGCCGTCGTTGACCGCAACGACTCGAACGGTATTTTCACCGGCTCGCAGCAATGGACGCACATCGGCAACACTCAAATGGTGAAAGTCGGCGCCCTCCAAACACTGGGTCCCGTTTACTGCCAGTCGAAATCGATTGTCGGCGGTGAATAAGGCCCTTGCCCGAACCACCTGCTTGCCTTGAGGTATCGAAAAATGTGTATCGAAAGTCCGTTCGCCCGTCGGCGTCGCGACGCTCGGATCCCCTTCGTCCGTCCAAATCCACTGCGCTCCATCCATTTGGAGTGGGTGAGTCTCGGGCACTGCATCGACAATCACGGCGCCCTTCCCCAGCTTCCTGACCGTTCCCGGCACGCTCTCTCCAAACAGCCTTTCGCAAACTAGGCTCAATTGCTTGTCCGCCTTGCCGAAGGCTTCGAGGCTCGGCGATTGGCGAGGTCGAGTGCCGACAATCGTCGCTCCCGCCTGAACCATCTGTTCCAACTTCAGTGCAAGCGTTGGCGTCATGGCATCGACGCGTGGAAGTATCAGCAGCCGGTAGCTCATTCCATCTGGGAAGACGATGCGCCCGTCCGCGACTTTCGCTGCAGCGATAAGTCGATCGGGAGAGCAGGCATCGAAGTTGAATCGCCGCCGATCTGGAAGAACGCCGATCGTGGCATCTTGTGGAGCGGTAAAGACGTTGGGGGCGCCTTGAGGAATCAAGTAGAGAATGTCGGCAACGGGCAACCCCTGCCGGAGCAGGTGAGAGCATCGGGCTAGGTACCGATGGAAAGCGGGCACCATGTCCCACCAAGTCTCAGTTCGCTCCCAATGCACCCCGTACGGCCCCATGGTCATGCCCGGATAGACGTTCGATTCCGGTTGATGCTCGTAGCGGTGGAAATAGATCTGGTTGATCCCGCAGCCCAGCGCCCAGTCGGCTTGAGCTTTCATGGAACCAGGGTGCTGCAGCCAGCGATCGCCGCTGTCGGAAGTGAACGACTCCGCCCCAATCACCTTTCTGCCGTTTGTGTGACCGACCGAAACGGCTTCGATGCAACTGTATTCCGTGTCGTAGCCGAATCCCTTCGACCAGAATTCACCCATCGGCTCAGTCGCCGCTCCTCCAAGGTCGAGGTCGGCGGTAGGGTTCAGGTCGTAAGGTTCCAGGGAGAGACCAAGCCCGTACCGATCCGCCCGGCTTTTGATGGTCCCAATGTGATTCGCGATGACCAACTCATGCGCTGTTCGCCTGACATCCCACAAGAACCTCTCCGAGACGTTCACCGAGTCAACCACGGCTCCGGCCAGCACCGGCAAGTACCGAAGAGGATCGTATCCGCGGCGGGCTTTGAACTCATCGCGGAACTTCGCGGACCAGTTTTGCGAACCCATCTCCCAACTATCGAAGTGAAGAGCCGTGAGGCCCCTGCCTGGCGTCCTGTTCGGGCCGGTTTCGTGAACGATCGCGTCGATGAACCGATCGAGATGGGCGGTGATCCCCTCGCGATCGAATTTGTCCGTTTCGAATCCCAAGCCCAAATTTGGCGCCGGGCGAGTCGTCTGCCCTGTCAGGGTCCTTCCAAATCGATAGATCGTCCAATTGCCCGGTGGAACATCCCAAGTCAACTCGCCCGACGTGGAGAGTTTCGGCGTGATGTCGATTACCGACTTTGAAGCGACTGCAGAACCCGCCGGTCCCTCCGCGTGGTTCGGCTTAAGGAAGGCGGGCACGTTAGGCTGGGACGAATAGGCTCCCCTGTAGACCAGCGACTTTCCATCGAGATCGTCGATCTTCCCACCTGGCGAAGGGGTCGGTACGGCCAAAACCGCCTCGTCTCGGTAGAAATTCTCCCACTGCTTCATCAACTCAGGAGTCAGCGTGCCCCGTCCGAAAAACGGCTCCCTTGCATGCGGACGCGCCAGCGCGCCCTGAAAATGGCTAGGGCCCTTAACCGTCGTCACCGAAGCGACGAGGTGCTGCATCGCTTGCTCTGGGGGTACCCATGGGCCACCGGTCCCGCACCATCCCGGTCCGGTGCCAAGATCGATACCTAGCCCCAGCCGATCGGCCTCGTGAACCGCATGTCCCATTAGCGAAAGCCACTGGGGGCTCATGTACTTAACCGGGCCGACGGGGATCCCGATGTTGACCTCCAAAAAGATCCCGCCACCAAGGCCCACGCGCTTCATGTCTTCGAGATCGGCAGTGATGCCGTCCCGCGTCATGTTCCCCTCCATGAAGTACCAATAAACCCACGGACGGGCAGAGTCGGGTGGCGTCGCAAACTCAGTCCGAAGCTTCTGGTTCGACAAGGCGAACATGGCGAGTAGGATGGCGGTCATCTCAAGATCATCTTGACAGCTACACAAGCGAGGGGTTTGAATCCAACGCGTTCCAGTCGTCGCCATTTCCTATCCAGTTGTAGCCGCCGCATGGCTCTTGCCGGCGTTCGGGCCTATGGCTAACATCAGAATTCGGTTCAAACCGCACGCTGGGTTTGCGGCCACAAACCAAACCGCGCCTACAGAGCCTCCGCGAACTCACTCATTCTCCTGCGTCAGTCGTACACTGAATGCCGTCTTAAGGCGTGTAAGAACCGGTGATTCAAGGGATTTGAAAACCTATGGGGGCACAGAAGTACGTATTCGCGATCCTCATTTCCGGAGCCTTCGCGTGTGGCGCTTACGCACAGATTACAAAGACGAAGGACGGCTATCTCTTTCGCGCGAAGTATACGGCGGGACAAACGATGATGTATGACAGTTCCTCATCGCACGTCGAGAAAGGTGGCGACGCCAAGAACGTGATGGTCCCAATTATGTTCAAAGTAATTGCTGTGTCGAATGGCATTGCGACAGCAAAGTTGGAGTTTGGTGCAGGACGGCTTGCCAAGAGTTCGAAGCAAGTGACGGATCCAGGCTCCGTTACAGTGCACCTGAACGACAACGACTTGACCGCACTTGGTGGGTCCAGTTTCCCAAGACATGCGATCCCAATCGGCACGACGTGGTGGATTGATCGTCCAGTCAGCCCATATGGCATTGGCGAAGGAATCGACACCTTATACCGTTTCGCTGGGATCAGTACCGTCGATGGGAATCAGGTCGCAGTCATCACCTATCAACTGAGCGGTTTCGCTCAAGGATCCGGAACGATGATGCTCCTTACGTCATATGCATCGATCTACAGGAATGAAACGATCTTGGTCGTTTCAAGCATCGACAAGTTCACAAAGCTGAGAACCGTGATGACTCGTAAACCGCTCGTGAAGGTGAAACCGCTACCTTCACATTCAACGCGATAGTCCGGCGAACGGTCATGCGTATTTGGCGAACTCAGATGGCCGGGACATCCTCTATGCTCCTTGGAAAGTGTCATCTTCTGTGTTTCGTTATCCATGCCGTGAGAAGCCATCGGCCGATGCGACGGCATAAACCATCCGTCGGCTCCTTCGAATATTGTTCGGAGGCGCTTGCGGCAAGGGCCGCGCGCTCGAAACTCCGATGGATTCGAGCGACTTCTGGGGTGCTATGCTTGCGGCATGCTAATGCTAGCCGCTGCCGCGTTTGCGCAACAGGAGTTGCGACCACTGCCGCTCGTTCCCTGGCCGGCCCATGCCGCCATCAAGGAGGGTTCGTTCACTTTGAACGCCTCGACCGCGCTCGTCGCAAAGGGTCGTGAGGCCCGTGAGAACGCCGACTATCTACGGCAAGCCCTTCGCTTTACCGGGCTTCCACTGAATGGCGCGGATAAGCCGACCTCCAATGCAATCGTGCTGCGCATCGTCAAACCGGAAGCGGAACTTGGCGACCAGGGATATCGGCTGTCGGTCGGCAAATCCGAGGTCGATATCGAGGCGGCAACTTCCGCGGGGCTGTTCTACGGCATCCAGACGTTCCGGCAACTGCTTCCTCCTGCCACTTACGGACCCACGGTTCTGCATGGCTTCAGTTGCGAGATTCAGGACGTCGAGGTTGCCGATCGTCCGCGATTTGGCTGGCGGGGGATGCTTCTCGACGTGAGTCGCCACTTCTTCCCGAAGGAGGAGATCATGAAGATGCTTGGCACGATGGCCGAGCACAAGTTGAACTTCTTCCAATGGCACCTCACCGACGATCCGGGTTGGCGCATCGAGATCAAGCGTTATCCGAACCTGACCAAGGTGGGCTCGCTTCAGAACTTCGATACGTTCGGCAAACCGCTCGACGGCCAGAACCACGGCGGCTTTTACACGCAGAAGGATATTCGCGAGGTCGTCGCCTACGCGAAGAAGCTGCACATCACCATCGTCCCCGAGATCGAGATGCCCGGCCACTCCCTTGCGGCGATCGCGAGCTACCACGAACTGGGCCTATGGAACAACCCTGCAAAGGAGAACCCCTGGGCGGCGGAATCCTCGAACCTAAACACAGAGGATTCGACGATCCGGTTCTACGAGAACGTCCTCGACGAGATCATGAAGCTGTTCCCAAGCGCCTGGATTCATGTGGGTGGCGACGAAGTGGACAAAGGGCCTTGGCAGCGCAATCCTCGGACCCAGGAACTCAAAAAACTGCGCAACCTTAAGAACGAGGACGAACTTCAAAGCTGGTTCATCCGCCAGATCGACGGATACTTGACCTCTCATGGCAGGCGGTTGATCGGCTGGGACGAGATCCTTGAGGGAGGATTGGCACAGGGGGCGACGGTCATGTCATGGCGAGGAATCGACGGCGGAATCGCCGCAGCCCGTGCCGGTCACGACGCCGTCATGAGCCCGACGAGCCACATGTACCTAGACTACTACCAGTCTCGGTCGAAAGGAGAGCCCCGGGCGATCGGCGGCTTCGTTCCGCTTGAGCACGTCTATTCGTACGAACCGGTTCCCGCCGTTCTAAACCCCGAAGAGGCGAAACACATCCTCGGAGTCCAAGGAAACATCTGGGCCGAGTTCATCGCGACATCGTCGCACATGGAGTACATGGCGTGGCCTCGAGGCATCGCGCTTTCGGAGGTCGCCTGGTCTCCCAAAGAAACTCGAAGCTGGCAATCGTTCCTGCCGCGCCTGAAGGACGATCTTCCGCGTCTCGACGCCGAACAGATGAACTACCGAAAGCTCGACAAGCCGGACCTAAACACCGTCATCAACCGGTGATCCTAAGCGGAACGCCTGCTCTTAACGAGGCGGAATCGTTCGAATAGGAGACGTTTCGGCAGGTGGGGCAAGGGCGGCCAGGCGGGCCTTCTCTACGGCTGATTTTAGATCGGCAGGCAGTTCGGAAACGTCCTGGGATTCGGGATTAAGCAGGGTTTCGTTCAAGGTGACGGTCATCGGGATTGCGCCGGGCTCGATGCGAAAGTTTAATGTGTACTTGCGGTGGAGCCCAAGCCGAAACCGATTGTATTGCTGAAAGATACGGGCAGGCTCATCCAACCACGGCCTGCCCTTTGCCAACACCGATCCGAACTCCTGAGCATCCATGAGCCTGGGCGTCACCGGCGGACCTTCTGCGCCAACCCAGCCGTAGAACACCGTTGACTCACCGATACTCATCGTCAGGGATCCGTCGGTGATCCCATTCGGCAGTACGTCTGTTGGATCGCGGCCGTCGTTCAACTCGTTACCGTACACCATCTCTTCAATCTGCGCCTTGGCCGCAGGGCTCAATCGGGATAGCTGAAGAGCGGCGCCTTGACGCAAGCTGTCGATCCCGGCTGGACCAATATCGGCCCACAACCGCAGCGGATCGGGAGCCATCATCGTCGATATCGAGCCATATTCCCCGTCGTAAGGGCAGATCAACCCCACGTTGCCTCCTACCCAGTTCATAAACGGAAAGACGTCCGTTGACTGAGCGGTCCAATTCGCCGCCAGATCGACGGTGATTCCACCCAGTTGGACGCAGTTCGCGAGGAGGGACTTGGCCCTGGACCGAGACGCCCGCTGCTGCCTTTCATGACTGCGAAAGACGAGCCAGCCATCGTCAGAAGGAAGGATGCTCTCACGGTTCTCCTTCAAAACCTGGCTCGCCGTGGCATTCTTGTACACAGGTAGCGAAGTCGTCAAGACATCGTTGACCGTCCCCACCAGATTCCGATCGAGGCTTTCGGCAGCCATGACGAGTTCGTATCCGAGATCCCAAGTTGTCGGCTCGAAATAAACGGGATCCAGAATCCTCGGTCGCCACTTCGCGAAAATGGCACGGCGATCGGGCCCGTCGTACCACACTGCCAGAGCCATTCGAGCTTCAATTGCATCTGGTGACGGTTTCAGCGGCGTCTCTTCCGGTTTTGCAGGCGCTTCTTTGCCTTCCTCATTTAGAACAGCCATCATCTGGGAGTAACCGCTCAACGGCGCAAGGGTTCTATCCGCGATTTTGCCGTCAGGCCCCGACGCTTCAAGCTTTACGCAGAGATTTGATGGCGATATGGTGTTCTTCCAGAAAACCAACTTGACGCGATTGACGGATAGCGTCGGATCGTAGACGTTCAGTTCTTGCCGGTAGGTCTTCAGCACTTCATTCGCTTCTTCGGAGAAGGCGTGCTGCGTCGGGGTCGGGTTCTCCGCCCAAACCTCCCTGCCATCGTTCGGTATCGCCAATATCGCTTTTGGATCCATTCGAAGAACGATTCGTGCAACTGCTCGCCATGCCGGTGTGCCTTGATTACCGGAGAGGACAGGGAAAGTCCGTCCACCCTCCTTCCTCGTCTCTGCATCGACGATTCCCTGGGCTCGATCTTGCTTCTTCTTCTTGTAGGCATTGAGCGCCTTTTGATCGAAAACCTCAGGCTGTCTGGCAAGGTGCTCCCGCATGTACTTCATCGAAGTGAGCAGGCTTCGCTCCTTTTCGTCCGCCTCCGCCTGTTCGACATTGCGCAACGCCTTCGGATCCGGCTCGAGCAGGCTGACTCCGTTTGCCCGCTTGATCCACTTCGCGCAAAGCACTTCCGCGATGTGAGACAAAGCAGTATCCACCGGCGCATCTTTGAGTCTGACAAACAGGATCTCCTCGCTTAACGCAGGAACCACTGCCAGCCGCCTTCCGCTAGCAGCAGCAATACTCCGAACTGCCGCCGGCGCCGGCATTGGCGAAAGGTTAAGCGTAATGGACGAGCCCTGGACCGTCATCAGAAGCAAAGATAGAAGCAAATGCACGTCTTTTGGACGCGAGCCCCGAGGCAAAAGTGCAATTGGAACCGGGGATCGAATGTGCGGTTTGTTGATCATCCGAAGCCGAATGAACTGCCGCCTCGCATGCGGCTGTCCATCGACATATGAAATCCGCGGCGAAACGGCGGACCGTGATCGGTCGCTAGATGAGCAGTCTGAGTCGGCCCAAGTTGGCGACAGGGGCAAGGAAAAGACACCAGAGTTGAGCTTCCAACCCTGCTGTACAATAACGTTATGGATGCGTATCGAGCGGAGGCAACGATTGAGAAGGGTGGAAAGCTGCACCTTGACCACCTGCCCTTTAGAACCGGCGAACGAGTCGAGGTCGTAGTCAGCACATCCACCTCAAATGGAGACGGCTGGCCAGAAGGCTACTTCTCTTCCACATTTGGCGCGATATCAGATGAGTCCTTTGGCCGCCACCCTCAGGGTGAATATGAAATTCGAGAGCCGTTAGGTTGACCTATCTGCTCGACGCAAATATCTGCATCGCCTATCTCCGCGGTCGATCTCAGTCGGTGTTGGACCGATTCCGCTCACATCATCCAGATGAACTGTCTGTTTGTGCAACCGTTCGGTCCGAAT
>Ga0364866_10274_pt1 | contig 37273 bp, 32 predicted proteins | sample ExccelAu500001D3_3_FD_206913 | JGI IMG/M metagenome (GOLD analysis project Ga0364866, IMG submission 206913) | Enriched cells from Trout Bog Lake Hypolimnion, Wisconsin, USA - BchlTB.Aug13.5000.01.D3 | ecosystem: Environmental > Aquatic > Freshwater > Lake > Hypolimnion/Profundal zone | place...
CCAAGCCCATCGCTGCCGGTGCGACGATGTACGAAGTCGCGCTTGCCACGAAAAGTCGCTCAGTGAGTCCACCCCACTTTCGTGTGCCAGCAGTATGGACCAACTGGTGCGCTTCAAGTGCTTTGAGGTGGTAAGTCGCCTTCTGTCGCGTCAGCCCCACTTTGCCTGCCACCGAGGCGGCAGATTCGGGCTGATTCAGTTCCGACAACAATCGGCTCCGGATTGGATCCAATGCGACCGTCGCAGCAGCGGGGTCTTGGATGACTTCGAGATCAAGCACGAAGGGATTCTAATCATTGACAAGTTTTTTTGTCAAGTATTGCGGTAATTGCGGATGTCGCAATATACTTCGCCTGCTATGAAGAAACTTGCCCTCTTGTTTTCGCTGATCGCCGTTGTAGACCTTGCCCATGCCGACCTAAGATCCGAGATCATGACCGCTCGCCGGAAGCAGGAGAAAGCTGCCATGGCAAAGGACCTGAAAGGGGTTGAAGCGGCTATGAAGGAGAGCCTGACGCCCGACTTCAAATATGTGCAGGCCGGCGTGACTCAAGACGCCAAGACATTCATCAAGGAGTTCTCAGCGAGCGTCGTCATGATGGACAAGATCTCTTCGTCTTCGTCGCGAATAATCAGCCTGAAAGAGAGCGGCTCGAAAGCGTCCGGCGAGATTGAGCTCAGCATGACGGGATCCATGAAGATGCCAGAGAAGAAAGGCGCCGCCATGAAGTCCCACCCCATCAGCTATGTAGGTCTCTTCTCCGAGGAGTATCGCAAAGTCGGCGGCAAATGGAAGATGTCCAAGATGACCGCCGGAAAACAGAACTTCATGGTGGATGGCAAGCCCGTCAAGATGTAGGCCAGCGACGTGCTTGGACGCCCTTTAACGGGCATTCGGTGATAGAGGGATTGTCTCAAATCGTGTCCATTCCGAGGCAGGTGTGAGTCATCTTTACAGTTGAACTGTACAGTTTAACTGTAAAGATGCCATACTTAAGCTAATGAGCGATAAGGCGAGTCCTTCTGAAGCCGAGCGTGCCTCTGCGCTCGCTGTGGAACTGCGGACAGCCTTTGGTCGATTGAAGCGCAAGGTGCGCGATGAGGGTGGGCAGCACGATTGGACGCCTTCTCAAGTCGCTGTTCTGCTTCGTCTTGAGAAGGATGGGCCAGCGGCGGTATCGACCTTGGCTCGAGCTGAGGGGATGCGCCCCCAGTCGATGAGCGCCATTGTCGCGACGCTATTGGAGGCCGGATTGGTGGCAGGGGCGCCGGATCAGAGCGATCGGCGGCAGACCTTGATGTCGCTTTCGAAGAAGTGCCAGAAGCTGCTCAAAGACGGCCGTGCCGCAAGGCAGGATTGGCTCACATCGACGATCCAGAAAAAGCTCTCCTTACAGGAGCAGGAAGTACTAGGGGAGGCAATAGGATTGCTCGCCAAGCTAGTCGAGGACTGATGCCTTTTTGTCCAACAGCTCAAATCTCGTTTAGATCACATTTGCGGTGAAAACCCATGTTCGATACAAAACTTGCCCCGAAGAGGAGCTCTTAACGGTGAATTGGCTGCATCTCGTTTCCTACTTCTTTGGCGGCGTGTTTCTTGCCAACGCCGTGCCGCACTTCGTCAGCGGTGTTATGGGAAGACCATTTCAGACTCCGTTCGCCAAGCCTTCGGGCAAAGGGCTCTCGTCTTCACCTGTGAACGTTAGTTGGGGTTTTGCGAATTTCGCTTTCGCCTATCTGCTTCTGGTACGCGTCGGAAACTTCGAATTGGGCTCCATCGACTGCATCGTGCCTTTTGCGGTCGGCGCACTGCTCATCAGCCTGTTCTCTGCACGTCATTTCGGGGAACTTCACGGGGGCATTAACCCCGAGCGCCTGTGAGGAATCCGCTCGCCGGAGCTTTTCGCGCGCTGGGCAACTTCAACTTCCGCTTGTGGACTCTAGGAGGTTTGGTATCGAATATTGGGACTTGGATGCAGCGCGTGGCTCAAGACTGGATCGTGTTGACCCAACTGACCCGTCATGACGCTACTGCAGTAGGCATTGTCGTCGGGTTGCAGTTTGCGCCGCAGCTTCTCTTGCTGCCGTGGAGCGGCTTGGCGGCAGACCGTTTCAACCAGCGGAAACTACTGATGCTGACCCAGGCATCGATGGGTGTGCTTGCGACCGCTCTCGGGATACTGACGATACTGGGTCACATTCAGCTTTGGCACGTTTATATATTTGCCTTCGTATTTGGCGCCGCTGCTGCGCTAGATGCGCCTGTGAGGCAAACCTTTGTTGGGGAGTTGGTAGGTGACGAGCACCTTGCGAATGCAGTTGCACTCAACTCGACCTCGTTCGTCGTCGCCCAGATGATCGGCCCAGCAATGGCGGGCTTGGTGATTGCGACAATTGGAACGGGCTGGGCGTTTCTTCTCAATGGGTTGTCCTTCGGAGCTGTACTGATCTCAATGTGTCTTCTGCGCATCCACGAGCTTAGGACAAATGCAAGGGCACCCCGTGCAGCGGGTGGCTTCATCGAGGGATTTCGCTATGTTTGGGGTCGCCCTGACCTCCGGTCCATTGTTTTGATGCTCTTTCTGATCGGCACATTCGGTCTGAATTTCCCGATCTTCATCTCCACAATGGCTGTGAACATCTTCCACTCCGATGCGCGCGGATTCGGCCTGCTCTCGTCGATCATGGCGATCGGAACGATCATCGGGGCGCTGTTCGCGGCCGGAAGCGACAAGCCGCGGTTTGAGACGCTACTCTTCGGCTCCGGAGTCTTTGGTATTGGTTGCACGCTTGCTGCGCTCGCTCCAGGATATTGGTGGTTCGGTGCGGCCCTTGCGGTGATCGGAGGGGCAGCCTTAACCTTCTCGAATGCAACGAACGGCATGATGCAGCTTTCGACGATCCCCTCGATGCGCGGAAGGGTAATGGCAATTCGTGTCGGTGTGGCGCTAGGAGGTACGGCACTTGGCGCTCCCATCCTCGGTTGGGTTGCGAATCATTTCGGGCCAAGATGGACGCTCGGATTCGGTGCGATTTCAGGATTTCTTGCTGCCCTTGTTGCTGGTCAGATGATGGCTAGGCCTAGAATACGAAGAGGACAAAGTCAGAGCCCGAGTTGAAAGAGCAGAAATAACTGCAGGCAATTGTGTCAAATCTGGCCCAGATCACATCATCTGCGGGAGAATTCTATGGTCATCGAGCCAACCCGGATCAAACTATCGGACCTTTCCGGGCTACTTGGCATGGAAGAACTCGTTCGGCTTGCCATCGCAACCGAGTGGTTGATAGTTGAGGCGCCGACCATCGTCACCGTGAGGCAGGATGGCAGCCGTTTGGATGAGACGAAACCGTTGCGCGAAAAGGTCGTCTGCGAACTTGCGATACTGCTGCCCGCGCATAAGGTGTGGGAAGGTAGGTTCGTTCCCAATACGGCATTGCTAGCCGCAGCCAAGGACAACGCTGCAGGTAGCCAGCTTGACGGAGTGGTACCGCTTTGCATTCGTAAAGTGGTTTCCGAAACGAGCTTGGAGGATCGACTCGACCTGCTAATCTCTGTTGCCTTCGATTACCGTGAATTGGCGAACGCGCTGATGCACCTGCTTGCCCAGCAGCTTAATGTCGATGTGTCACGATTTGCAGCCAAAGGCTCTTGGCACGACCTGGATCAGTCCGGCCAACTTCGAAAGCAGGAGGGAAGTGCTGCCCCCGATGGCGAGTGGTCTTACTTCTTCCACGGGCAAGATTGCGCTTTCAGAAGCTTGAGTACGGGCAGGACTGTGGAAGCGAGGTTGGGGTTCGGGCCGATTTGCGGCGATGACTTCGGAGTGTTCGACCCTGGGTTCTTCTTGGGTTTTATCAACTCAAGCCTTGCCAGCCGATACGAATACCAACCAATTGCAGACCTACTGTGCGATTGGTGGGAGAACGCACGCCTAGCTCTTGAACTAATGGAGGACCGTGGCGTCTTACGCCGAGTCTCAAGGCGCGTCGAGGACCAGCTCAGTTGGGTGATGAATCGCGACGCAGCCGATAGTCGACGCCTTTGAACAGTTCGAGCGCTCGGAGGCAATCGGCGCCTGATAGAAAGTCCACTGAGTCTCTGTATGGTCGTGGATCAACGGTTTCGTGCAAGCTTGGGAACCGACCTGAAATGACATGCGTATAGCGATGCTAAACGACGCGATGTCATTTTTGAATTAAGTACCTGCAGACTAAAGACCAGAAATAACATCGCGGAATTGAAGGACTGATTTCCTTATCGCGGGAGAAGATATGTACAAAGTCAACAAGCTGTTCTCGGTTCTAGCAGGGATGTGCTCGACAATGGGTTTGGCCCTAGCCGATGGATCCGACAGGATTTCTATGCAAGATTCGTCGGATCTTAGCATTGGAGCCAACTACATTTGGGGAACTGCCGGCACAGCGGGCTGGGCCTATGATGCCGAACTCCGCTATTACGTCGCGAATTCTGTGACTGTCGATCTACTGGCAGGCTCCTTGACAAACCAGAACCTCAAGTTCTTCGACTACGGCATCGGCCTTCATTACTATCTGAAGCAGTCGGGCGGAGTTTCTCCGGCGCCGTACCTCGTCGCCAACGTTTTGAACATCAGCGGCAATCGAACCCAAGAAGCGGGATGGCAGTACGGCATTGGGGTTGATTTCTACCGGTCCAAGAAAGCGGCAGCTTATGTGCAGTACACCCGGCTGAACAGCGGAGGAGAGACCAATTCGGTCATAGAACTCGGGGTGCGCCTTTTCCCCAATCTTGGCGGGAAGTAGCTAGTCAAGCCCGACCGACTTTGCCGGGTCATGTGTTGGAAGCGGTGAAGGACGCCTGCATTCGGCGCAGTAACCCAAACGAACCTAGGTCGAGAATCCGCTCTGACACTCCTGCTTCCGGAATGGCCACTGGATAGCCGGCTGAGCTACCGATGTTGTGACAGATTCTCTCGACTCCCCTTGTGGGGCGCTCCGAGTGGCAAGCTAGAATCACTCATATATGGGGCATTGGATTGCTTGGTTACTGCTCGTTTCTCCTGCCTACCCAGATACTCCTTCCGGCACAGAGATTCTGCAACGCTGTCAGCGGGCTTACGATTCGATTCAGACGCTTGACCAACGGGCTCGAGGTTCGGTCGGTTCGTCTAGCATCACCGCAAGGATAAGATTCATGCGCCCCAATATGTTCAACGTGTCGGGGAAGGCAATGGACGATTCACTCTACAGCGTGGTCTCAAGCCCTCATTCGACATTTGTGCTCGACCACGGGCGCTGGACGAAGGCTAAAAACGCGGAGGAAGGCTTCGCCTTGATCACGGGTACTGGAGGCGTTCCAGGCTGCGCAGTGCCAATTGCGATGCTGCATCTGTCTTGGAGTCAACTTCGGCACCTTCGAGAGACTCCGAATTCAGATTTAGAGGTCGCGCCAGATGTCGTGAACGGGAGGGATGCCTTTAAAATCACCGCCAACAAGCCCCAGTCGACCAGCGTTTGGATCGACGCGCGTTCCTATCTGATCGTCAGGGTTTTGACCTCCTCAGCCGGCAAAGTCCAAGCTGACACCGTCTATGACTCACCGGTGATCGACAAGCCGATTTCAGCCAAGGTATTCAGCCGGCCCCGCAAGTCCTTTTAAGTCGGACATCTGCAAAAACGGAAACTTTGGGAGTAGGTAACTTCGACTGGGGGTGCTCCTTGGTGCAATGCCTTGGCTGGCTCACGAGAAGTACCTGCCAGGTATGACTGCACTCTGGAAAGTGAAATCTGGTCGATGCACGATTTGCGATGGAATCAACCTCGGTTAGTCAATCTACGCGCATGAACGCAGAACAATCGTTTCAGGAGCACGGTCAGGACGGTGAGAATCAGCCTGAGCCTAAGTTGAATCAGGTATCTCTGAAGCTACCTTCAGTAAAGTACCAAAACAGCTTCTTTCAGGCGATGGCAGAATTTGAGGAAGAAGGAAGCCCCCAAATCGCCAAAGAAATAACCGAAGCGCAGTTTCCCGCATACGTGAAACGACTTCACGATCAATCCGTTGGGAAGAACCTGAAGGAAGGGCATATACCTTCAATGGAGTTCTGGCTGATTGACGCGGACGGCTATGCGGGCCGGATCATTCTCGGTCTCACCTATACACCTGATCCCGATCGAGTCGGGAACCACGTCGGTTACGCTGTTCGCCCGAGCAAACGCCGGCTGGGGTACGCGACTAAAGCTCTTCAGTTTCTAATCGATGAGGCAAGGAAGCTGAAGATCGAAAAGCTCATGCCGATCTGCGACGAGGCCAACGTCGCTTCGCGCAAAGTGATCGAAAGGAACGGCGGAGTGCTCCTGGATACCAAACCGAACGATCCGAACCGCTACGGTGGGCTTCGATTTGTCATCGATCTGGACGCAAGCGTGGCGCCGGAACGAGATCCGCAGATCGAGTCATCTCTCGCACCCGAATCGGAAGCGGGAGTGATGCATTGAACCTGGCAACCGGCTCTGCTGCCTAAAACGAATACGATAACCCGACGTATGGGCCGAAGATGAAGTGCGGATGCGTCGCCGAGGCGCCAGATGGGATCGTCTGTCCGATATCGTAGCTAGAGCGTTGCAGAGTTGCCCCCATCAGGCCGGTATCGAGCCAGAAGCGACGCTCATAGCCGATCGACCAGCCGACTCCAACAAGGTAGCTCGGGGTCGTCGATCGCATTGCAACGCCCAATTCAGGGCCGAAGCCGATTCCATTTCCTCTGTAGAACGTTCCATGAATAAGTGCGTCGGCATAGAATGTCTGCTTATCTTGCGTGCTACCCGAGACCACGGTCGACGAGCCGACGGTATTTGTAAGCACCGATTCATCACCTAAGCCTGTGATCAGAATGCCAACCGAGTAATCGATCTTGAATCCAGAGGATCGAAGGCTTCCGGTCATGTCTGTATCAAACCGAGCGGTATCGACAATCTGGGAGGCGGTTGGAGTCGCCGAAGCAGTAAGGCCCGTCGTTGGAGTCTTGATCCCCCCGCTACTTGTGCCGGGAACAGGAGGGTTCGCGCTGGCCGGCGTGATCTGGCTCAAATCCTGGATTGAGATCGTGAGTTGGAACGCATCGCCCCGCGGAATCTGCGTGTACATGTCGGTACAGAAAAGAGCCCGATCTTCGTCGCCCGCGTTGGGAGCCGCATATCGAACGTTGTCTCTTCTCTGCGACGAAGCCTGTGAATTCAGCGGACCGTAAATGGAGACTTTGCTTCCAGGAATCGATGTGTCATAGAGTTTGAGGGCGTTCGCGGCATTGGCGGCGGTCACCAAAATCGTTGAATTCGCCCCAGCGAGAGCCATGGCCAGATCATTGACCGTTTTCACATTGGCTTGTGGCGATAGAGTCGGCGATATTTTCGGCGCAGACGTAGAGTTAGCCAACATTTCCATTCGCAGGCTGAGTTCTGGACCGCCAGGTGCGAACGAAATATCGAAGCTGCCATCCGCGTTGACATCGACCTTTGGCGACGGAAACTGATAGTAGTCGAGGATGTTCCCGACTGAGGTCCCATCCATAGCGAAAGATAGGTCGGGAGTTTGCTTGGTTCCCGAGTACAACTGGAATGTAGACCCTTTGCCAATCAGACCTGAGGAGTAAACGGTCTGGTGAGTTCGGTGCGTAGTACTATCCGTCGTTTGCTTCGAGATGCCATAAGCCATGTCAGTGGCTACGATGCTTAAAGCGGGTGGATAGCTTGCTCCGCTAAATGTCACGGAAACGGCGCCTTTCGAAAGTGGAGCTCCGCCGACCGTGAAGTTGGCCAGTTCGGGGGCCTGCTTGCCTATGGTCTCAAGAGCGGTTTGGATGTCGGTGTTGCTCGCATCAACACTGATGGGGCCGGACTTGATGCCTTCACAAATGATCTTATAGGTCTCGTGGTTAGCAGACGATGGGGCCGCAATGGTCTGGACGTACGCCGATTGCGGCGCTTGGTCGCTCGTTAAGGTGTTGGTTGCCCCAATCATTTGGACAATCCGAAGGCCCAGCGGCTGGAGATCGCGCCACGTGATCGGGTCGCCAATATTCGGGAGCTTAATCGAATTCTTGAACAGCCGCTGGTCGCCGGCCTCCGTTTCGCCAGGGATCGTGAGTTCTCCGAAAAACTTCGACGGACTCGCGTTTCTGAAGAACGAGTCATCGAGGTCTTTTGGTGAGCTGGCGTTATAGAGCGTGTCGTAGATGCGCTGGCAAAAGTGTGTCAGGTCGGCTGCCGCCCTTAAGTCTGCTTTCTCGTGCTCGAAATTTGTGTACGCGGGGGTGTTCTTTTGAAATGGGTTGTCTATTGCCAACATCCATGGCGCATCCAAGCCGGATGGAACTGCGACATAAGGATTCGTCGAAACGTTGGTTGGATTCGGTGGCGCCGAACCTGTTAATCCCAGATTTGCCGTGGCCAAAACCGCCGGAGCCGTAGCTCCGCCGGATAGGTCCGTCCAAGTAATGGTGGCCCCGTATTTCAGCCTGTTCATATTGATGATCTGAACGTTGACCGGACGGTTATAGACCGGGCGCCCAGTCCGATAGAAGGTGCGTTTTTGGAAGTCGTACGTAATGGTGGGTCGATCGTCGACGGTCACCCCCTTGTTGAGGTCCAGTCGCCCACCTTCTTGAACCAGTCTATTTGGCACTTGCGGCAAGGACGCATTGATCGAAGAGGAGCACAAAACAAGGAGCGGTACTACGGCAATCATTGTATTTCGATCTACCTAAGGGATTAAAATCAAAACGAAAGCATATCACGAATGGCTCGTCGAGTCAATCGCCATGGCACCCTATAACCCTAATTAGGGTTTCAGTAATATAATGCCTACGTACGGGAAGTCACGAGTATGCTGTAACCTTAGTTGCGCGCTCGACACCGTCAATTAGGTTGAAAATGAAGCTAAAGCTCCCCGCTGTTTCGGTTTACGTTGCCGCTTGCTTTGTTGCGATCTCAGGTTGTGGAGGTAATTCGCACACCGCAAGTTCGCCTGTCGCACCGCTGACTCAAACACTCGATCTCATGGCAGTGGACATCGCCTGCGATTCGGTTCACGAACTCTTGTATGCGGCTATGAGTAGCACAAGTCCGATTTACGCTAACCAAGTGGTGCAGATCGATCTTAAGACGGGGTCGGTTGTGAAGGCGATGACGCCCACATTGCCGGCAAACGCCAGCTCCTTGAGCGCGGTGGCTCTAAGCAAAGATGGGGTCGTGCTCTTCGTGGCGACTGCACCGGGAACGGGGGCAGTGGCAGGAAACATCCAACTATTCACTACGTCATCGGGTAACTCGACAGGACTGACAATTCCGTTAGGAACGGGCCAAGAGGTCGTAAGTATGTCGACGATTCCGAATTCAACGAAAAGCATCGCATTCAACCTGTTGAACACATCATCTGGATTGGACGGCGGCACCTTTATCGCCGATTTGAACCTAGTTCGTGCCAACGGCGCACCACTTGGTCCTTCGTTCACATTCAGCCCAGATGGCACGAAGGTCTTTGGTTTTACGCCCGCGACGCATAGCTTGGCGATAGCGGCCGTGTCGACCGCTGGAATCTCCACTCCGATCCTGTCAACTCAAGCTTCCACGGTAACGGGTCCGGGAATCCACACGGCGGGAGGTCTGATTCTCAGCGACGATGGCGCCGTCTTCAATCCAACGACCGGAAGCGTCACCGCCACGCTTGCCTATCCATCGTCGACATGGAAGGTGGCTGCGGATAACGCTCCTGGACCCGAGGAGTACATCGCAACCCAGAATCCCTCTCAAGTGTTGTCGTATAACCTCTCGACGAACGTGCTCACGGGACAGGCGACGCTTCAGAGCCTATCCGGCGCGCTGACTAAGTGCCTCTATGTCGCGCCCGGTTCGGTTGTCGTTACTACTGGTCAAGGCATCGCCGTGGTTTCTGGGCTGCCTCTCCACTAAGAAACCGATCGCGAACGACAACTAAGGTTGGCCATAAGATCGACGAGCTTTGATATCAAGGTGGGAGCCGCAACGGGCGTTACGGCGTTCCGAACCCGCAGTTGAAAAACTGGCTTGCGCTGCTGCCCCTGGATGCAGGAACGTAGCTGATCATTACGTCGTGTGTTCGCAGGTCAAGCGGGGGCTTGGATCGCTCGTCCACACAGAAGCGGCATCCTTTGAGGACCATCGTGCCCCGGATGGCCAACCTGATCTTGCCCATATCCCCAGAGTTCAAATACGCCTCGAAAACGCACTTCAACGCTCGGTTTTGGATTTCTTGGTTGCACGCGCTAAGCTCCAATCCATCATCGCTAAGTGCGTTCGTACGTTCGTCGGCGCTGCATAGTGCAAATATTGCCAACGCATCGGCGTTTGTACTGATGGACCCGATCGGTACCCGACTCAGAACTAACTCCGGAGACCTTATGCCGGCGAGTTGATTGGGCGTCAACTTCATCGCCAATTGACCGTACTCTGCCAGAGTCAAGGGAAGGTGCTCTGAGCCGGATTTGAGTTCAAGTGGGCGCAGTATCGATTCGGGGATTTCTCGATCGTCGAGTCTCCACCAATGGTCCGACCGGAACATCATCCATCCCTCGTCCTCTCGTACGAAGTCGGATTTTCCGACAATCGGATAGGGCATCTTGCAGGCGTCTTGGTAGCTCTTGAGCCACTCGGCGACATCTGCACCGGGCAGACTTCCGGTCGGGGTATGGGCGATTCGGTATGCATCGGCAACGACAGGGATTCCGGAACGATCCGCAAAGTCGATTAGGTACTCGGGCCGTCCAACCATGTGAGAGCAGAACGCATTTGCCTGCTGTTGCGAACTCGGCGGGGCGATCTTCTTCGTCGATGTACCGGATGATAGATCCTGCTTCCAAGCTTCCATAAGCTCGTCGAGGCTTCCCTTGATTCCCGAAGTAGAGACGTTCAACGGCCAGGATCCTAGACTAGTCCCTCCTCCCGAGTCGTCATTCTTGTTCACGAACCTCAGCTTGGTGTCGAGTAGCTGGCTTTGGTCGTCATAGGTTACGATGCCTATTGCATCCGAGTAGTCCTTGGTGCCGAACCTTCCGGATGGAATCGACTCCGCGTCGATCACCCCAACCCCATCGCTTGGATTTGCGGAAGCAAACCAGCGGTTCCCAATCGGCACGGAATTCTCATCGAGCCGAGCTTTGGACAGCGCTGCTCCGAGGAGATCGACGAGGCTGCCCGAATGCAATAAGGACGTGATCTCGTCTTCCAAGACCCTTTTGCCATGCGCGTCTAGATTGCCGTTGTTAAGCTTGCTCTGGAGACGTTCACCTTCGGCACTGCGCTCCTTTGGCGCCATTTTCCAGAGTCGGAGAATCTCGCTCGTCGCGTCGGCAAGCGCCTGAGTGCTTTTCTGCCTTTCAAGCGACTTCGTCAACGACTCTGCTTTGGCCGCCTGGGCAGTCAGGTCAAGTTCATATCCGCCTGCGCTTGTTTTGGTCCATGCGCAAAAGAAGCAGGTGGCTAACTTGGCCATCGCCTCAGCAGCCGGCCTGTCTTTGAACGAAATCATCACCTTTCGATCGGCGACTTTAGGTCGTACCGTAATCGGGACTCCAGTGAGTCGCTCGATTTCATGTCCCACCTCTGACATCGACGCAATCTCCTCTCGGATAGAAATCGCTTTCGAGAGCCTGATGTCATCGGCCGGCACAGTCAGAGTCGATTGCATCCCCACGAACGCCAAGAAGAGAATTGTGACCATGGTATTGACCACCGCAAATCGTCCCGTTGCGATCGCAGTATGTTGAGTTAATTTATACAGCAGTTTTCGATAGAGAGATAACTTACAGATCTATCAGTAAGCAGCCCTAATCCTTTTTGGCAAACCCCAGGTCAACCAGCCAGTCGGTCATCCTTTGTGGCCAGGTCTGTACGGAAATGAGCTTCTTCTCTCGGTTGCCGAGATTGAAGCCATGACCACCGCCGCTCGTAACGTGTAATTCGGAGGAGACCTTCGCCTTGCGATATAGATTCATAATGTCGATCGTAGGGCGAAGGTGGCTCTCATCGTCAAATGCGCACAGCAAGAATGACGGGGGGAGATTCGGCATCGTTGCCGGGGCCTCTTTGGGAACGGCGACCGGACCGGTATAGATCCACATTGCGTAATCGGGGCGTGCATTCACGGCATCGATCGCGTCAGGCGACTTTATCGCGGGAGCATCGCCAAAGACGACGGAAGAGACAACCTCGCCGCCCGCCGAAAAGCCGATGAAGCCTATCTTATTGGGATCTAAACCGTAGTTGGCAGCCTTGGCCCGGACGGTACGCATCGCGCGGTAGCCGTCCTCTTTCGCCGACACATCCACGGTCACTTTTGAACCCGGCTCGCGAGATAGGCGATATTTTAGAACGAACGCAGTGATGCCGAGCTTGTTGAAATAGGCTGCGGGCTGTTCGCCCTCCGGACCGAAGACGTTCGATGTGAATCCGCCGCCCGGCGCGATGACGATACCCACGCCGTTCGACTTTCCTGTGGCTGGGCGAAAAACGGTGAGCGAGGGGTTTTGAATATTCGTTATCGAGTAGTTGTTCGGCCTGACTTCAGGCTCGTTCCGTCTTTCCTCCGAACCCGGAGCCCCGTTTGCCCAAAGCGTAATGACCTCTGGCGACTGAACAAACGCGCCGCGCGCGATCGTCGATGACAGCACCAATTGCAGCAGCAAAATCATCTTGTCACCCTACCTTAGAAACTGGGCTTGCTCCGCTGGTCAGCACGAAGGACCTTAATAGATGCGGTCGGAACGGTACGTCTACGATTCAGAACCCGTCGTAACGGATCCTTCGGCAGCAAGTGTGATCCGCTCTTTGCGCGCTTCCTCACGCGCGAGTCGCCGCTTGAGATTTCTGCGCTCGCGGCGGGCCTTTTCCAATTCGTCACCAGTTTGGAACTGTTCCTCGCACAGCTCAAGTCGCTCGAGTGATCGAATAATCACTCCAAGGTCGCGTGCCCACTTCTCCACAGCGGGGTCCGTAAAAACGCCCTGGTCCAAGTCGTAAAGATAGATATTCCTGCCGCGATGCGCCGCGTATTCTTCTACCGTTGGATACTCCTCCATCATTTTTCGGATAACTTGCTCATACTTGTCCACCGCTTTCTGATTCGAGTCCATCTCTCGATGCTTCCGCATCCATTCTGCGGCGGCGACACCTGACGCTAGCAGTGCACTTGCCACCTTCCCGTTCATCGTTGCCATCGGATTAGCTCCCGCTTCGATCAAACGATCGTATGCCTCCCGTCTGCCGAAACTAGCAGCGATGCAAAGCGGTGTCGCCGTTTCGTGGCAACCCTCCACGTCGGCGCCGGCATTGAGCAGCAATTCCAAGATTCGTAGATCCGAAAGTGACACTGCACTGTGAAGTGGACGTCGGCCAGTGTTGGGGTGCCCCTGATTTACGTCCGCTCCAGCTCGGATGAGGATTTCGACCATGGAGACGTCGGCATTTTGAACAGCAATTTCAAGGAGAGAACAGTTTGCGTTGGATTCGTTTACGTCTGCCCCGCGTTCGATTTCTGCTTTGACATCTTGATGCCGAGACCAGCGTACCGACCGATACAGCGTTCCCACATCTCCATGGTATCAGCCGAGACCAGATCGCACGCCGTTCGAAATCTGGAATTCAACGATCGAGTATGTTTCGCCACTTGCGCAAATCTTCGTTTCCACACAACTCGCGTTAGAATATCGATGTGCTTCAGACGACGACGCTCGTGATCGGTCACCTTCACACGCGGCCAAAGCCAGGCAGCACGAGAAAGCTCGAAGTAGCCTTCCAGCCCGGATTTATTCCAACTCCAGGGGTTATACCGAACCGCATTGGAAGGCTGACCGAGTCGCCGACAAGCTACTTAGATTCCTCAGTGTCCTCGACAAATATGCGGGTGACATTCTTCGAGGTGAGACCGCGTTTGAATCGGTTGAGTGGCTTCCCGATTCACCATCGGCTTACCTCTGAGCGGCGGCGATCGACGATCGGCCTGCGGGTTACGCGAGGACTGAAGTTCACATGAAACGCAAACCAGTTGACTTCGAGGGTGTTCCGAGCAAGCAGGCAGGCGAAGGCTCGGGAGAGTTTGTCACCGAGACGTTTGATTTTGACGGCGGGCGGCAGGTCACGGTGTACGTTCCACCGCGCCCGCCGGAAGCGGTCATTTATGCCGGCGACGGTCAGGAAATCTCGAAGTGGGGGCCGTTGCTCGATAAGCCCGGGATACCCTCAACGTTGATCGTTGGAGTACATGGGCTGACCGACGAGATGTCGCGCATCCATGAGTATTCGCCAGGCTTTGCCCCCGCGAAATTCGCTGCACACGAAGAATTCTTTGTCGAGGATGTGCGGCACTGGGCGGAGTCGCGATTCCGTTTGGCGTTGCCCCTGCAACGAACAGCCGTGCTAGGCGTTTCGGCAGGTGGAGAACTGGCACTCGCGATCGGCCTTAGGCATCCAGATATCTACGGCGCGATATTCTGCGCCTCGCCTGGGGGCGGTTTTCGGCCGCCTGGCGATATGGCAAGTTCGCTCCCACGAACGTACCTTGTCGCCGGCGTCGAAGAGCCTTTTTTCCTTGAGAACGCGAGAAGGTGGGCGGATGCCTTGTGCAGCGCAGGTGGGGAAGTTGTGATGGAAGAACGTACTGGGACGCATGGCGGCCCATTCTGGCAAGCGGAGTTCCCGCTCATGGTGACATGGGCATTCTCTGGCGGTACCGCCGTTAAGCGAAAGATTTGAGTTGTTCGTCGTTGAGTGCAAAACAAAAGGCCGGGAGTATGCCCGGCCTGATTGATCTCCCCTTTCTCAGAAAAATCGGCCTAGTCGTGTTTTGGGCGGAAGCGGCCCCCTCCACCGTTACCTCCGCCGTCGCCGCCCATGTCGCCGCCGGTACCGATTTCAGTTGCCGTGAGGGTGGTTCCGCTGTAGGTGCCTTTGACTTCCAATGTCGTACCGGCCTGGAGAGTCGCCAGGGTTGTGCCGTTGAACTGAGTCGTTGCTGTGATTACGACGTTGAGGGTGCTACCTTGAGTAAGGAGGGCGCCCTCGTAATGCTGGATCGTCATCGTGAAGGCGCTGTTTGGCACGTCCACGGTTACGACCGGGCCCTGAACCTTAACTTCCTGGTTGCCTCCGTCGCCACCGCCGCCGCCTTGGTCACCTTGGCGAATGCTAACAGTCGCCGCAGTGAGCGTGTTGGATGGTTGATCGTAAGTTCCTTTGGCACAAATTGATGTCCCAACTACGGCGGCAGTGAAGAACTGCGCCGCAGTAATCGTGATGCCGTTCGCATCCTGGAATGCCGTTGTCGCATTAGTAGCCACAGTTACCGTAGTCGAATTGGGTTGGAGTCCGTGACAATCGTTGACGGTAAGAACAAATGAGTCCGTGGTGACGCTCGCAATCGTGCCTGCTACCCGATTCGGCTGTGCAGCGTTACCAACTCGAATCGTAACCGACGTCGCCATAAGGGCGAGCGTGGTGGGGTCGACGGTCCCGAGCACGTCGACACGCGAGTTGTTCGCAAGTACGGGATTGGCGGATCCATCGGAATTCGCGATTACGGTATTCGCGTCGCAGATCACATGAGTGGTCGCACCGTCTCCAGTGATATCGAATGTCAATGCCGGAGCCGTACCAGCCAAATTGCCGACAGTTCCTTCAAAGTCTTGAGCTTCTTGACCACCGGAGCCAACTTGGGATCCATCGCCGCCTTCGCAAGATGCCGTTACTTGGTTTCCGCTGACGCTCCACTTCGAAAGGTTGAAGTTTGCGACGATCGGCAACGTTCCGGATGCGCTCGCGGCAAACGAGATCGTCTTGGTGGCGCCAGACGCCCCCGCAAACGTGTTCTTGGTTCCCTGAGTGGCGCCTTGCGGGATAACGGTTACCGAGTTGTCGACGGTAACTTGGACTTTGTTAAAGTTAGCTTGTGGAACAGAACCTACTCCGAGCGCGGCGTATAGCTTCTTGCCGGATTGGCTGAGACTGGCCAAGTCCACTGATTTCCCGGTAGCGCTCGTGAAAAGGTTCACGCTGCCTGACGGACCGACCAAGGTCGCTTGTCTCACGTTGACCCACACGTGCGAGTACGTGCCTGCCGTCGAACTTACAAAGAACCCTACACGCTTGGCTGAGGGTGTCGCCGATCCGCCGCCAGATCCACCGCCACCACAGCCGATGGCTGCCACAAGAGCGACAGCCAGAATACTTCCCTTAACCCATGTGTTCATAACGATGGCTAAGAGTCGTGTTGTTGAAGTTCTGATACATGGAATGATAGAAACTTCTAAGAAATCCGTCGGGACGCGAGCTGAGCTTGCCGATGCATCCCGTGCGGATTCAACATGAACGGACGCGACCGCTTCAAAAGGAAGGCTAGATAATGACACGTGTACGAGTAAACGGCTTTACCATCTCGCTTGACGGATACGGGGCCGGCCCAAATCAGGACATCGACAATCCGATCGGCTTGGGCGGCACAGAATTACACCAGTGGCTGGTATCGACTCGCACATTCCGAGAGAGCCATTTTGGCGCCGAGGGTGGCTCGACAGGGATCGATGACGACTTCGCAGCACGAAGCTTCGAGAATGTTGGCGCCTGGATACTCGGAAGGAACATGTTTGGACCGATCCGTGGCCCTTGGCCCGACTTGGACTGGAAAGGCTGGTGGGGAGAAAACCCGCCCTATCACGTTCCAACTTTCATCTTAACTCACTACGAGCGGCCTTCCATCGAGATGGAAGGAGGAACGACATTCCACTTTGTCACCGGTGGTATTCACGAGGCCCTTGAACGGGCGCGAGACGCAGCTAATGGAATGGATGTGCGTATCGGTGGCGGAGCTAACACCATCCAGCAATACCTTCGTGCGGGCCTGATCGATGAGATGCACATCGCAATCTCTCCGGTCCTGCTTGGCGCGGGAGAGCGACTGTTCGAGGGCCTCGACATGCGCGCACTTGGCTATGAATGTGCTCAGTTCGTCGCGACAGAGAAAGCCAACCACGTTGTACTGCGCCGCCAATAACCGTTCCTCGCAATGCCCAATGCCAAGACCAGCGCACAGGGATGAGAAATTCCCACATCTCCGCGGTAACCGAAGAGGCCAGATCCAGCTCCGCTTTGAAATACCTCTGGCTCTCGCATCGAGCGACGGGAGAGCCAGGATGTTATCGGATTACCGCGCTGGTTCCTTAGAAGGCGAAGTCGTTGAGTGACCAAGGGGAACCTGAGTATAGGCGTAGCGGCCGACCGCTTTGTCGACTACGGATCGACCGTTATTGTAGTCGTAGAGGGCGTTGACATAGTCGGTCTGAGCCTGGCTCAGAGCTTGCTGGGCGTTGCTAACCTCGACGATGGGGGAAACGCCTTCTTGGGAGGTAACGCCCGTCGTGTAGCGGAGTCGCGCTAGTCGATAGGCTTCATCTGCTTGGGCAAGGCTCTGTCGAGCAGCTTTGAGCGAGAGTTCCGCAGCCTGAAGGTTTAGGTATGCCTTCCGAAGCTCAAGCGTTATCGAATCGATCGTCCCACGCCGGTTCGTTTCGGCAGTTGCCACAGCGGCTTGGGCCTGTGTAACGCGCCCGCGAGTCGCCCCAGAATCGAAAATCGGTAGACTCAAAGTCAGCTGTCCATACCCTGTCGTCTGCTGGCCGAATGCTCCGGTGTTCGGCGTGTAGGCATAGTTGTAGCCAAGGCTCAGGCTAGGTCGAAGTCCTGCTCGGGCAATCGTGACACCCTTTTTCGCCGCTGCGATGCTGGCGTCGTCCCGCAGAATCTCGGGCCTTAATTTGATCGAATCGGCAAGCAAGCGCCGATATTCATCATCCTCAGGAAGCGGGTTAGAGACGATCACGTCCTGGGCAGCTGCCGCTTGGGTCGCGCCTCCGTCACCAACAGTACCGTCGGCTCCGATCTTGAAGTCGTTCTCGGGTGGTTTGGAAGGCTTCAAATCGGGGCCGGTATAGGGGGACCGGGCGCTCTTCGGAATCTCGACCGCCCCGGCGGAGGTCAGCTCAAGAGGCGTGTCCACGTCGATGCCGATGACGCTATTCAAAGACGCAAACGCCTGAGCGAGAGAACTGCGGTTGGCAATCAACGTCCTCTCAGCGGTCGCCATGTCGCTCTTCGCTGTTGTGACGTCATATCGTGCCGACGTCCCTGCACTGACTCAAAGCTCCGCGTCCGACAATCGGTCAACCGCGTTCTGTAAGCCATCTCGTGCCACCTTCACCAATGCTTGCGCGCGAAGGACGGAATAGAAGGCACTCTTTGCCTGAAGAACAATTTCGTTCCGAGTCCGATTGATGTCCAATTTAACTGCGATCTCGTTGAACTTAGCTTGATCCCGCGCTGCACGCAGCTCCCCATTGATGTCGATTGGGACACTGACTGTCGCATTCACCTGATTCTGGAATTGCTGGTTGGTTACGATCGATTGGCCACCCAGATTGTTGACTTGAGCTTCGTTGTATCCAAACAGGTTGTAGTTAAGACTGAGGGACGGTCCAAGGCCCGCCCGAGCAGTCGTCGATGCGCCTCGAGTTCGCAGGTATGACTCGGACTGTAAGGCCAAGTCTCGATTTGTCGCTAACGCGATGGCGACGATATCGTCCAAAGTTAGCGCTCTTCCGCGAAGCGAATTGGGAAGCTGAGGGGAGGACTTAAGCGGACGATCCGCCGCCGATAGCTCAAGTGCTGGTTTTGGAAGGACGTCTTGCGGTGCTGGGGGTGAGGTCTGCGCCGGTGACAGGGACGGCAGGACGGCGAGCGCCGCCCCAAGAGCCCAGAACCAGTTCGATGAACGAGAATTCATGGCATTTGAGTGGAGGTTCATAAGGTTCACCTTCGTTAGGAATTGGTCTCCGAACTGCGAGATGCGCGATTCACGAGGCCCAGGAGCCGATTTTTCACGCGGGACAGGAATGCCGAGAAGTCGTCCATCAATGTGTAGACAACCGGGGTCGCGATGAGGGTAAGGGCAAGCGAGAGGGTCTGGCCGCCGATGATGACATCGCCCGCCGAATGGTTCGTGTCCGCGCCCACACCTTGCGTAAAGGCGAGCGGCAACATGCCTGCGACGAAGGCGCATGTCGTCATCAGGATCGGTCGAAGCCGGTCTCGGCTCGCAACCAACACGGCCTGTTCGCGCCCCATACCTTTTGCGCGTAGCCCATTGGCGTGGTCCACCTGAAGAATTGAGTTCTTCTTCACGATGCCAAAGAGCACCAGAATGCCCAACATCGAAAACATGTTGATGGACACTCCGGTTAAGATCATCGAGATCAGTGCGAACGGTACACACAGCGGAAGCGATATGAGGATCGTAATCGGGTGTAGCCACGACTCGAACTGAGCGGCCAAGATCAGGTACACGAAGACGAAAGAGAGCACCAGAGCCATTCCGAATGAAGCGAATGCTTTGCCTTGTTCCTTACTGAAGCCTCCGAATTGCCCACTATAATCTGGGCCCGCATTGAGGCTCTTGAAGATCTTGTCGACTTCGTTCTGGACGGTTTGTTGAGAGACTGTTTTCGCGATATTCACCTTGAGAGTGACTTGGCGTGACCGGGCGTATCGGTTGATCGAGGCGGGAGCAGTCCCGTCTTTGTATGCTGCAACCTGGCTCAAGTCGACCGTCTTCACCCCTTCCTTCGAACTCGGGACAGCAAAGAGGAAGAGGTCGTCGCCACTTTGCCGGTACTGAGGTGCGGCACGCAGGTTGACATCGTAACGGTGCCCGTTCTCCGTGAAATTGGAAGCGGTCACACCGGCGACGGCAATTTGGGCCGTGTTCGCGATATCCGAAGCAGAAACACCAAGGTCAGCTGCTTGATTCCTTCGAAGTTCAAGTCGCAACTCTGGATTGCCGAAGGTAGCGGAGGTATCGACGTCGGAAACGCCTGGGATCTTGGCGATCTTCGCCACCATCGTGTCCGAAATATCCCGCAACTTTTCGAGGTTCGGTCCGCTGATGATGTACTGCACCGCCGCCTGAGCGGCGCCCCCACCAATCGCGCTGGTCGAGGATACGGTGATGCGAACGTTCTTCGGACTGCGAGGAATAATCTCGTCGCGGATCCGCTGCATCAATGTAAACTGCGTCGCTTTGGATTTGCGGTCCTTGATCTGGTTCAACTGGACGAGAATGTCGCCGCTATTGACCGCCCCATCGGCGCCGGAACCGACGGTAACGACCGTAAATCGAACGTCGGGTAGATCTCTGATCTGGGTTGCGATCTGTTCAAGTTGATCGCTCGTCGCTTGAAGCGACGTGCCTTCAACCGTTCGAGCACTCACCACGAACTGGCTCTGGTCGTCGTCGGGAAGAAATCCCTTGTTGACGATCGCCATCAACGGTGCGATGCTGAAGAAGACGGCGACGCAGACGAGCACAACGACCCATCGGTGGTGAAGAGACCACCGCAGCACGTGCCAGTATGCCGTTTCCATGCGATGGTAGAGACCCTTCTTGTCTGCCGCAGGAGGCGGTGCGTTTAGTCCTTGGTGCTCGTTCGCAGGCGAAACCTGGGCTTTGTCCGACGTGTGTCCATCGTCGCCAGTTTCCTGGGAAGGGTCGTAATCTTCCTCGTCGACCGCTTTTAGCGCACCCCGCTTGCCGCGAAGCCAACGTGAACAGAGCATTGGAGTAAGCGTAAAGGCGACTAAGAGCGAAACCATGATCGCGAAGGACATCGTGTAGCCGAACGATGCCAAGAAGCGGCCGAGAATGCCCGACATAAACGCCACGGGAATGAAGATCGCTACCAGTGAAAGCGTAGTGGCGAGAACGGCCAACCCAATTTCTTGCGTTGCCTCCCGTGCTGCGCGGCGCGGCGACATGTTCTTTTCGTTAACGAAGCGAACGATGTTTTCCAGCACAAGGATCGCATCGTCGATAACGATTCCCACCACAAGGGTCAGGGCCAATAGGGTGATTGTGTTGAGTGTGAAACCCGCTACCGAAATCAGCAGGAACGTCGCAATGATCGAGCTGGGAATCGCAAGTGCGGCGATGACAGTCGAACGCCAGTCCCAAAGAAAGACAAGGACTGTGATTGCAGCGAGGATTGATCCAAGGACGAGGTGCTCTTTAACCGTGTCGACCGAAGCATTAATAAACGTCGATTGATCGCCGGTGATCTGAATTTTGTAGCCTGGGGGTAGGGTTTGGGTGACCTGGGTGAGCCGTTCTTTGATGCTGTCGATGACAGCGATCATGTTCGCCCCACTCTGCTTTTTGACTTGGAGAAGTACGGTGTTCTGCCCGTTCAAACGCGCAACCGAACTGGCATCTTCTTGGCCGTCTTCAACTTTCGCGACATCGCGCAGATAGACTGGCGTCCCACCCTTCTGACTGAGAACGAGCGACTCCATCTCTTTAGCGCTTGAGAATCGACCCATCGTGTTAACGGAAATGCGTCTTTCTTTGGTCTCTAGCGAGCCGCCCGGCACTTCCACGTTTTGACGCTGAAGCGCGTCGCGAACGGCAATCGCTGTGAGTCCGTCGGCGCGGAGGCGTTGCGGATCGAGCGTGACGTTGATTTGGCGGAGCCTGCCGCCGACGATGGACACTTCTCCGACACCGCTTACGGATTCAAACTGAGGGCGTAGCGTCTTGTCTGCGTATTCCGAAATGGAGCGAATATCCGCGCCAGGAGCAGAAAGAGCAAAGGAGATTACTGCCGCTGCATCGGCGCTCAACTTTTGAACGGTGGGCTGATTGACGTCTTTCGGCAAGTTCGGCAACGCCAAATTGATCTTTGCTTGCACTTCAGAGAAAGCGACATCGGCGGTCTTGTTCATCAAGAACGAAATCGAAACGATCGAAATGCCTTCCGAAGATGTAGAAGAGATCGAGTCGATGCCCGAGATCGTGTTGACCTGCTTTTCGATCTCCTCTGTAACTGTCGTGTCCATTTCTTCCGCGGAAGCGCCTGGCAAGGTCGTAGTGACCGTGATCATTGGAGCGTCCACGTTTGGAAACTGGTCAATGGAGAGACCAAAGTAGCAGTAAAGGCCCGATACGCACAGCGCTAGAATGAGCACCGTGGCAAAGACAGGCCGCTTTATGGAGATCTGAGCTAGCCACTGCATCGCTATTTCTCCCCTTGGTTTGACACACCGGTCTGTTCGGCGGCATGAACCTTCTGCCCGTCTTCCACGCCGTTTTGCCCTGACGTTATTACCGAAGCGCCGGCCGATATGCCTTGCACTTCAACAGATGTGTCCTTATCCGTGCGGATCCCGGTGACGACGTTCCGCACTCGGGCGATTTCGCCCTCGACAACGAACACCTGTTTCTTTTCGCCACTGGTGACTACCGCTGCGGTCGGAACGACCACGACGTTTCGGTGGGTTTTGATGTTGATCTCGCCCTGGGCGAACATATTCGGTCGGAGCTTGTTCCCGGAATTCGGGAGCGTCACCCGAAGTGGGGTCGTGCGTGTTTCGGATGAGCCTTGAGGGTAGATCTTAGTAATCGATCCCAGAAAAGTCTGGTTCGGATAGGTGTCCACTCGCAAAGTAACCGGCTGGCCAATCTTGATGGAGGCGAGGTCGGAACTGGATACCGCAGGCTCAAAATAGACGGAATCCAAAGACACTATATGGAGCAGAATGGTCGCCGAAGAGACAACTTGCCCCGGTTCGGCCATTCGCTCAGAAACGCGGCCCGCAATTGGCGAACGAACGACGGCGTCCCCGAGTGCTTGCTGCGCGATAGAGAGAGCACTGATCGCTTCTTGTAGCGATGCTTTTGCGGCGTCGATGTCGGCGAGTTTCACGTTGTTCTGCTTTCGCCCGGCGATGGCCGTCCGCAGGTCGGCCCGCTTAACCTCGTCGGAAGAACGTGCCGCGTACGCCTGCTGCAGCGTCTCCTCAGCCTGCTTAACCGTCTCCCTCGCCTGTTGAACGTCTTGCCTTCGATTGCCCTCTTGCTGCAGCCTGAGCGCCGCACGCTTCGAATTCAAATCTGCGAGAGCTACGTCTCGGGAATTGACGTACTTGTCGTACTCGGCGTCTGAGATTGCGCCGGCATCATGAAGCTTCTTGTAGCGGTGGAGATCGGATTCTGCCTTTCGGGAGCTTGCTTCTGCAGAAGCGAGGGCTGCCTCAGTCTGTTTGCGCTCTTCGGGACGCGCGCCTTCTAGCGCTGTAGAGAGCGCCGCTTTCGCGCTGGCGAGTTTGGATTCGGCAGACCGAACTTGGGCTGCCGACGTCGCCGTCTGTTGGTTTAGCGCTGCCTGGGCGGAGTCGATGGAGGCTTCGGTTTGTGCCAGTTGCTGCGTATATGCGGCTTGAGCTTGTTCCAGCTTGGCCCTTGCAGAGGTGACGGCAGCCTCGCTGGACCGAACCTGCGAGCGAAGGTCGGTGTCGTCCACCTTGGCTAGAACCTGACCCGTTTTGACGGTGTCGCCAACGTGAACCAAAACTTCCGTCAGACGCCCGGCCTGCTTTGCGGAGAGAGAAACGTCTTGAAGCGCAACCAGCGAACCAGTCACCGTCACGACCTGCGAGACGTCCGCCAATCGCGCTTTTTGAACGCTAACGGTTGGGGTCTGCTTTGCTGCAGATGGCGGGGTGGAGGGTTCTTTCTTCGGACCGCAGCCATAGAAGGCGAGGGCCACCAGCACGGGCAGAAGCGGTTTCGTTGAGTATTTCCGGGGTTTCAATGTTCATCTCCTTGTCACCTCAGAGTCTGAAGACAGGAAATGAGTCAAAAATGAGGATTGTCCGGTTGTGTCCTACCCGCCCGAAGGAAGCTTGACCGTAACGGTCGTTCCTCGACGGACATCGCTTGCGATGCTTACCGTGCCCTGGTGCGCTTCGACAATCGCCCGAACAAGCGAAAGACCCAGGCCGGTCCCGCCTGCTTCGCGTTCGCGCGAGGAATCGACCCGATAAAAGCGGTCAAATACATGGGGAAGGTGCTCGGCCGGTATTCCACTTCCGGTGTCCTCCACCAGGATAATAACGTTCTGGCCATCTTCGACGGCTGAAAGGACGATCGAGCCATCTTTGGGCGTGTGGCGGGCCGCGTTGTCAAGCAGATTCGTCAGAACACGGGAAAGCCCGTCGGCGTCGGCTGAGACCTTGAGGTTATCCTCTACTTGACGATCGATCTTGCACCCAAATGCATCCTCAATAATGGAAGCCGCCTCTTCGGCGAGCGATCCAACAGGAATCGATCGCCGTCTGCCCAGCAACATCCCTTCGTCGGCTCGAGCCAGTAAGAGGAGATCGTTGACAATCGACGACATCCTATCCGTCGATCGCGTAAGCGAGTCGAGGTGCTCGACGTATTTATTGGGGGTCTGGACCTTTTGCGAGGCGATTCCAAGGCGAGTACGCATAGCCGTCAACGGGGTCTTGAGTTCGTGGGAGGCATCCGCGACAAACTGCCTTTGTGATTTGTACGCCTCTTCGAGGCTTCGGAACGCCGTCTCTAGCCGATCGAGCATCGAATTGAACACGCTGCCCAAGTGGGCAAACTCGTCCGTGCCGATTGTCGGCATACGACCGGAGAAGTTGGCTGCTCCAATACGTCCTGCCGCATCCGCGAACTCCCCGACCGGGCGCAGGGCTCGACGCGTTAGCCAAACTCCAGCGACTCCTGTCAAAAGTAGTGCGATCGGCAAAAGAAGCAGAAGTGCGCGTCCAAGGTTTGCTACTGCCTGATCGGCATGCTCCAAACTCGCCGCAAGTTGGGCAGAGCCGAGGAGGCGTCCTCCCTTGTACAAGGGCAGCGAAAGAATTCTCACTCGGCGACCTTCGATCAGGAAGTCAAAAAGTGCTCTGTTTCCCTTAAGCGACCGCTTGGCAGCCTCAGCATCCCAGGGGCGATCGTCCGGCGAAATGCCTTTGAAATTGAGAAGTTTGAGGCGAGGGCGAATGATGTAGTACTCGAACTCGATCTTGCGAAACTGGACCGGATCGACGCCCACAGGCAACTCGTTGGGAATTGGCGCATTCTTGGGAGGGATCTCTGCGACACTCTGAAAGGTGGAAGTCAAGAAGTCGGCGCGAGCGTTAAGCTCCTGGTCGACCGCGCCGTAAAGACCGGCTCGGGTGTAGACAAACGCCACAAGGCCGACTACGGCGAGGACTGCGGCAAGAACTACCGTATTCCACACCGTTAAGCGTGTCCGGATCATGTGGTGGGCTCCTCCCGCAGCACATATCCAAGGCCATAAACCGTGTGGATCAGCTTGTCGGCGAATCCATCGTCGATCTTCTTCCTCAGGTTCTTGATGCAAACATCGACGGTATTGGAGACGCTGATATCGTCTGACCAGACTCTCTCTTGGATCGCCTCTCGCGACAGGATTTGCCCCTGGTGGCTGGCGAGGGCTTCAAGAAGGGTGTACTCCCGCCCAGTCAACGGTATCTCACGACCCGCCCGTGTCGCTATGCGGGCTTGAGTATCGACGACGAGATCGGATATCTCGATCCGGCCAGACTTGACGACGTTTTCACGCCGAAGCAATGCTCGGATTCGTGCTAAGAGTTCATCGAACGAAAACGGCTTGACCAAGTAGTCGTCGGCGCCGGCTTCCAATCCGGCAATCCGCTCGGGAATCGTATCTCGCGCCGTAACCATGAGGATCGGGAGGTTGTGCCGCGACCGGCGGAGCCGGCGACAGATCTCCATTCCGTCGATCGAAGGGAGCATCAAGTCCAGGACGATAAGTGAGTACGCGCCCGTTTCAATCATCTTGAGCGCACGCTCACCGTCTCGGACGACGTGAGTTAGGTAGCCCGCGTCATCCAGTCCCTCGCGGACCGCCATCGCGATCTCGGCATCGTCCTCGACGATCAGAATCTTCATTGACGATGGACAGGTTATCCCACAAAGATGACGCAAAAATGAGCGGGGAAGCCCTATGGAGCGGTATTTAGCCGACTAGCGAAGGCAATAGTCTGCACCTTATTGTCAATGGTAATCCTGGTCGTTCGATCAAAGATGGCCTGGCAAGTGACGGGCTCACTTTGCACCACGCTCCTTAGTACGATCTGAGTTTTTTACTTGAAGATCATTTGCAGGAACACGTAGAGATTGTGGCTCCATGTTTCGCGATCGTGGCCGTGTTCGTCGACGTTCCAGACGTGTGAGACGTGATGGTCCTGCAAGTACCGATGCGTTCGCTCACTGATTCCGAACAGACCATCCTTGTTACCGACCGAGATATAGATCAAATTCATCGACTTTGCCTCGTCGATATTGGGAATCAGTTTGTCGGGCGTATAGGTGTTTGGTGCGGCAGAGAATCCTCCAATAGAACCAAACAATTCTGGATGAGCAAATCCAAAATTGAGCGATTGGCCACCACCCATGGAGAGCCCAGCGATCGCACGTTCGTTGCGATTCTTCGATACCGAGTATCGCGATTCTATCGCAGGTATCAAGTCGTTGATTAAGTCAGCTTCAAAGACGGCATAGGCCGGCGCGCTGGCGTAGACGTTGCCCTTGGGCTCATCGTCCTTTTGGGCGCAACCGTTTGGCATTACGACGATCATCGGTTTTGCCTTTCCTTCTGCAATCAGGTTGTCCAGCACTACGTCCGGCTTGCCTGCCCACCCCCATTGATATTCGTTGGCACCAATTCCGTGGAGGAGGTAGAGGACCGGATACTTCTTCTCCGGGAGGTAGCCGGGCGGAGTGTAAACCAGCATGTGCCTCGTCGTCCCGACCGTCTTCGAAAACCATGTTGACGGCTCAAGCTTGCCGTGCGGAATGTCTTTCCTAACCTCATCGAATCCGGAAGGCGGGTCCGCAAATATCTTCTGATTGTGCTCGGCAAGAGTTGCCGGTTGAGGTTCTTGGGAGGGTAGGTTGCTGACCACTGCGGCTGGTGGGGCAGGCAAGACGGAAATCTCCGCCGCACTCGTCCAGCCGCTTCCGTTGACCTCCTGCAAGGCGGTAAAGCGAAAGTATCGGGCCTCGACCGGGGAAAAGGAGACTTGCTGGAGCGAAGGGTTGTTCTTGATGTTAGCGAACGTGCCGAAAGGAATGGCGTTGTTCCAGTGGACTCCGTCCGCGCTTGTTTCAAATTGATAATTCAAGACTGTGCCATTGGGGTTTCCGTCTTGTCGCGGGAGATAGGTGAATCCGGCAATCCGGTGGATAGACCCCATGTCAACCGCGATATGGTGCGGCAAGGCTAAATCGCGATACCAACGTGTGTGCCAGAACTTGGATGTATCCCCATCGATCGCGTTCGCGGCGCCGTTGTCACCGCCTGCGACTTCTTCGCTGTCGACGTCGATCACCTTCCAACCCGTCGACACGAGCCCTGCAAAAGACTTTTTAGCGACCGAGCCGATTCGCCCGTTTGGCAATAGGCAAGCCGCCTGCACAACTCCGCCAAGAGGCATTGGAATCGGAGCATTGTATACGCGAGATTGGGCCGACGGCTTGGCGCCGTTCGTGGTGTAAACCATTTTGTAGCCAAAGATATTGCTGACCGACACCAGCCCGCTAGTTCCGCGATCCGAAACGGATGGGGGCAGCGCAGTGACTGCTTGCCTGAAAACCCCGATTTCGGCCAAAGTAGGTTCAAGACGGGATCCGGTGATGCGAATTCGGATGAGGTCAGTCGTTTGCGGCGACCTTAGCCGCAGAAGCCGCCGATGGCCAACGGTCGTCTGCTCTTCAACCTGATTCCATTTCAATCCATTCCAAACATCGATGCAAAAGGACTCAATTCGCTGCCCGCGATGATCCACTGCTTCTTGCAGCGACACGACGTCGAAGGTTATGGGTTTTGGCAGCTTCAGAGTCAACGCGGCGGTTGTATGCCCAGGCGCAGCTTCCCACCAGGTATCGAGGTTGCTATCCAAGGTCAAAGACGCAGGGGCGACCGGGTTGGAACTATCGGCGCTGATCGTAGCGCCCAACGCGAGATTCTTACCGAATGTCTCTCTCAAGTATCCCGCCATCTGGGTCAACGAGGCGAGTTGGTCGTCGGGAACCAGCCCGCGCGTATCCGGAGAGAGGTTCATCAGCATGTTTCCGTTGCGCCCAATGGATTGATAGTAAATGTCAATCAACTGTGAGGCGCTCTTCGCCGTTTTGTTGGGCGACCAGAACCAGCCGTTGAGGATCGGCTCATTCACCTCGGACGGATACCACCAGAGGTAGGAGTTGGGCTTGAGTTGTGCACGGCTTCCCAGATCCCAGCCCTGCATGTCCGGCCAAGCGAATTGGTCGGGTGGTTTAGGAAGTGGGATCACGCTCCATTCAGTTGTTCGCCCTTCGCCACCCTCGTTGCCAACCCACCGCACGTCCGGCCCCTTGACTGCGATTGTCGCCTTGGGCTGCAGTTGCCTGATCATGTCGTACCAAGCGGAATAGTCGTAGGTTTCATGAACACTCGGATCAGGGTTCGCGCCATCAAACCAGACTTCGTCGATTTCACCGTATTCGGTTAGTAGTTCGTAAAGCTGATTCAGGAAATACCGGTTGTAATCGTCGACGACATACTTGAAACTCTTTCGCCCGCGAGGCGCCTGACGCCCTTTCAGCGGATCGATTTTGAACTGGCTCGGATCGGTTGGGATCACCGACGGGAGTTTTGAGCTTTCATTACCGTAGTAACCGCCGGGATACTTAGGATTGGTTCGCAGTTGGAACAGATCGGCGGGAGAGAGGTAAACCCCAACTTTGACGCCATGCCGATGCGCGGCATCGGCGACGTCTCGAACCTCGTTGCCCTTTCCATTTTGCCAAGGACTTGACGCCACCGAATGTTTCGTGTAGCGGGAGGGCCACAAACATAGTCCATCGTGATGCTTGCAGACCAGAATGACCATCTTCCCGTCCACTTCTTTGACGGCCCGGAGCCATTGGTCGGCGTTGAACGCAGTTGGATTGAAGAGTGAGGGGTCTTCTTGGCCGCTGCCCCATTCCACACCTCTGAATGTGTTAGGTCCAAAGTGAACGAAGAACGTTCTCTCTATGCGCATCCAGGCTGCCTGATTTGGACGCGGCAGCACTTTCGCTGCTTTTTCTGCGATCACAGCGGCGGAATCTCCGAGGTTTATCCGTTGGATAGTCGAATAGGGGATCTTCGACGACTCGACACTATGAACTACCTTTGAATCTGGTTCCTGAGCGTAGCAGATAGCCACGCTACCTATGAGGCTCGCGACAAGGAGTGTGAACGAGCGTTTGATTTGAGCAGCCATAGAGGACATTTGACTTTCGCGCCTTTTTGCCGATCAAGGCTCACTTGCATTGCGAGCAGGACGGCATGCACGTTAACGTTATCATATCCATCGGGTGTGGAGGGGAGCGCAACGCCGCGGATGACCAAAACGCCCCCTGTCCATTTGCGGAACACCCCGGCATAGCGACAACGCATCCATTGAAGGACAGTGTGCCTTCCTTCATGTTCAGATTCAGGTTCGAATTAAGGTGTCTTGAACAAGACCTCACAACTTGAGCGAATGCCGAATTTGCGACTGGCCCTGTTGCCACGTGCTCCTTTGTCGTGTTTACCGAAGAGGCATGAGGAGAACCTAACCACATCCATCCGGGGCCACGGCTACTCACTGCCTCACTAGAGTACGGGCAAGAATAATGAACAATATGAAGCATAGAGGTGAAGATTGTACATTATTGTGAGTATATGTCGGAGTTTTCTCCAGTAACATGAAACAATCATGTGAGAATTCTCTGAATATGTTTGGATATTTTGAGGTTGGGCGATATAATGATCCCTGGAATGCGAAGTCTTGTCCACTATGCTGGTCAAAGAATGGCGGATGCACTACAGCTGAGATCCTAGATGAGTACAAAACCTTCACGAGCAGTTGATTCTCTCGTCGAATTAGTTCGCGAAAAGATCCTAGATGGAAGCCTTCAAGTTGGATCGCCACTTCCGTCTGAGCAATCTCTGTCCTCTTCCTATGGCGTAAGTCGGGGTACCGTGCGCCGTGCTATTGACCGCCTGGCCGATATCGGAGCGATCACCCGCCGCCCGTATTCGAGTTCAATAATCGCCCCATTAAAGCTGGCGCAACAGACCGGAAATGAAGTCTGCGTCTGGGTGAGCAGGCCGATAGCCGACGATCAAGCGCTCGTCCTCCTCAAAGAGATCTCCATTGGGTTGAGGGGAACGAACTACCGGCTGGTTGTCCGTGAGCCGACCCGCTTTGTAGGAACCGTCGTCCAGTCGGAAGAGCGCGACTTCTTGCAGAGCGTGCTCGATAATCCAGGAGTAGCGGGCGCCATCATCGAACGGGATCCTTTTTCAGACAACGACGATATGTTTCGGCAACTGGTTCAAAGCGGCAAGCACCTTGTCTTCGTAGACACGCCACCGCCACCTGGAATCGCGGCAGACTTTGTTGGAACAACGAACCTTGTTGCCTCGCGAAACTGCGTCGAGCACCTCCAGAAACTTGGCCACAGCCGGATCTACTTCGTCGCCGATTGCGATATATCGCCGGCTACTAAAGATCGGATGAAAGGGTATTGGCGGGCGATGAGGCAAGCAGGCATGGAATCGCTCGGCAAGGAGCTTGTCGGATCGAAACTCCCTCCGGCAAATGCAACCGAAGCACCCCTTGGCGGGCCGTTTGCAAGAGTTATCCGGAACAGTGCGTACTTCTGGGATCTCGCCATTAGGGTCGTTGAGGAAATTGAGCGGAGTACCCCCCGACCGACCGCAATCTTCGTTTGTCACGATGTAATGGCGTACTGGGTTCGGGCCTTTCTCGAAGGAAAAGGCTATTCAGTGCCGGGCGATATTTCAATCGTAGGGTTTGACTGGCTCGCCAGATCGGACAACGCAATTCCCGACATCTTGACGACAGCAGGACAGGATTTTGAGGGCTTCGGCCGTCACGCTGCCAACTTGCTTCTAGATCGATTGACGGGTGAGGCGCCAAGGGAACCTCGCCACGTTTTGCTTGACGCCCCTCTCGTGGTTCGTTCCTCCTCCACTTCCGACCTAATGTTGCCGGTCAGTGAATCGGCACCTTCGTCCAGGGCAATGCTGCCCAAGTAGTAGGCATCTATGAAAAATCATTCCAAATACGCGTTTACTCTTATTGAGTTATTAGTCGTTATCGCGATCATCGCGATCCTTGCAGCCATCCTTTTCCCCGTCTTCGCTCAGGCAAAGGCTGCCGCGAAGAAGACGGCTTGTCTCAGCAACCTTAAGCAACTGGGTCTTGGCCACGTGATGTACGCTTCCGACTACGACGATACTTTCGCTGCCCAACAGAGCAACGGCTATAACATCGGCGAAACGGCATACGCCGGTCCTTACACGAATGGCGCCATGGACCCCAGGGCAGAGATGAACTGGGCAAGAGACGTTTATCCCTATGTCAAGTCGTTCGGCGTTTACCTTTGCCCAGTTGCCATCCACGAAGGTAACGACGGTTGGGGGTGCTTCGAATCCAACGGCGCTGCAAGCCAGTTCTGCGATTCCTATGCATCGAACGCTCTGATCCTTGGGATGTCCTCGACTTCTATTCCTGCTCCTGGATCAACCGTTTCAGTCGACGAGTACGACGCAGCTCAGAAGGTTTCTCAGGCTCAGCCTGGTTCCGACTGGTACAGCCCCGGCCCCGGCGGTCAAGCTGGCGGTTACTATGCGGACGGCATCGATGGGCCCGATGTGAACTTGACTCACTTGGGCGCCGCCCCCGGAACGACTCCTGGTGCTGGGGCAAACCTCGCCTTCACCGACGGTCACGCGCACTATCAAGTGAAGTCACAAATGACCTATGACGAATGGGCCGGTCCTGGAACGATGTGCTACTGGATGGGTTCCGGCAGTGTTCCTCCTAACTTCCCGCAATCGGGAGTCGGTTCGGGCGGCACCCTATGCAGCAACGTTCACCTCCTCGATAGCGGACTCAATCCGTTCATCCCAGGTAAGGGCTGGACATATCGGGTGTGGGACATCGTTCCTGCCACTCCTCTCCAGCAGTACTAGGAATCGACGATTGGGTCGATGGCCGCTCGGCTCATGCTGGGCGGCCTCAACTGCGCTAGACGATCACCAAAAGCAGGCGTGAAATAATGAATTGGAAACAAACCATTTTGCCGACCATCGCGATTCTCGGAAGCATATCTCTCATGGGCTGCGGCGACAATCTGCCAGCAAGCGCTCATAAATCCGTAAGCGATCACATTGACACAAGCTTGACTCCCCAGCAGAGAATTGCCAAGATACAAAGCGACCCTCGCTATAACGATGCCAAAAAGGCGGAGATAATCGCGCACATCAAAGCGAATAACCATTTGAACTGAGAAGTGAGAGGCACGTCTTGGGATGCCGTTGAAGACTGAGTTCGATCTTGGTACGACATCGATGGAGCAAGGGGACATTGGAGGCGCCCTCGCGCACTTTGACGCCTACGTGCAGGGATGTCCCGATTCGGAAGATGGATGGCTCCTTCGAGCGATTTGCCTCGCTCGGTTGGGAAGGGCAGCAGTAGCCAGGCAGTCCTTTGACGACCTCCTCGCGAAGTTTCCTAACTGCCGCGACGCGCAGATCTGGCTCGCGGAATTGTGCTATTCCGCCGGTGATCTCCAAACTGCGCTCCGCTGGGCAAAGGTTGCCTCAACTCATCCTCCCGTTAAGCCGGAGGTCTGGTACATCCTTGGCCGATGCTTTCTCCGGCTGAAGCAGCCTGCTTATGCCGTGGACGCGCTCGAGAGCGCCGTGTCCTTGGGGCCCGACGTGGCTCACTTCCATCACTTTCTTGGTCTGGCATATGAGCAGGCTCAACGGCGAGACTTGGCGGTCGAGCATCTTAGGCGATCGATTTCGCTAGCTCCCCGGGACCCGAAGAGCTACTTCGTTCTCGCATCCTCCTATTCCCGATTCGGCTTAGCCGGCATGGCGTTGAGGGTCCTGACCGAGGGCCTCTCAAAGATCCCGAACGACGCTGCCCTGCATAGCGCAACTGCGGCGGCGTTTACGCAAATCCGAAACTACGCAGCTGCGGAGGCTCACCACAAACGTGCCGTCGAACTCTCGCCGGAGGCTCGAGTTGCTTACGCACTCTGGCTCGTCGACCAAGGCAAGTACGACGAGGCGCTCGCCATCTACAACGCGCTTATCGAAGAGAAACCGCGGCTGGGAGCTTCCTATTACGGAGTCCTGCAGTGCCGGAAGCTCACAAAAGAAGACGATGGGTTGTTGGCCAAGATGGATTCCCTGGTTGAAGATAAGGCCGTGGCGCCGGTCAGCCGGATGTTTCTCAGCTATGCGTTGGGAAAGGCAAGGGAACAGAGGCAGGAATACGAGGTCTCCATGAGGCACTACGACGAGGCCAATCGGTTAGCCTTCGAGTCGCTTTCAACTGCAGCCCCATTCAGCCTTGAACAGCTAAAGCTCGATAGCATACGCGTCAGAGAGTGCTACGAGAGGCTGCGGGATCGTGGATTGTGGGGTGTCCACGACCAAGAGCCAATCTTCATCATTGGAATGATTCGATCCGGTACGACGCTTCTCGATCAGGTGGTTTCGAGTCATCCACAAGTTTCCAACGCTGGCGAATTGCGTTACTGGATTGAGAAGGGACAGTGGCTCGCCGAGCAAGAGGCGGCTCCGTCCGAGGAAAAGTTACGCGAGATTGCGCAGGAGTACCTTGAGTACGTCCGACACTTGGTTGGAGAGGCTGAGCGGACGACCGACAAGATGCCGCTCTACTTCTTCTATTCCGGCTTAATCCATCGCGCGTTCCCAAACGCGCGGTTTTTGCATATCAAACGAAACCCGGTCGGCACCTGCCTATCAATTTACACGACCTATTTTGGGACCGGCAGCCATTTCGTCTATGACAAATCCAACATCGTAGCCTACTATCGCGAATATCAAACGATCATGGATTATTGGCGAAAGAACGTTCCTGCCGATCGGTTAATGGAACTCAACTATGAGGACTTGGTTAACGACCGTGAACGAGTGGTCCGTTCAGTGATCGATTTTTGCGATCTCCCGTGGGATGATGCTTGCCTCCATCACGAGGACAATAAATCGGCCATCAACACGCCTAGTCGCTGGCAGGCAAGACAACCGGTATACAAGAGCTCGTTGGATCGGTGGCGCAAATTCGAACCTTGGCTCGGGGAGTTTTCCGAGCTGTCTCCGGAGGACGTTACGACGAGTGGCACGGATCTCGTGAGCATATGAAGGCTCCTATCTATCTAGGTCCCATTTGCAGGACAATTCAAAGCGATGCGGCTAGCGCCGGTTGTCGTTTGGAGGAGTGAGGGAAGTTGGCCCTCACGGCCGGGGGACTTCGTCATCCAGTTTCGCATAGTCGGCTTGATGGTTCTCGATCAGCTCTTTGATCCGTTTGGCATCCGCCTTCGTGTGGCCGTGGCTTGTAAGGGGGTCCGCGCCACCCGAGCTTTCGATGAGGATCGTAGACCACACGAGGCCGGTCTTGATGTGGACCGAAGCGACCTTGCTTATGCTCACACTGATCTCGTCGCGAGTGAACCACGTCCGCTTGCGAAGGGTGACCGCCTTCTCGCTGACCTCGATTACCGTCGGAAACAAGTGGTTTCCGCGCGTCCATCGGCTTGCATGAAAGACATTGGTTGGCACTCAAACTCTCCGGTACTGTCCTATCTTATCTCGTTTCCAGCCTTTCACCCCGACTGCGATCGCTATTTCAAGATCTATTCGCATTTGACATGAATTGCACTTCGCAGCGGTGGCGGCTGAGTTGTCGGTAGATTGGTTGACCCGGCATCAAGCACACTTTTTCATGCGACCGTGGGGTTTCAATTTGGTGTATTGGCAACTCGGTCACGACAGGCTTCTCGATGGGTGCTGCCATTCATCAAGAAGCCGTCCCTGATCATCATGAACTTTGGAGATCAGCGTGGAACCTTGTTGTCCATAACCTACGTCTGCACTAGAATCTAGCAGATGGTGAAGCTTCAGCCTCAGACGTTTATGGGCAAGTGTCGGCGCAGTTGGCGCTCGCCGGGACTAAGCGTAGACCTGTCTGAATATCAAGCCGGCTGCTTCCTAGAAAAGCATCTCCATCAGAACCCGTTCTTCTGCTTTGCAGTTAGTGGAGCCTACGAGGAGCGTTCGAACGGCTTCGAACAGCAGCTTCGTCGAACGTCGCTTGTTTACCATCCGTCCGAGAGCAGCCACTCCAACAAGTGGCTTGCGGACGGTCGATGTCTCCATATTGACGTAGCTCCCAGCTTCCTAGAGGGCGTAAAGAGCAGTTCACTCTCCGATACGACCTCGGTCGTGGATGGAGGGCGGGCCAGGGACCTGGCGCGGCATATTTACGAGGAGCTTATGCATGCCGATCGCGGCTCCGCCCTTGCCTTCGAGGGGCTTACGCTGGCATTGGTGGCTATGACGATCCGGGAGAGAAACCGAGAGTCTTCAGTCCCCCGATGGCTCGAGCGGGTGAGGGAACAGCTGCGAGAAGAGCATTGGAACTGCCCGCCGATTAAGCAGATGGCCGCCGAATCGGGGGTGCATCCAACCTACCTCGCCACCAGTTTCCAGCGGCATTTCGGGGTGAGCATCGGCGAGTTTATTCGGTTGCAGCGGATCGAGCAAGCGAAGGTTGTTTTGGCTAAGTCCGATGAACCGCTGGGGATTGTGGCGATTCAATTAGGCTTCTCCGATCAAAGTCACTTCTGCAGGGCCTTCAAGGGGCAGACCGGTCAGACTCCCAGCGAGTATCGGCGCCTATTTGGCATATCTTCGAAATTGTCCAAAAACCTTGGCTCTGTTCTATAGCGCGAGCCGACATGTTCCGTATAACAGGCTAATGGCTCAGCTACCAAGCAATTCGACTCTGTGCCCGATGCAACGTTATCGTCGACCGATCCCTCTCTTGGCGATCAGTTTGGTCGCTGCTTTGATTAGTTCCCAAGGCATCGCCAATCGACAGCCTGACCAGCAGGGCGCTCTTCCGTCAATGCCCGAACTCTCGGTGTCTCCTCCGCCCTCCGTCACCAAGTCCAATAATCCCAAGCCCAAACCGGCACAAAAAGCCATCTTGGGCCTATTCGAAAAATACGAAGTGGTGGGAATGAACGTGGATCACGGAGCAAAAGACCTCAACGATTTCATTCTTGCTCTGATTCGTAATCCCGAATTTCCCAACAAAGTAAATGACATCGCGGTAGAAGGCGGTAACTCGCACTATCAGCCTATCCTGGACCGCTATATTCTTGGCGAAAATGTGTCCTTTGCCGAAGTCCGTTCGGTCTGGCGAAATACTACGCAGGTCAGTTTCGGGTTGAGTAATTTTTACGAAGAGTTTTTCCCCTTAGTGCGCCAGATCAACAAAGCCCTTCCTCGCGAAAAGAAGCTGCGTGTGCTGGCCGGCGATTCTGCCATTGAGTGGGACAAGGTCAAGACTCGACAAGACCTTAAACTGTATGGTGGAAAGAACCGGGATACCACGATCGCCTCGGTAATGGAAAATGAAGTGTTGTCCAAGCACCGCAAAGCTCTGATGCTCTTTGGTGTTTTTCACCTTTTCCATGGAATGAACGGATCTGCCGTTGAAATCTATGAGAAGCGATATCCGAACCTGACTTATATCATCAGCGACTACAGCGGTTTCGGACAGCGCGTGCCTTCGGCATCTAAGTACAACGACGAATTGACAAAGCGCATTGCCTCCTGGTCCGTACCTTCGCTCGTAAACGTTAAGGGCACTTGGCTGGCGGACATGGACTTTGCCTATTTCTTTCCGCCACTTCTAATAGGCCAGCCTAATGGGAAGCTTAAGGCGGGTTTCCCCCAAGGACTATCTTCATTTTCCAAAGCGGTGGATGGCTTTCTGTATCTTGGTCCAAGTGATCTCCTTTTGAGTGAGCACATCCCCACGAGCGTCTACATGGACCAGGATTACCTATCCGAGTTACGACGGAGAGGGGCAATTATGAACGATGGAGGAGCTCTGGAGAACATTCTGGAAAATGAGAAATCCAGCGGCAGCGGTGAGTGAGATTGACCTTCCTTTTCTAAACGCAAACGTCAGCCCGTGATGAGAAGCAATGACGAGACACAAACCATTCATAAATGGACCAAGCACAAATACTGCGCCTATTGCCAGCCAATAGCGTTGGGGCGGAGGTCTACCAGCCCGCGAGAACCACGGGGCCCATTATTGGCGGAAGACCACCAATCTTCAGCACATTGCATGAGGTTCACTGATAGCGTTTTGCTGAACCGTCATCGTGGTCAACAATTGAGAGACCAGCTGTGCTTGCGGAGAAATAAAA